>Ga0209123_1000854_pt1 | contig 34896 bp, 29 predicted proteins | sample BarGraIncu00431A_FD_184500 | JGI IMG/M metagenome (GOLD analysis project Ga0209123, IMG submission 184500) | Arctic peat soil microbial communities from Barrow, Alaska, USA - Barrow Graham LP Incubations 004-31A (SPAdes) (version 2) | ecosystem: Environmental > Terrestrial > Soil > Wetlands >... | reverse complement strand
GGGCATAAAACCTGACAGCTTCAATGTTGGTGATATTTACCTGCGTCGAAATATGCACTTCAACTTCCACCTGCCGGGCATACACGATGGCCGAAATATCGGAGGCGATGATGGCTGAAATCCCGGCTTCCTTAGCTGCATCAATAATCTGATGCAGTTGATCCAACTCGGTATCGAAAACTACGACATTGACGGTCAGGTAAGTTTTAACTCCTTTGGAATGAGCAATTTCAGTAATCTTCTTTAAATCATCAATCGAGAAATTATTCGACGAACGGGCCCTCATATTGAGTTGCTCAACGCCAAAATAAACCGATCCTGCACCTGCCTGTATCGCTGCCATCAGCGATTCATACGAACCCACCGGAGCCATTATTTCCACCTCGTCACGTCTCATAAATACTAAAATAAATAAGCTGCAAATTTAGCTTTTATTTTGGTTGGTCATTAGAAGGCATTTTTCTTGGTGCGAATTTCAGCCAATTCTTTGTTTAACTCGTAATTCTTTTGCAGGCGAATCCAGAATTCAGCCGGAATATCAAAAACTTTTTCAAGCGATAAAGCGACAGAACTTGTTATGTTTCGTTTACCATTGTTTAAAAGGCTTATAAATCCTTTGTGATAGCCTGATTGATTGATCAAATCAACCTGACGCATACCTCTTGCTTCCAATTCGTCCTTTATTAATTCAGCAGGGTGATAGTTATCTCCCGGAATCATGTCATTTGCAAAGGTTTTCATTTTTTATAATGTTTTTAATTTTCTTGAATCAATAGAATCTTATTCTATATATTTTCATTGATGATCAGTCAAATATAGGTAATTGCTTACAAATCTGAAAATAGTTACTTGTATTTGTAAAATTTTCAATTCGGTAATTAAGGTTGATTATACAACGTTTACTGTGGGTTTTTGGATTATGAAGTTGACATTTTTAGGTGCGGAGCACCATTGATATTTGTAGTTAGCATATGAATCAATGCTCCCGGCAGGTGCAGAGCACCTAAATATTAATCCTTATTATTATTATAATTCATATTGCGGTGCGATGCACCTTTCCCGCTTTTATAGATATTTCCACTACAAATATTTTGCGGCTCTGCCGCTTTAAAATTGCATTTGATTCGTCCCGAGTATTCGAGATGGATTTTGAACTAAATAAGTAATTCGCATTTCTCCAATTTGAAATAAATAAATGTTTATTATACCCATACGATCCATCATATAGCTTTAAGATTGCAGTATTGCAAAATATCAATTCAACACAATAAAAAATGCAACTTCAATCGAAGCTGCATTTACTTAATTAATAGGAAGTTTATAAATTGATTATTCAACATCTACGTCGTAAGTATAGCATTTACTGTTTTTTGAAAGTTCTACTAAATAGTTTCCCTTATCCAGTTTAGAAAGATCAAATCCTTTGTTCACGTTAAATTGCTTGCCTATTTTTTTTGAATAAACCAGACCATCGCTATCATAGATATTCATGACAAGGTTCTCTTCGGAAAAATTTAGGTAAGTGAATACCAGAAGGCCGTTTTTGTATGAGAAGTAAGGTTCTATTTCAGTTTTTTCATTCCCTACGACGATTTTACTTTTGTCTATTTCGAATGTGCGTGCTGTAGTTTCACCACCAACGGAAACAGTTAATTGATATTTTCCTGGCTCAAGGTTGGAAAAATCAAATACTTTGCTGTAATCATTGCTCTCAGCGCCTAATCTGTTAGAATAGATAGCCTCTCCTTCTTCATTATCAATGCTAATCTGGAAATTGCTGGCAATAGCATTTGAAATTTCTACTTTTGCTTTTTCCGAAGTCAACGGTTCGATGTTAACTTTTAAGTTCCCAGATGCCATTAGTGTGTTTGCAAATGCTACAAATGCCAACAACATTGTTAATTTTGAAATTGTTTTCATGTCCAATTGTTTTAATTACTTTACAAACATACAAGTTCAAAAGTAAACATGTGGTAAAACATTAGTTGTTAATGTATTATCCTTGTGTTAACAGAGCCAGGAAATATTAATGAAATGTAAAAAATGGTTGATATGGATCTGTATAATAATTGATTACCTATATTAAATTAAAAAACAATTCAAATTTCATGGAGATTGAAATACTTCAATTGCTCGAAGGAGCCAAAAGAGCCGTTGGCTTAACTGTGATCATCGATGTATTCAGGGCATTTTCAACGGCCTGTTATGCTTTTGCCAATGGGGTGGAGCGGATTTATCCGGTGGGCGATCTCAAAAAGGCTTATCAATTGAAGTTACTTAATCCGGATTATATATTGGTGGGTGAACGCAATGAGCAAAAACCGGAAGGTTTCGACTTCGGAAATTCGCCCTCGCAATTACTGGAAGCCAACCTGGCCGGCAAGACCATGGTTCATACAACCAGTTCAGGGACCCAGGGTATCGTTCATGCCATTCATGCCGACGAAATACTGACCGGCAGTTTTGTCAATGCAGGGGCCATTATTGAATATATACGAATGCAAAAACCGGAGAAAGTTTCACTGGTTTGTATGGGTTATAGTTGCCAGTTTCCAACAGATGAGGACACACTTTTGGCTATTTATATAAAAAATGAACTGGAGGGAATAGTTAATAATTTCCCGGCCATGGTGGAGCAGTTAAGGATTGGGGACGGAGCCAGGTTTTTTGCCCCTGAGAAACAGGAATGGGCGCCAGTTGCCGATTTTGATTTATGCCTTTCGCTCAACCGCTTCAATTTTGTTCTGAAAGTAGAGTCGGAAAACAATCTCAATTACTTGAAAAAGATATAAATTTACAAGATGAACGAGCTATCTTATAAATCAATTAAAATTAAACACATAGACACATAGTCCACATAGAAAATTTTAAACTTTGTGTCCTATAAGTCCTATGTGTCTATGTGTTTTAAAATTTAAACAAATGAAAAAATACAATTTTGACGAAATAATCGACCGTACCAATACCAATTGCATCAAATACGATGCCCGTTCTGCTTTCTTCGGAACCGATAATTTGCTGCCCCTGTGGGTGGCTGATATGGATTTCAGAACTCCTGATTTCATTGTTGAGGCCATTAAAGAACGTGCTGATAAAGATATTTTCGGATATACTTTTCGTGGTGAATCTTACAACCAGGCGATCGTCGATTGGCTAAAGCGGCGTCACAACTGGACCATCCAGCCTGAATGGATCAGCTTTAGCCCCGGAGTGGTGGCTGGTTTGACGATGGCTATTGAAGCCCTTTCTGAACCTGGAGATGAAGTGATCATTCAGCCACCGGTTTATTTTCCATTTTTTGATTCTGTTAAAGGATCAGGACGAACCTTGATTGAAAATCCGCTTCTCCTGGAAAATGGTCGTTATTATTTTGATCTGGATGACCTTATGCTTAAAATCACCCCTCGAACCCGGTTGTTATTGTTGTGCAACCCACAAAATCCGGGGGGTATGGCTTGGAATGAAAACGAATTGAATGAATTGGCCCAAATTTGTATTGAAAATAAAATAGTAATCATTTCTGATGAAATTCATTCTGATTTGATATTCGAAGGTTCCCGGCACACCCCGCTTGCAGGCATTTCAGAAGAGATTGCCCAAAATTGTGTCGTGTGTATGGCGCCCAGTAAAACTTTTAATACAGCAGGCTTAACCACTTCCTTTGTGGTAATTCCAAATAAACGCCATCTGGTGAAATACGACCGTGTGTTAAGGCTTCCACATTTGCACATGGGCAATATTTTCGGCACCGTTGCACTTGAAACGGCTTACACTCAAGGCGATGAATGGCTTGCCCAGCTTATGAATTACCTTCAATCAAATTATGATATGTTGAAGCATTTCTTCAATACCAATCTCCCCAAAGTGAAAGTAATGCGTCCTGACGCTACTTACCTGATATGGCTTGATTTTTCTGCATTTGGCCTTTCTGACGATGAACTAAACAGTAAACTGATCATGGCAGGTGTTGGTCTAAATCGAGGCGTCCAGTTTGGAAAGCAGGGTAGGGGCTATATGCGTATCAACATTGGATGTCCGCGTTCAGTGCTTCAGGAAGGGTTGCTGAGGATTGAAAAGGCTTTTCAGAAGTAATTTTTCTTTAATAACTTACCTTACGCAAGAACACGGATCCCGAGTACTCAGGATAAAAAGAAAAAAAGAAACACTGATCGTATTAACTAATCGTATTAACTCACCTAACGCAAGAGCTTTACACCGTGTGATCCCTGTGTAATACCCTGTTTACCTTTTCCTTATTTATAGAAAATATACACAACTTATTCCGATTTTTCGGGAGCGTTATTCAGTTTTTATATCCCGGGTACCCGGGATATAACCCTATATGACTCTGTGACCCTGTTATGATTCAACCGAGGAATCAAGTTGTATTCTGTCACAGTTACTCAATTATATTGTGTATATTTTGTGAGTATCTTGTGAGTATCTTGAGTATTAAAATGGCATATTTAATACTCAAGATATACACAAAGTATACACAAGCTATACACAAGCTATATTTGGAACCCAACGTAAATAAAGTTTGATGGTATGTATAAAATTGTTCTGATTTTTATAGTTGATCCTGGCTATATGGACATTCGAATTGAACAGCCCTGCCTGTGACCATTTTCTTATTTCTTATTTGTTATTTCTTATTTCCTTTTCGTACAAACAGGATTTTTTTTTTATCCCGGGTACCCGCGGTAAGTGTTCCTTCTATTTATTATCAGGGTTCTTGCGTAAGGTGAGTTACTAACTATCATTTCAGGTCAGTCAATGCGATGCCAATTGGATACTCAGACTGAGTTATCTCAATAGCTCGTGCATTACTCGTATATGTTAAGTTTATCTGGGAAAGTACCAAGTATGTTCGATTTGAGTATGAAAATGATAAATTGTCATGACAAGTCATACCTTCTGCATTAAGTTTAAATAGGCTAAAACAAAGATTTTAAATGGTTTTAAAATGATGAACATAACTGTAGAAAGATGAACTTAAAATTCCCTTTTTACCCAATCCATGATACGTGATTCGGGCAAGTCGTTCATGCAGCGGAAATGCTTTTTGGGGCATTGGTGGTAGCCAAGTTTCGAACAGGGGCGACAGGGTAATCCTTTGACCTCCAGAATCTCCGAACCTTTAACAGGCATATAGGGTGACATGCCCAATTCAGGCACGGTATTTCCCCAAATTGATAGAATCTTTTTATGGTAGGCAGCTGCAATGTGCATCAAGCCGGTATCATTTGAAATGATCAACCGTGCATTTTTTACCAACGAAGCCGATTGATTGATTCTCAGTTTACCAGTAAAATCGAGTACATTTCCCGTATTCCATTCTAAAATATGAACAGCAATTGCCTGTTCACTTTTTCCACCGAGCAGTATGAACGGATGATCACTGGTTGTGATAAGTTGGCGGTATTTTTCAAACGGTACCTTCTTTGTTGCATAAGTTCCCGCTAAAACCAAGGCCACATAACCCTTTCGGAAGATTTCAGGCAATTCGGCTATTGACATTTCATCTTCCGAAGGAATAAAATGATCAAGACCTTTCCCGTCATTGGTCACATTGAAATGTTTAAGAGTTGCCAGGTTACGATCGACAATGTGACCGTCGGGCATACAATGTATCTTGAATTGAGTAAGTAAGAACTTGTTGATATTCAACTTGTTAAAACTGAATGCTTTGATCTTGAGACCAAGCTTGACCCTTAGGCTGCGCAAGTTGTTATGAAGATCAATGATGTAATCATATTTTTCAGCTTTCAACATGCGAATGGTCTCTGTCAATGAATCGTCGAATAATTGTATTTTATCGATGTATGGATTGGCAATCAGCAGATCAACATTGCGTTTTTTTGTAAGGTAATGTATTTCGGCATCTGGAAATTGAATTTTCAGACAACGAGCAACCGGTGATGTTAAAACAATGTCACCAATGGAACTGAACCTTATTATGAGGAATTTAGTTTTCACAGTAAAAAACCCTGAAGTTGATAAATCTTCAAGGTTTAAATATAATGAGTTTATTGCAAAGTAGGCTATAAAGATTCAACAAGTACAACAATTTTATTGTCTTTATTTTCAACAATGCCGCCTTCGACTTCAAAATAAAGTATTTGACCGTTGTCTTCAACCACTTTTATTTTTCCTTTTTCAAGGGTAGAAATGATAGGAGCATGATTATTAAGTACTTCAAATGATCCTACGGTTCCTGGTAATTGAACCAGCTTAACTTCTCCTGAATAGATGCGTTTGTCGGGTGTAATAATTTCGAGCAACATATAGTTTAAATAGTTTCAAGTTTTTATTTAAAAAAGGAAAATTGCGCTTTCTAATTATTAGAGGCCGGTGAGTAACTTTTCACCTTTCTCAATTGCCTGCTCAATGCTACCGACCAGATTAAACGCTGCTTCTGGATACTGATCGACTTCTCCATTCATAATCATGTTGAACCCTTTGATCGTATCTTCAATTGCAACCAGTTGACCTTTGAGTCCGGTAAATTGTTCAGCAACAAAAAATGGCTGAGACAAAAACCGTTGAACACGTCGGGCACGGTGAACAATTAGTTTATCCTCTTCTGAAAGTTCATCCATTCCCAGAATGGCAATAATATCCTGTAATTCCTTGTAACGTTGCAGAATCATGATAACGCGCTGAGCACAATCATAATGCTCATCACCAACAACTTCACGAGATAAGATCCTGGACGAAGAATCCAAGGGGTCCACGGCCGGATAAATACCTAATTCAGAGATTTTACGACTTAAAACGGTGGTTGCGTCAAGATGGGCAAAAGTGGTGGCAGGGGCCGGATCGGTTAAGTCATCTGCTGGAACATAAACTGCTTGTACCGAAGTAATTGAGCCGTTCTTTGTGGAGGTAATGCGTTCCTGCATGATTCCCATTTCTGTTGCCAGGGTTGGCTGATATCCAACGGCGGAAGGCATACGGCCAAGCAAGGCTGAAACTTCTGATCCTGCCTGAGTAAAACGGAAAACATTGTCAACAAAAAAGAGGATATCCCGTCCTTTACCTACGGTTCCATCACCATCGCGTAAACTTTCGGCAATGGTTAATCCAGATAAGGCTACACGAGCACGAGCGCCTGGAGGTTCGTTCATCTGGCCAAAAACCAAGGCCAATTTTGACTTTTTGAGGGCTTCCTGATCGACTTTTGTCAAGTCCCAATTGCCTTCTTCCATGGATTTTTTAAATTCTTCACCATAGTTGACAATATCTGCCTCGATCATTTCGCGCAGCAGATCGTTTCCTTCACGCGTGCGTTCACCCACGCCTGCAAATACTGACAATCCGCTGTGTGCGAGGGCAATATTATTAATTAATTCCTGAATAAGTACTGTTTTACCCACACCTGCGCCACCGAATAATCCGATTTTACCTCCCTTTGCATAAGGTTCAATCAGGTCAATTACCTTTATACCGGTGAAAAGCACTTGTGTTTCAGTAGTTAGATCCTCAAATAGAGGAGGTTCGTTGTGAATGCTAAGACCATCTTTAGGAAGCGGTTCCAACCCATCGACCGGGTTTCCGATCACATTGAGCAAACGACCCAATGCGATTGCTCCATTAGGCATGATAATGGGTTTGCCGGTGGCAATTACTTTCATTCCACGACGAAATCCATCGGTCGAATCCATGGCGATGGCACGCACCGTGTTCTCACCAATGTGTTGCTCACATTCGAGTACAAGGTTTTCCTGTCCTTCACGAATCACCTCAAGGGCATCATATATTTTAGGAAGATGGCCATCCTCCTGGTCAAAGCTGATGTCGATAACAGGACCGATCACTTGTACAATTTTTCCAATATTTTGAGCCATATTTTATAGTTTATGCTTTAAAGCGGAAATTTACTAAAATTGATGCAATATGCACCTCTGTGATGAAGAAAAAATAATTTTTATTCAAATAAATTGTCAATAGACACCTGCTAATGATCCCTCTTCATGATCATTTTGGCCAACTGAAGCAATTCAGTTTTCTTTTCTACGGCAAGATCAATTAACTTCCAACTACTGATTGCAGACTGATAATAACATTCAATGTTATTTGTAGTTATCTCGTTTATATTCAATTTGTTATAAATTTGTTTGACTTCCTCTATTTTTTCATCAGGATCGAATTCCTTTTTGTTAATCCAGGTAAGAATTTCTTCTTTGGTCATAGGGTCTGACAATTCGAGCGCTTTAAGAAGAAGAAATGTTTTTTTGTTTGATAAGATATCACCGCCAGCTTTCTTTCCAAATTTTTTCTGATCGGCATACACATCCAGTAAATCGTCTTGAAGTTGAAAGGCAATTCCAAGATCAAGGCCGAAAACATACAACAGATCGGCGATTTTCTCCGGCGCATGGCAGGCCAATGCACCCATTTTCAGACTACAGGCCAACAGCACAGCAGTTTTTAGACGGATCATGTTTAAATATTCAGGAATTGAAACATTCAATCTGGTTTCAAAATCCATATCGAGTTGTTGGCCTTCGCATACTTCAAGGGCAGTTTGCGAATATAGTCGAACCATGTTCTGCAGATTTTTCGATTCGCTCTTTTGGAGATAATTGTATGCCATTATCGACATGGCATCTCCTGAAAGGATGGCGATATTCTTGTTGTATTTTTTATGGACTGTGGATGAATTTCTACGCACATCAGCTTCATCCATGATATCATCGTGCAGCAAGGTGAAATTGTGGAATACCTCAATGGCAATGGCCGCTGGGATTGCTTTCTCTACTTGATCGGTAAATAGATTGCAAGCCAAAAGAACCATCACCGGACGAAGTCTTTTGCCCCCCATTGCGAGCGTGTAAGCAATAGGTTCGTAAAGATTTTTTGGTTCTGTTTCATTTAACCGCTTTATTTCAATCTGTATTTCTTCTGAAATAATTTGCTGTAAATCTTTTATTGTATGCATTGATATTGTCAAACCAAAGAATTGTAAAACTGAATTAGATAATTAAACATTATATATTAAAGTCAAAATAGACTATCGGTAGATAAATAGGTAAAATTTGTCAAGTGTATTCATATTCGGTTGTATAATAGTCTGTTAAGGAGTTCATCCTTAAATTTAGGAGAGACTGGCAATTGAGTTTTATCAATCATTTCTATTAGACCTCCATCACTTTTCAGATACCGGTTTACGTTTCTAAGACTAATCAGATGCGAACGATGGATTCTGAAAAAGCCATGAGGAACCAGCATGTTGTCGAATTCAAGAAGGGTGCGGCTTATAAGAACTGATTTTCCATTAATAAAGAAAATACGTGAATAGTTACGTTCACCTTCACACCTAATAATGTCTTTTACCTTAACAATGGAAAATCCGTTTGTTTCAGGTAGGGCGATTGTCGTATCTTCGTCATTAGGTTGGGTCATATTTTTCTTTAGAACTTCAATGCGTTGTTTTTCCAGTAGGATAGGAATCTCTTTGATCCGATTAATGATGGATCTTACATTTGTAATTTGAATTGGTTTAACAATGTAATCGAAGGCTGAATATTTAAAGGCCGTGATGGCATAGTCACTGTAAGAAGTGGTAAAAATCACCTTGAAATTCACTATGGGAAGTTGCTCCAGAAGGCGAAATCCTGTTCCGTCGGGCATTTCAATATCCAAAAATACCAAATCGGGGTCAAATTCCTTGATCAACGATAAGCCAGAGGCCATACCATCAGCTTCACCCACAATTTCGATTTCTTCGAAATTATTTTCCAAAATACGCCTCAATACCTGCCTGGCCAGTTGATCGTCATCAATGATTATCGTGTGATACATTTATATTATGATTCGGATATTTTTTTTAATGTAATAAAATTGATTGGACTTGCGAAATTAGTTTATTAAAATTACATATTGGAAAAAGCACCTCTATTTTTTTTTCTTTGGCACAAAATAGCAATATATTAGTTTATATGAATAATTTTGTAGCAATAAATAAAATCTCCTATGGCTGCTATTCTTATTATTGAAACCTCGACCGAAGTTTGCAGCGTTGCTTTGACTATTGACGGAACACTTAAAGATTGGATGGAATCAAAAGAAGGTCAGACCCATGCTCGATTGGTAAGTGTCTATGCTGAAGAATTGTTAAGGCGAAATAACATAAAACCAGATGAACTGGTAGCTATTGCTGTAAGTAAGGGTCCAGGTTCATATACGGGTTTAAGAATTGGGGTTTCAACGGCAAAAGGAATCTGCTTTGCCCGTCACATTCCTCTTATTGCCATTGGTACTCTTGAAGCGATGACCCTGCACGTTAGGAATAATCGAAAGTTTTACAATATTTCTGAGGACAAACCAACATTATATTGTCCGATGATTGATGCTAGAAGAATGGAAGTCTTTACCATGTTGTACGATGAAGAGGGTTCAGTCATTAAACCGATCGAAGCGCGAATAGTCGACGACGCTTTCCTGTCAGAAGAACTGAGGGAAAAGCAAATTGTGTTTTTTGGAAATGGTTCTGAAAAATGCAGAGCAGTGTTGAAATCGCCCAACGCAGTGTTTGTAGCTCAAGTAGAGGCATCAGCAAAATATTTGAGTGATTTGGTCTGGCAATTATATAACAAAAACCAATTTGAAGACGTTGCTTACTTTGAGCCTTTCTATTTGAAAGATTTTGTAGCGATAGTTTCGAAGAAAAACATTCCAGGATGAGAATTTCAATAATTATTTGTTTTTTATTAGTATTTGCTTTGAAAGTAGGCGCCCAACCAATTGAAGAGATGGAATATACCCTAAGGTTCGGTTTTATAAAAGGAGGAAAAGCGACACTGACGGCTGAGAGCGAAAAGTTAAATAAGAAATCAATCATTCATTACCGAATGAGAGGAAAGACTATTGGGTTGGTTCATAAAATTTATGAGGTGAACGATGTTTATGAAAGCTGGGTGGATCCTTTGACCTACTTGCCTGTAAAATCGGTGCGCAATGTTAAGGAAAAAAAATACCGATTTTACGACGAGGTGACCTATGACCAGGTAAATGATTCGCTTTTCAGTTTAAAAAAGGGCCACAAGAAAGTGCCTAAAAATGTGAATGATTTGGTGAGTGTCTTCTTTTTTATTCGACAGAACAAATATTTTGAAGCCATGCTGGCGGGGAAAAACGTAGAGATTCCTGTATTTCATGGGGATGAATTATTTATGATGCGTTTGGTTTATAGGGGCACTGAAACCATTGACACGAAAATAGGAAAAAAACTTTGTTATGTGGTTTCGCCAACGGTACCAAAGGGAGACTTACTAAAAGGCTCAGATGACTTGAAAATATACATTACTGCCGATAAAAACCGATTGCCAATTTATGCTGAATTTAATTTAATGCTTGGCTCTTTGAAATGCGAATTGGAACAATATAAAATAAGAGGGGTGGATCAGTTGGTCACACAATAATATGTTGATAGTTATATATTTGAAAATATGAGCCAAAAAATTTTGAATTAGCAATATTTCTCTATTTTTGCACCCAAATTGAAATTAGTCTAAAAATTTTCTATGGCAATAACTACAGCAGATATTAAAAACGGTTTGACAATAGAGTACAACGATCAGTTGTTTCAAATAGTATCGTTCCAACACGTAAAGCCGGGTAAAGGACCAGCATTCGTCAGGACGAAACTCAAGAACCTTAAAACAGGCAGAACAATTGAGAATACATTTAATTCTGGTGTACGAATTGAAGTAGTAAGGATTGAACGTCGTCCTTATCAATTTTTATATAAAGATGAGGCGGGATATAATTTTATGAATTCTGAATCTTTCGAGCAGATTTCTATTGGATCAGAAATGATTGATAATGCTGATTTGATGAAAGAAGGTCAGATTGTAGAAATCAATATTCATGCCGATACTGAAACTCCACTGACAGTTGATTTGCCGGCTTTTGTAGAACTAAAGATTGCATCAACCATGGCTGGTGAAAAAGGAAATACAGCCAGTTCAAATGCACTTAAACCGGCGACCCTTGAAACCGGCGGCGAAATGATGGTTCCAATGTTTATCAACGAAGATGATATCATTAAAATTGATACACGTGATCGAACCTACTATGAGCGCGTTAAGAAGTAAAATTTAAGATCAATAAATGGTTAAGAAAATGGTCTCCACAGGGGGCCATTTTTTTATGCCTTTATTTCAGGTAGAGCTTCATTTAAGGCGGCCTTTCGTGTATAAATATCAATGGCTACAATGATGGCAGTAAATCCCCAAAATGGCACTGATAGTTTATCTGTATCCAGAAAATTGTTAAGTGTACCGTGAATATAGTAAGTGATAAGGCCGAGCAACGAACTCATTACTAGGGTTTTCAACCGTTTATCATTGGTTCTTGAATAGGCATGAATGGCAGTATATATAACTGTTGCCATCAATATTAAAAATGAGAGAAGTCCCATCAATCCCGATTCAGCCAAAGGTCCCAGATATTCACTATGTGCATTTCCCCTGTTGGCTGAGTTGGTACTTATAATTGTACGATCTGCTTTGAGCTGGTATGCTGCATATTTGAACATGTAGGTTCCAGGGCCATAGCCAAATATCGGTTTATCCTCAAACATCCTTATGGCGCAACTCCAACGGTTAATCCGTTCCAGATTGGAAGCATCAGTTGAAATATTTGAAATGGAAGAAAGATGATCTCCCAAATTGGCCGATGATTGTGTATTGTTATGTTCAAGGTACATCAATATTGGGCTCTGAAAAACAAAAATAAGTGCAAGTAAGCCCAAAAAAGTTGTAAACAAAAGCTGAAATCTGATTTTCAGACGAATGATTGCCCATATCGCCAATGCTGCCATCATACTCACCCAAGCTGCCCTTGCATAAGATAAGGTGAGACCTACCAGCAATATTCCCAGAACGATGCGAACGAAAATTTTTGTGGACGGAGTATAGATTTTTGTAAACGAGAAGCCAAACAAAAAAGGCAGGTACATTGCGATAACTGCTCCATAAGAAGTATGATCGTTGTAAAATGGATTGACTACTATATGAGCTGCCTGTTTATCCCAAAGTCCATAGCCTAAATGTCGGTAAGTGGCATAGAAAATTACAATCAATAAGGGAATGGTATAAAACCAAATGTATTTTTCTATATTTTTTCCAGACTCAAAGAGTTTTGCCGTAATCAGATAGAAGCCGACGACGAACCATACCCGTGAAAGGAAAAATTTTAGGGAAGCAATGGGCATGCTGCTGGTGAGGCTTGTTAACAATATCCAGAATAAGCTTAAGAAGATGGCCAGGGTGACTGGATGCCACATGATATCACGGTCGAACTTTCCCGTTGCACAATATTTAATGATGAATATCAGCAATAATCCGAATAATAATGGTTCTGTGGGTAAAGACAGATCGACGGATAACCCAGGCACTAATTCGGAAAGTGACAGTGAGAGGGGTGTAAAAAATACCACCAGGTACAAGATTTTATCGAAAGCGTAAATTGCCAGTAAGACAATTCCCAAAACCAAAGGTAAAGTATTGATTATCATTGAATGCTCCATGACAATAAAAAAAGCATTCAGCAAAATAAACAATGCTGATACAATATAAAACAATCTAATTTTAATCCTGGCTTGGTACACTAGTTAATTGTTTTTTTTATTTTCTAATAATAAAATGGCCAATAGGGCCACAAAAAGTGCTGCCAATGTCGAAATTAATACAATGAGCGAACGAGTTGGATATGATTTTTTATCTGCCGGAACTGGGTTATCTATTCTCAGTCCATAGATTATTTTTTTAGTGGCATTGCTAACTGCTTCATCTAATTTCTTTTTGAGATCACCTTTCTGGTAAACCAATAGTTTTTGCTCTTGGTCAAGTAGTAAATATTCTCCGCCTTTATCTATAAAATTATTCATCCATTTTTCAAGTTGTTTTCCACCGGAAGAATTGCTTTTTTGGTCCGCTAAAACTTTTACCATTCCTTTTGTAATCTCTTTAGCCTGAGTGCTATAATCCACAATTTGATACTCTTTGCGAAGAAAGTTTAGTTTTGCTTCTACAGAATCAATTTCATGACAGACAATAGAATAATCCCTTCTGGATATTTGTACAACTTCCTCATATTTAATACGATGCAAAGCACGTACTTTCTGATTGAGGTAGGAAATTATTGAATCACACATGGTTGAAGCCCTTTGAGGGTCGCTGTCCAACACTTGAATTTCTATCGTTTCAAATTCTGTCTTTTTAAATTTGACATTGTCGTTGAATTCAGCCAACATAGTGGTTATATATTGAGGCTCTTGCTTGCTGATTTTATATTCATCGGATAGATTAAACGCATCCATTACGCGCAGTTTAATATCAAGGGCGCTAATCATTTCAAGCAACTGTTCACTTTGTGACTCCTCACTAAATTTATAAATGTTGTTACTTGGATAAATTCTGGCTGTTGATTTGAACTTTGGCTGAATGAAAATGGAAGATGAGAAAAAGGCTGATAATATAATCGCAGAAATGCCCACAACAATTAAATGTTTCTTCCATTTCCAGATAATTTCAAGGAGATTCTGATTGTCAAAAAAATTTGTCATAGAATAGTGGTCTTATTGTTTAATTTTAACGTAATAATAGTCATTTATTGTTGAATATACAGTTCATAAATTTATGCAATAACCAAAAGAAAATAATTTTTCTTTCCTTTTTGAATCAAAATATATTTGTCATCAATCAGGAAAGTATTATTTACCATTAATTCCGGATCTGATATTTTACCCTTGTTTATGCTTAGCCCGTTTCCCTGAATAGTTCTCCGTAATTCTCCTTTTGAGGGAAATACCATTGCTTTTTCAGCCAAAAGGTCAACTACTTTTATGCCAGCCTCCAGTTCAGTAGCTGAAATTTTAAATTGAGGAACGCCTTCAAAAATAGTCAAAAAAGTTTCATTGTCAAGTTTCCTGAGTAATTCAGCAGTGCCTTGTCCGAATAGAATTTGGGAAGCTTCAACTGCCATATCATATTGGTCGTGCGAATGAACCATGGCTGTGACTTCTTCGGCCAACCTCTTTTGCAGTAGTCTCAAATGAGGGGCTTCAGTATGAAGAGCAATCAGTTCAGCGATTTCTTCTTTAGGTAGTAAGGTAAATATTTTAATGTATTTTTCTGCATCCTCGTCCGAAGTATTCAGCCAGAACTGATAGAATTTGTATGGAGAGGTCAGTTTTGGATCCAGCCAAACGTTTCCTGATTCTGTTTTCCCGAACTTGGTACCATCGGCTTTTTTAATCAAAGGACAAGTTAAGGCGAATGCTTCACCACCCGTTTTTCTACGGATCAGTTCAGTGCCGGTGGTAATGTTTCCCCATTGGTCTGAACCACCCATCTGCAGTTTTACATTTTTTGTCTGATAAAGATGAAGGAAATCGTTTCCCTGAACCAACTGATAGGTAAATTCGGTGAACGACATACCGGCGCTATTGTCAGAATCCAATCGTTTCTTTACCGAATCTTTCGACATCATGTAATTGACAGTGATGTGCTTACCAATATCACGGATGAACTCCAGAAAAGTGAATTCTTTCATCCAGTCGTAATTGTTGACCATTTCGGCAGCATTGGGAGCGTCTGAATCGAAGTCCAGAAATTTTGAAAGCTGTTTTTTGAGGCAGTCCTGATTGTGCCGCAAGGTGGGTTCATCGAGTAAATTACGTTCCTGCGACTTTCCCGATGGATCACCAATCATTCCGGTTGCACCACCAATCAAGGCAAAAGGTTTATGTCCGGCAATCTGAAAATGTTTCAGCATCATAACTCCCACTAAATGGCCAATATGAAGCGAATCAGCAGTCGGATCAATTCCTACATACGCTCCTGTCAATTCTTTATCAAGTTGTTCCTTGGTACCTGGCATGATATCATGAATCATACCCCTCCATTTAAGTTCGTCAACAAAATTCATTGCCATTTTTTCTGGTGATCATTAATATTATACACAAACCTTCGAAATTCAATCAGAATATCTGATGAGGTCATTCGAAAAATATTGTCCAAAGATATAAAATGAAACGAGGCATGAGAGATTAAATGTAATTCAAATGGATTATAATCTTTAAGGAGTAACAATAATAGGTTGGGAAAGGCTATATTGTATATTACAAAGAAATTTTAAAACCTTGAATATTTAATCTAATGATAATAAAATGATCAAGTTACTTTTTGTTCAGGCTTAGCTCCTTCCTTTTTAATCGTTTCATTCGTATTCCAGAGTTTTATAAACGGGAATAACGTTGGAACTACCTGTTTCATTGGGGTATATATTTTTGAATCCTCTTTTTGTTTGGCAGGTAAAATATGCATCTTTTCATCAATGTCATCAAATATCAACAATAAGATGCTCATAATGACGGCAGCTTTCAAAACTCCGAAGATGATACCAGCCAGTCGGTTCAGAAAGCCTAAAAAAACAGCTTTAACAATCGTATCGAGCATCTTGCCCATCATATGGATGAGAATTACGATGACTATAAAAGTCACAATAAAAGCAATGGTACCAAGGTATTGAGAATGGTAACCGGTGTGCTTGGTGATAAATCCGGCAGTAAAATCCGAAAATTTTATCCCTCCCCAGATACCCAGTATCAAGGCTGTAAGTGAGGCTAGTTCTACAATAAAACCTTTGCGAAATCCTTGGATTGCAGCTATTATAAGGAAAATGCCAAGAACCAGATCAATATAATTCATAGTAGGTGAAATTAATAAAAATTTCGGTAAAAATAATAAAATTACATTTCAGGAACATTAACTTTGTTTGAGTAAGTAATTTTGAAAAGTAAAAAGTGATTTTTAAAGAACCTCCAAGAAGTCATATTTTTTAATAAATTTGACCAAACCGAAAATAGCCTTTCATGCCTGTAATCAATTCCATCATTAAATGGATCAATTTTAAGCGAATATACGAAATTGAACTCTTTAAAAAGCACCCACACGAAGTACAAAGTGAGGTGCTGTTCGATCTTTTGGAGAAGGCTGCCCATACTGAATTTGGAACAAAATATAACTTTAAAAATATCCGTTCCGAAAAAGATTTTAATGAGCAGGTACCAATTCAGGGATACGAAGATATAAAACCTACCGTTGAACGGATGATGCTGGGTGAGAAAAATCTGCTGTGGCCTGGAGAAACCAAATGGTTTGCAAAGTCCTCGGGTACAACCCATGACAAAAGCAAATTTATACCCGTTTCTAAGGATTCGCTTGAAGACGTTCATATTCGGGGGGGGCGCGACGTGATGGCTCTGTATCTGAAAAATTACCCTGAGTCTGGCTTGTTGTCCGGTAAAGCGCTTACTCTGGGGGGTAGCCATAAAGTCAATAACTTTAATAACAACAGTTATTATGGAGACCTTTCGGCCATCATCATTGAGAATATTCCCTTTTGGACCGAATTTTACCGAACACCCTCGACCGAAATTTCGCTGCTGGAAGAGTTTGAGGAAAAAATTGAAAAGATTATCGAACATTCAATCAGTGAAAATGTGACTTCTTTTGCCGGGGTTCCATCCTGGTACCTTGTACTGCTCAAACGTGTGCTTGAAGTCACAGGGAAGAGTAATATTCTGGAAGTATGGCCCAATCTGGAGGTTTTTACACATGGAGGAGTGAAATTTGATCCCTATCGTGAGCAGTACGAAAAACTTTTTCCAGGAGATCAAATGCACTACATGGAAACCTACAATGCTTCGGAGGGGTTCTTTGGAATTCAAGATGAACCTGATAAAAAAGACATGCTGCTAATGCTGGACTACGGAATTTATTACGAATTTATTCCCATGGATGAATTTCGTGATAACAATCCGGTTGTTGTTTCACTTCAGGAGATTGAAATCGGAAAAAACTACGCCATGGTCATTACTACCAATGGTGGACTATGGCGTTACCTGATTGGTGACACCATTAAATTTACCTCGAAGCTTCCTTTTAAATTTTTAATTACAGGGAGGACCAAACATTTTATCAATGCTTTCGGTGAAGAACTGATCATTGACAATGCTGAGAAAGCTTTTGAAATTGCTTGCGAACGCACTAGTGCGGTCATTTCGGAATATACCGGAGGCCCCATCTACATGAAAGATAAACAAAAAGGAGCCCATGAGTGGGTCATCGAGTTTGAGAAATTACCCAACGATCTGGATCATTTTATTTCCTTGTTTGACGGGGCATTAAAAACCATTAATTCTGATTATGAAGCCAAAAGACATAAAGGACTTAGTCTGGAATTGCCCCATGTGGTTATTGCAAGGAAAGGATTGTTTTACGATTGGATGAAAAGTCGTGGCAAAATGGGAGGCCAGAATAAAATACCCCGACTGTCGAACGATCGGAAATACCTTGACGAGTTGATTGAACTAAACAAGTTGATATAAAAATTATAATTAGGAGTCTTCTCCGAAAAGTCCCCGATAAATCGGGGCCACTAAGATACTAAGGCCAAAAGTTGCACAAGGTATTGATTATCATCTATTTACTTTTAGTATCCCGAGAACTCTGGATGTTGCTTTGAGACTTAGTTGCAAGAAAAGATATTTCGGAGGACTCAAATATCAAACTAATTGTTGATTAATACTATTTCGATGATTTATTTTATATATTAGGACAAAATTTAAAGAACAATCAAATGCATATTGCTTTAGCCGGAAATATAGGATCGGGGAAGACGACCTTGACGGAATTACTTTCCAAACATTATTTATGGGTGGCCCATTATGAAGATGTGGTTGAAAATCCCTATTTAAATGACTTTTATCAAGACATGCAACGTTGGTCGTTTAACCTTCAGATTTACTTTCTGAATAACAGGTTTAGACAAATTGTCGATATCAGAAGTTCAGAAAAAACAGTCATACAAGATCGAACCATTTATGAAGATGCAGAAATATTTGCCCCCAATCTGCATGCTATGGGATTGATGTCAACCCGCGATTTCAACAACTATCATTCCCTTTTTCAGATGATGACTAAGTTTGTTCAGGCGCCTGATTTGCTGATTTTTCTTCGTGCATCGGTTCCTACTTTGGTGAATCAGATTCAGAAACGAGGGCGCGACTACGAAAACTCTATCAGGATTGATTACCTGAAAGAGTTGAACGAAAGGTATGAAGCATGGGTCAATCGCTACAAAGCCGGTAAATTATTGATTATTGATGTCGATCGTATCGATTTTCAGAATAATCCAGAGGATTTAAGTACTGTTATCGACCGTATAGATGCACAGATTCATGGACTTTTTTAAAACTTTGAATAATTACCACATTGACACTTATTTCACGTAGAAATATTTAACTTTGGATTCAATGTACCTCAATGTTTTAATGCCAAAAAAGTTATGAAACTTGTATTTGCTACCAATAATGAGCATAAACTTCACGAGATTAGGAAGTTGCTAGGTGACTCGATCGAATTGCTGAGTCTCCGTGATATTGGATGTGAGGATGATATTCTTGAAAATCAGGATACTCTCGAAGGAAATGCTGCGGAAAAGTCCTTTTTCATCTGCCATAAATACGGAGTCAATTGTTTCGCAGATGATACCGGTCTGGAGATTGAAGCGCTCAATGGAGAGCCGGGTGTATATTCTGCCCGTTATGCAGGAGAGGAGAGAAGTGCGGAAAATAACATGAATTTAGTTTTAGATAAACTGTCCAAAATAAATAATAGGAATGCTCGTTTTAGAACTGTAATTTCGCTGATCATCGATGGTCATGAAACTCAGTTTCAAGGAGTAGTGAATGGCCATATTCTCGAAGCAAAGCTTGGCCATACAGGTTTCGGTTATGACCCTATATTTCAACCCGAAGAATCGAACTTATCTTTTGCCCAAATGCCTTTGGATGAAAAGAATAAAATCAGTCACCGTGGAAGGGCCGTTGAGAAATTAGTAGAATATCTTAAGAATTTTTAATACAAAATATGCGAGATGATAAAGTTTAAAATCTTGTTGACTTTCCTGATGTTTTTAGTGGCGATGCTCTCTGGATTCTCGCAACCAGTTATTGGCGCATGGACTGATTATCAATCGTATGCTCATGCTATCAATGTGGCTGATACAGGTGATAAGATTTATTGCGTTACCGAAGGTGGTCTGTTCACTTATAATAAAACCGACAATAGTATTCATAAAATGTCGGGAATTAACGGGCTTTCTGATGTTGGCGCTCAGCGTGTTGCTTACAGTAAAGAGAATAATTTGTTGATGATCACCTATCGGAATGCAAACGTCGATTTATTAATTGGCACCCAGATATTCAATCTTTCAGATATCAAGCGCAAGCAAATCGGAGCTGATAAAACGATCAACAATATACTATTTATTGGAAACCTGGCTTACCTTTCCTGCGGCTTTGGGATCGTTGTGATCAACCTGGAAGGAAAAGAAATTAAGGATACCTATTTTATTGGTCAGAATGGCGACTATATCAATGTGCTGGATATGGCTACTGACGGCACTTATCTTTATGCTGCAACCGCAAATGGAATCTACAAGGCATTGGCATCGGAGCCCAATCTTCAGAATTATAACAATTGGGTACTACAAACCAATATCCCTCATTCAGACGGCAAATTCAGTAAAATAGAAGCTTTCAACGGGAAGATCATTGCCAATTACACTCCTGGCAGTGATGTTTGGGCTGGGGATGAAATGTACCAACTGTACGGGGATGTCTGGACCCGTTTTCTACCTGAAATCAACTATGTTTCTGATATATCCACCAGCGGAAATTTCATCGTCATCTCAGGCAGGGTTGATGTACATGTTTATGATCAGAATTTTGATTTGATAAAGTATGTTCCTGAATTTTTATTCGATGGTGATAAAGTGAACACTCTGTTGGCAGGAGGTGCTGTTTATGACGATCAGAAGGTGATTTGGATTGCAGACCAGAACAATGGATTAATCAGAATTGAGACACAAACTGAAATGCAACCTGAAAAGATTGTACCCACCGGACCCATAGATAATAGGGTGTTTTCGCTCACTACTCATGGCAACGATTTATGGGTGACTGCAGGTGGTCGGAGTGAATCATGGAATAATTCAGATACCAAACCACAGTTTCAACTTTTCAGACAAGGCAAATGGTCAGTTTTCAATCGTTCAGTCTTTCCTGCTGGAAATAATTTCAATGATATTGTTTGCATTGCCATTGATCCGAATGATCCCGAGCATGTGTTTGCAGGCTCCTGGGGTGGAGGGGTGCTCGAATTTAGGAATGGTCAATTCGTGGAACGGTATGATAATTTTAACAGCAGTTTGCAAACCCAGATTCCGGGAGATCCCACTGCAGCTTATGTTCGCATCGGTGGCATGGATTTTGATTCAAAAGGAAACCTTTGGGTCTCCAATTCAGGGGTTGCCAACGTGCTGTCTGTTTTTTTCAAGGCAGATAGAACGTGGAAGTCGTTTAATTTGAGCGGAATTGCCAATGGCAATGATTTTTCCATCGGGAAAGTGGTGGTAACCCAAAATGACGATAAATGGGTTATGATTTCCAGAGCACAAGAACATGAATTATATGCCCTGAACAGCGCCAATGATTTCTCCAAAGAGCAGCGACTGGTGGCCTATTTTACCAATGGGACGGAAGAAGTTAAAACCGAAATGAACGATATGCGTTGTTTAGCCGTCGATCAGAATAACGAATTATGGATGGGGACAACTATCGGAGTTGCTGTTTTTAGTGATCCTACAAAAGTGTGGGAGTCTTCCTCTACCCCGATGTATGCCACAAGGCCGGGATTGAACATGAACAACGATCATGTATTTCATCCGTTGCTCGAAAATGAAACCATTACTGCCATCGCCATTGATGGAGCCAATCGCAAATGGTTCGGAACTAAAAATTCAGGCGTGTATTTAATCTCCCCTGATGGCGAAACAGAGATTCAACATTTCAATACCGATAATAGTCCTTTACCACGCAATGATATTTCGGATATAGCTATTAACAATAATACAGGAGAGGTATTTATTGGTACCAGCGCCGGATTAATTTCATACATGGGGCAGGCTACCAAAGGAAATGATGAATTTACCGATGTGTATGTATATCCAAACCCTGTTCGGGAAACTTACGATGGACCCATTGTGGTTAAAGGACTCGTGGAGAATACAGATGTTAAAATAACCGATATCACAGGAAATCTGGTCTGCAAAACAACCTCATTAGGAGGTCAGGCAATCTGGGATGGAAAGAATCTGAACGGTAACCGTTGTAAAACAGGTGTTTACCTGGTTTTTATGAACGACCCAACAGGAGATAAAACCAAGATTACCAAACTATTATTTATCCATTAAAATAGCTCTCCAGTGCTCGAAAAAACAAGGGGCATCTTTTTACATTCAGTCAAATACTCTGAATCCAGTATGATAGCTGTCATTTATACTGAATCTTATGGCCGACAGTCGTTCATGGTAAATGGGGCAAGAAGTAAAAAATCGATCATTAAAACGGTTGCATTTCAGCCACTTTATCTTCTGGACCTTGAAATTTATTACAATGCCGGTCGTGATATCCATCGTTTAAAAGAGGTCCGGATTGCCAATCCATTTGCCACTATTCCATTTGACATTCGCAAAAGTTCGATGGTAATCTTCCTTTCCGAAATTCTTTACAAATGCTTAAAGGAGGAAGAACCCAACACCGGTTTGTTCGATTTTATTTACAATTCATTAAGTTATCTCGATTTGTCAGATCAGGGAATCAGCAACTTTCATCTTTGGTTTATGTTTAAACTAACCCAGTTTCTAGGTATTTACCCTAGAAGTGAACATGCATTGATCAGTAATTATTTCGACTTGCAGAAAGCGCAGTTCGTTAACCATGAACCGCCTCACCATCAATTTACCGATAAACACGTAACTAACCTGTTCTCAAGACTCTTTGAGGTTGATCTTACCTCGCTCGAAAAGTTGGATTACAATCACAATGACAGGAAGTTAGTACTTGAAAAATTGTTGGAATATTACCATATTCATTTTGATAGTTTGGGAGAAATACGATCCTTGAGTGTGTTGAAAGAAGTATTAAGTTAATGGAATGTGAAAAATAATTGAGTATATTTTAATACTCATGCTTCGCAAGGTCATGAGGAAAGCATATTTTTTTAACTTTGTAGATTATATAGCTATAACATGTTGCAATCTAAATTACAGAATATCAAAGGAAGCATATTTTCAGCCGTTAATAAACTGGTTGCTGAAACCGGTGCCATTGACTTGTCGCTTGGCAAAACAGATTTTCCATGCCCAGAAAAACTGGCTGAACTGGCCGCTAACTATATCCGGTCGGGGTACAATAACTATGCTCCCAATGAAGGAATCAGTGAATTACGGGAGGTGATTTCTGATCGGGTTAAAAGAATGTATCAGCGATTTTATAATCCTGAAACCGAAATCACCATCACCGCCGGTCACGTTCAGGCTATAATGACTGCCATCAATTCGGTGGTGAAAGATGAAGATGAGGTTATCCTTTTTGAACCTGCCTACGAATCATACGCTGCTGCCATTGCCAGTACAGGAGCCCGTCCTGTCTACGTTGCCCTGAAGTTGCCTGACTTTCATATCGACTGGGAAGAAGTGCGCAAATCGATTACTTCCAAAACGCGCATGATCATTATGAATTCACCTCACAATCCCACCGGTTCTGTGTTGGGTGAATCTGATCTTATTCAGTTGCAGCGCTTGATAAACGGAACCAATATCATTGTATTGAGCGACGAGATATTTGAATCGATCATGTTCGACCAAAGTACCCATCAAAGTGTTGCTAAGTTTGAAAAGCTGGCTGACCGCAGTTTCGTAGTTTCGTCATTTGGACCTGTTTTCAACATCAATGGTTGGGCTATTGCCTATATCCTGGCGCCCGAAAAACTAATGAACGAATTCAGGAGGATTATGCAATTCCAGATTTCCAATGTGAATACTCCACTTCAGTATGCCCTATCAGAATATTTACTGACAGAGGATGCCAAGAAAGACATAAGCGAACTGTATGAGGGTAAGCGCAACTATTTTAACAGGTTGATGGCGGGCAGTCTGTTTAAGATTATTCCTTCACAGGGTAGCTATTTTGAAATTCTTGATTATTCAGCCATCTCTGATGAATCGGATGCCGATTTTACCTTCCGTCTGGCAACGGATTTCGGGGTAGGTGTTATTCCGGTTTCTGCTTTCCTGCACGAAAAAAACAAAATGAAGATGCTGCGTATTTGTTTTGCGAAGAACAATGAAACCCTTGAGTTGACTGCTGAACGTTTATGTTTGGTTCCTTCCTTAAAATAGAATTTTCTACATCGAAATACAAAAACCGGATCAGGACTCCAAAAGTCTCGATCCGGTTTTTGTATTTATAACCATTCCGTTCCAAGAATTAAGCTACATGGCGGAAAGGATAATTCAATTTATTATTTAGGGATTGCTGAAAAACTTATATTGTTCTGAATAATAGCTATTTATAGAAATATTTATTGTAATAAGTGCAAATACAAAGGAAATAGGGTTCAATATGCCTGCATCCAGGAAGGGGTTTGACCTTGGTTACTAGGTCCCCTAAAGACTTGGAACCGGACATCAAAATAAATAACATGGATGTACAAATGCAATTATGCCAGGGATAACATGCCATCATCTGATACCTTTCTGATACCTTTCTGATACCTTTCTGTAACTTTAGGTTACAGAAAGGTATCAGAAAGGTATCAGAAAGGTATCAGATGATAGTATACAAACACCAACCAATTCCATAGAAACAGGGGAGAAATCCAGGATCGATTGCTTATTTTGAAAAGTAGATTGGAAGGTGCAAAAATATACTCCTAAAGATAGTCCCCGAGTACTCGGGGCTGAATAGCTCTTTTATATTGATATTTATTCCCTACGGTCAAATTGGCTGTATGAGTTTTTCAGCAGACCCTATTTTTATTGAATTATACTTTTAGTTGTTGTATCGGTTTGTTTTGAATACTTAAGGAGGCAATTATTTATCGTATGTTATCATCAAAATTGAAATTCCACAAGTTGTTCCCTCTAACCATCTGACGTTAGTTAGCCAAGTTGTGAGTTCAATCCACAAAAAAAAGGGACACCCTGCGGCATCCCTTTTTCTGTCTTTGTAGACTGAATGTTTTATTTTCTGATCAGTAACCAGCTATCGGCGAATTTCGACGATTGAGACCTGATGCTCTGAATGCGGGCACGGGCTGCAGCTTCTTCAGTAAAACTATCGATACAAACCCTGTAATTACCGGTTTCGCTGTGCAAAATGATTGGCTTAAATCCTTGCTTGGTCAGATCCTGCTTGAAATTACTTGCATTTTCGTTGCTTTTAAAACTTCCAACAATTAGGAAAAAGTTATTTTTCCCATAGGCTGTCTGGTCCTCAGTGGTTAGCGTAAAATTTTCGCTTCTAACTGATACCGGTTTGGCGGACACTGCCTTATCCGTTTTTTCTGACATGGGATCCGAAACAGGATTCACCCGTGCTTCGGTTTGGGGAACTGGTACTGAAAAAACTTTGGTATCAGCACTTGTTTCAGTTTTGGGAGTTGAAGCTTCGCTTTTTTTGGATGATTTGAATACTTTACATCCACTGGTCAGCAGGGCAAGAGTGAAGGCAACTAAGATGATTTTTTTCATGGTGTAAATGTGTTAATTGATCTTTCAAATTTAATAAATATCTTGTATATAATTGTTCAAATAATGGTTGTAATTCAATAAGTTATTAACAATGAATTGTTCATGAACTTTCATGAATGCGGCATTTGTAAAAATGAATCGCCCAATCAGAAATTGAGCATACTTTTCAGGAACCGCTGACCTTTGACTGAACGGTAGAAACTGACCTGACGAATTGCTTTTAAACGGGTTTCATAACTTTCTGAAAACATCAGCGCCCAGGGGCCACGTTCTTTGGTGGGAGAAATCAGATTTGAATTGTGCATTTCGAGCACTTTTTCAAGATCTTCGAAATAGCCGTAATAGAATGCTCCCGATGTGTGCGAGTATATAACGTAAGAAAAGTACTTCATATTATAAGATTCGTTTTTTTTTCCGATGCGCCTTTGAGGTGTCATTATTTTCACCTTGTCAGGGTGCAAAAATACAAAAAATGCATGATCTTTTTCAGTAACTTACCTTAGGAATAAAATTCATCCAATCACTTTCTTCCAAATAATCTTCAACCACATTCACTTCATTGCAGAAATTGAAACTTCGGAACAAGGTAGTGATCTCTTGTTTGAGAAAGTGCAGTCCATTGGCGATCAAATCACTTCGGTAACCGTTGTCACCCAGGTTGATCACCATTTCGAAACATACAATCCGTCCGATGATCTGTCCCAGTTCAACCATTTTGCGCTGTGAAAGTTCCATGTTTAAATCAAAATTAAGCATTTCTTTCATTGATAATGCCGATTGAGATGTCAAATGTAAGTGTTTAAGAAATTGAAACAGGTTTGTTTTTTTTGATTGCTTCATCATCTTCACCAGGTTTTCGGAAATCTGGGCATACAAAATATCGTTCGACCCTTCAAAAATCTGGAAGGGTCGGCTATCAATAATTCCTCTTCCTGCGATATGATTGAGTTTGTAGGCCTGAGCGCCAGCCAGTTGAGTAGCAGATTGAGCAGCTTCCTGCATCAGATCAGTTACCACACTTTTTACTGAATTGGCAACAAATCCGATCTGGGATAGATCATTTTGGAGACCGGCTTTGGCGCTGCTGTTGGCACACATGGCCGAGCAGATGGTGTAGAATGCCTGAAGGCGACTCAGCCGATGCTGAACCTGGTCGTAAGTCAATAGAGACCTTCCCCCTACCATTCTGTTATTGGCATGAGCGATGGACTCATCGAGCAGATGCTGGATAAAACCCATAGCCATTCCGGGGAATTGCATACGACTGCGATGCAGCAAATCGAGCATCATTTTTACCCCGGTAGTTTTGGGTGTAAGCCTTTGCAGTTTGGGAATTTCAACATCTATTTTGTTTCGACCATATGGAATCTGGTAAAGTCCTAAATTTTCATAAAACTCTTCAACCACAATTCTTTGGCCAGGACTATTCACATCGCAGATAAAAAAGTCGATGTCACGTTTCAGGTCTCCCGCGTGGCTTCGTTCACGGGCTGTGAGTAGCCAGTATTCAGCCCAGCCGGTAAGTCCGGCCCAGTGTTTGGTTCCCTGGATATGGTAGGAGCCTTTTTTTTCTGTAAATGAAGTCTGCATACTAAGAGCATCGCTGCCAAAGTTAGGTTCGGTAATCATCAATCCACCCATATTTTGATGGTGTAGGAAACGATCAAAGACAGGTCCTTTAGCATCCTGCTGAGCATATTTAGCCACAGGCTGAAGGAACAAGGCCGAGTTGATTCCAAATGTAAGCGATAAGGCCAGTGACTCATAGGAGGCAGTTGCCAGCAAGGCAATGCACTCTTCCATTTTACATCCCCTGCCACCAAATTCAGTAGGAATTCCAACCGATAAAGGATTGACACTCATGATTTCACGCATCACAAAAGGAGGCATACCGCGTTGGGTAGCTATTTGATCAATATGAGCACGGTCATGATAGACGAGTTTCATTTTCGTCTTTAAATTATTCAAAAACTCACCAAGGGGAATGTTTTGATCGAGAGGTTCAGAAAGGGGTTTTTCAACTTCAATATTTGTTTGATTCATCAATCTCCATGTATTATATTACAGTCTCTTTTTCTCTCACGATAGGATTCGGAACCGCAAGAGAATTTAATTATCAAAAAAGATAACAGGTGAGAACCCTGATTGTTTTTGGACTTAAATTTGACAGGCTTAAATAATAGGTTCATTTTCAGTAAAGGTGTAATTTTTGAAAGTTAACTTATACATATAATGCAAAATTCCTGATAAAATGAAGAAGAAATCAAATAAATTTTTGCCCTACATTATTGCCTTGGCAGTAATCCTGATCGTTGGTTTGGTTGTGGGTAAAAAACAAGGTTGGTTTGGAAAGAGCTTTGAGATTAATGTTGCTACCAAGGTTGTTGAAAGCAGAACCATAACAGAACAAATAACGGCCAATGGAAAGGTTCAACCTGAGACAGAAATTAAAATCAGTCCTGATGTATCAGGTGAAATTATTGAATTGGATGTTGAAGAAGGCGACGAAGTGAAGAAAGGTCAGCTACTTTTGGTGATTAAACCCGATATTTATATACAGTCGCTCAACAGGGCACAGGCCAGTTTGAGTTCCTCACAGGCTCGCTTGGCCCAGGCGGATGCAAGGCTGATAGAAAGCGATATGGCCTTTAAACGATCAAACTCATTGTTTAAACAAGATGCCATTCCTGTTTCAGATTTTGAAACCGCTCAAGCTTCCTTTAAAGTAGCTCAGTCGGAAGTGAAGGCGGCTGAATTTGCTGTTAAATCGGCAGAAGCGTCGGTTGCTGAGGCAAAGGAAGAGCTTGTGAAGACCAAGATTTATGCTCCCATGGATGGCACAGTTTCACGCAAGAATGTTGAAAAGGGGGAGAGGGTAGTTGGTACCAATATGTATGCAGGAACCGAATTGCTGGTGATCGCCAATCTTCACCTGATGGAAGTCAAAGTGGATGTAAATGAGAATGATATTGTGCGGGTCAACCTGAATGATACCGCTTTGGTAGAAGTGGATGCCTACATTGGACGTAAATTCAAAGGAATTGTGAGCGAAATTGCCAACTCGGCCAATGTGGTGGGAGGTTCAACAGATCAGGTAACCAATTTCAGTGTGAAGATTTTGTTACTCGATAGTTCCTATAAAGATCTTACAGATACTCTTTCGGGTAAGAAATATCCTTTCCGGCCAGGTATGTCGGCAACGGTCGATATTCAAACTGAAACAAGAAAGAATGTAATAACAGTTCCTATTCAGTCAGTTACCACCCGCTCGTTGAAGAACAATAAAACTGTAGAACCGAAAAAAGAGGAGGTTCAAAAGCCTGAAGGTGAAACCGAGGCGGTGACCACCCAGGGTAAAAAATCAAAAGATGAGGAAAAAGTCGAGGTGGTGTTTGTTTACAAGGAAGGTAAAGTGTACAAACAACCTGTGAAAACTGGTATTCAGGATAGTGAGAACATCGAAATTCTAACAGGTTTGAAAGCTGGCGACGAAATTGTAGTGGCTCCTTTTAATGCCATCAATAAATTGCTGAACGATAGTATATTGGTTAAAAAAGTGGACGAAAAGGAACTGTTTAAGGTAAAGAAATAAATTGATGTTGACCATGAAAATCAAACAATTATCGGCAATACCTATTGGAATTGTACTTCTGGGCATTGATATTATGATGCGCAGATATTTCCATGTAAATAATTTAGAGGATTTCATTCAGGGGTTGCTTATTGGATTATCCATAGCTCTTAACCTCAGATATGTTTTTAATCACTCCAGGAAAATAGTATGCAGTTAAATGAAAATAGCTGGCTCAGGAAGTGAACAGGATATTTTTATTTGAGCTGATTTTGTGAAATTTAATTTGCACCACCTCTCTTGTTAAAAGGTAATAAGATATTGAATTTCAAAAATTTGTATCTTTGCATAAAACAAATGCTATGCTAATAGAAATCACAAGGGAAACCGGAATTGACCAAATTAATGAGGCATTAAAAAAGGTCAATCCGGGTAAACTGTTCAATGCAAAAAAATAGTATGGTAAGGTGAAATGGGATGTTGATGGGAAAACGTACCAAAAAAACCTACGTGATGAATGGAAATAGTGTACTGATTGACACGAATATAGACTAATTCACTCTCAATCGCCACTTCATTCTTCTCCTCACTTCTTTATCGTCTGTCTACAATCCAGTAAAGTATTATTGATCAGCAATTCAAAAGGATTCTTCTCCTCCTATTAGAACAGATTCTTTTTGAATTTAGGTAATAAAATTTGACCTCGAATTAATATATCACAGATTTCATTTAAAGGCTAAAAATTAGAGCCAAGTAGGTGGTATGGATACCCTATTGGTTATCTTTGTGGAAATGTTCAAAATTGATTATTAAACAAAGTTATGAAAGTAAGCCGAACTGATTTGTTAAAGGCATACGATGATTTGCCGGAGTTAAGCCAAAATATAGTGAATCTATTTATTGTAACATTCACGGGTGTTGCAAAATACGATGTTGGTAAGTTTTTGCAGACTTATATCTACGCTATGCGTACTCAAAAAGAGTATGATAATGTATTGATTACATTGCAAAAAAAGGAACTTATTAATTTAAAAGACGATAATTATGATGTTCCCCTTTGGCTAAAACTTAAGCTATTTCCAGAGATAATACAAAATGAAAAATGTGTACAATGGGTAAACGATTTGCAAAAAGTAAGGAGTTTCTATTATGACAAACCCATATTGCAATATATCAGGGATTACCTCTTTTCATATTATGTAGAGGAAAACCAATTTACAAAATATGCTGTCGATAACTTGATCAATAAAATAGGAGAAGCTCTTCCCATGTTCCTTGAATTGCTTGGCCATCCTGAATACGACAAGGCTTTGGTGCATTCACCACAGCTTTTCTATGAATTACTTGATTATATTCAACTAATCAATATTTTATATTTTAATTCTGAGGAAGCTGCAATTCTGTTTATGATTAGAAACAGAGAGTTCGAAGGATTATATGACCAGATAAAAATTCTAAAAGCAGAAATGTTATTGCATTTAGGAAAACTTACCGAGGCTAATGAACTCATTGAATATAGCTTTACTACTGACTCTATCCTTTTAAAATCGCAGATCGAATTGTTTAAGGGTAATTTTGCCAAGTCGGTTGCATTATACGAATTGGCTCAAATTACTGATAAGGATGGTACGAAAAGGTCCAGGATTGAATTTACCATCGCTTATGAATTTTTATATTGGCTTAATTATGTGTTTTATCCTGAAGGGTTAAACCTAAAAAAGTTAGATACCACTATCAGGAAAATGGAAAAAAGCAGGGATTTTGATGACCGTTTCATGCTCCCACTTCTGTATATTATTAAAAAAGACAAAGCTCAGGCTGAAAAGGCATTAAAGGAAATTAATACGCAAACATTTTTGTCGCACCCAAGTTTTAAATCATTCTATTACCTGGTGCTGAACTACATCATTAACGGTGAATTGGATGAAAAGCAAAAAGCGCTCTGTCAATTGATCAGTAATGAATTAGATGAAAATAAGAGGTGGTTGTACCTGCGTGAACTAAATCTCATGATCGAAAAGTCAAATATCAATATAAAAACAGTTGGTACTCCAATTGATAAACTGCCGGATACTCCACCCTGTTTGATGAGCGGGATTATTATTCAAGAAAAATGGGAACAGATGTTGGATGGATTGTTAAACCTCACCAGGGGCAAATTGGAATCGGGTAAGAAGGACGCGACCAGCTCAAGGGTTTGTTATTTGGTGAATCTTGATAAAGAATATATTCAGCCTATTTTGCAAACCATGAATGCAAAAGGGGTTTGGAGTGCCGGAAGAAATATTTCACTGAAAAGATTAAAAGACCAACAAGTTGATGGTCTGACAGAACAGGATCGCAGGATGGCTACTGCAATTACATATTATTCAGGTTATTACGGCAAAGCAGAGTACAATTTGGATTTTAACAAGGCAATTGCAGAATTATGCGGACATCCATTTTTGTTTTTAAATGCAAACCCCTCAGTCTCAATTGAATTAATTAAGGCTCAACCTGAAATTATTACTGAAAACACAAAAAATGGAATTAGAATAAAAACCAACATTACTGATTCGGAAGAGAAAATCGTATTGGTCAGAGAGACACAAACCCGATATAAGCTGATCACTCTAAGTCCTCAACAGCAATCGATTATCCGGATGATTAATCAGGGAATTGTTGTTCCTGCTAAAGGGAAATCAAAACTCATTGAAACAGTTTCCAACCTGAGTGGGGTCATGATGGTTCATTCTGATATTGCTGAAGGATCGGCTGCCGTCAAATCCATTGAATCAGACTCGCGCATCAGGGTTCAGATTGTGCCTATTGCCGATGGATTGAAAGCTGAACTGTTCGTAAAACCACTGGGCATGGAATCACCTTATGTGAAGCCTGGTAAAGGAAGTAAGGTGGTGTATGGCATTGTTGATGGAGAAAAGTGTCAGGCAATCAGGAATATACCCATGGAAAAAGTCAATTCAGAAACACTGACCAATGATGTTGCCGAGGTTTTTGATGCTGACCTGACCGAAGAGGCTGTTACTTTCTTTGATTCATATGAATGCCTCAGTTTGCTGGAAATCATCAATAAGCATTCAGATATTGCCATTTTGGAGTGGCCGGAAGGTGAAAGGTTCAGGTTGAAGAAATCTGCTTCGTTTGCAAACCTTCAGTTGCGTGTAAAAGGAAAAGGACAATGGTTTGAACTGGATGGTGAACTAACTGTTGACGAGGATACTATATTAAGTTTGAAAGAACTGATTGACCTTACACGAAAAAGTAAAGGCCGATTTATAGAACTTAAATCGGGCGAATATTTAGCCCTGACAGACGATCTGAAGAAGCATATTGACGAACTGGAAGCCTATACAACCATTAATAAAAATGGAATATCGGTTAACCGGTTTGCATCCCATGCACTTGAAGAAATTACAAGCAATGCTGCCTCCTTCAAAACTGATAAGTCGTGGAGAGAATTTCAGAAAAAAATAAAAGATACTTCCACCCCTGATGCTATACTTCCGGTGACATTGGATGCTGAACTACGACCGTATCAGGAAGAAGGTTTCCGCTGGATGGCCAGGCTTAAAACATGGAATGCAGGGGCCTGTCTGGCCGATGATATGGGTTTGGGGAAAACGGTACAAGCAATTGCCATGATGTTGCTCCAGGCTGAAAATGGCCCTATGCTGGTCGTTTGTCCCGCTTCAATTGTTCCAAACTGGGGCAGTGAACTACAAAGATTTGCCCCCACCTTGAATGTTGTGAATCTGAAATCAGGCAACCGGGAAGACTCATTTTCATCGTTAACTGCATTTGATGTGCTGGTTATCACCTATGGTTTATTGCAATCGGAGGATGATCGGATTTCGAAAATCAATTGGGCAATGGCTGTATTAGACGAGGCCCATGCCATTAAAAACACACAGACCAAATCATCTAAAGCAGCCATGAATATACAGTCTGACTTTAAATTGGCGCTAACGGGAACTCCCATTCAAAATCATTTGGGCGAACTATGGAACTTGTTTAATTTCTGCAACCCCGGATTATTAGGTACACTGGCACAATTTACTGACCGCTATGTAAAAAATGAGGTTCCTGCACAAAAAAGTCACTTGAAGAAACTTATTACCCCATTTATTTTGCGCCGGACTAAAAACAAAGTGCTGGAGGAATTACCACCGAAGACCGAAATTACACATTTGGTAGTATTAAGTGAAAAGGAATTGGCATTTTATGAAGCACTGCGTCGGGATGCTATTAATATCATCGAAAATAACAATGGGCCCAATGGACAGCAGCACCTGCAGGCTCTTGCCGAAATTACAAAACTTCGCCTGGCTTGTTGTAATACAACATTGGTAAACAAAGATATTCATTTACCCTCAGCCAAGCTTGAAGCCTTTTTTGAGATCATTGATGAATTACGGGTCAATAAACACAGGGCCTTGGTATTCAGTCAATTTATAGGACATTTGGCCATTGTTCGCAAAGAATTGGATCGGCAAGGCCTCAGTTATCAGTATCTTGATGGTTCTACTTCTATTCCTGACCGTCAATTGGCGGTGAAAGCTTTCCAGGCGGGTAAAGGTGAACTTTTTCTTATCAGCCTTAAAGCAGGTGGACTGGGTTTAAATCTCACCGCTGCCGATTATGTACTGCACCTCGATCCTTGGTGGAATCCTGCCGTTGAAGATCAGGCCAGTGACCGTGCACATCGTATAGGACAGTTACGCCCCGTGACCATCTATCGTTTGGTAGCCAAAAATACCATCGAGGAGAAGATTGTGAAACTTCATGCCACCAAACGCGATTTGGCTGACAGTTTGCTCGATGGCACTGACCAAAGCGCTCATTTATCAACAGTCGATTTGTTGAATTTGCTAAAAGAAGTATAAAATCAGGTAATCTATAAGTGACAAAAACATGCATATTGTGTGTTTTCCATTTATAGGTGACAAAAACTAAAAGCAAACCATGGAAAGAGAATTTAATAGTCTTTAGGCAATCAAAGATAATTATCTTAAATAAGTGATTATGCTGGATGACTATTCAGGAACTAGTTACGAAGGTATTATTCATCAATTGTTACGAAAGTTTCTCTCTGAATTCGTTTAGTGATATATTGCTGTGAAGTTGATTAATCATTGAATTTAATTTCAAATTTATAAACCAACCTGAGTTCGATCTAAAGGCCCAGTTGATATAATGCAAGTTGACTAAGTCAGAAGATTTTACCTTCTCATTTTTATTTGTTTTCACTTACTACACTTACTACACTTACTACGGTACTATTTTGATATTTCACCTTTTCCCAACGTAATAATGTCTATATTGCCAGAAAAATACTAAATATAACCGGAAATGTATAATTTTGACAGCTTCAACTTTTGTTGCTTTGTTTTAGAAAACCTCAATGCTTAAGACTAAAAAATAACTAACCTGCATGAAAAGAAAAATCTGCTCACTTCTGATTATCCTACTCGGATTGCTAATTACAGGATATACTCAGACAACAAATTCTGACTTGAAAGCCCCAACAAGATACGACGCTACCTGGAGTTCATTAACCAAACATCCTTACCCTGAATGGTTTCGGGATGCAAAATTCGGGATTTATTTTCATTGGGGCGTATACTCTGTTCCGGCTTTTGGAAGCGAATGGT
>Ga0209123_1000853_pt1 | contig 34945 bp, 30 predicted proteins | sample BarGraIncu00431A_FD_184500 | JGI IMG/M metagenome (GOLD analysis project Ga0209123, IMG submission 184500) | Arctic peat soil microbial communities from Barrow, Alaska, USA - Barrow Graham LP Incubations 004-31A (SPAdes) (version 2) | ecosystem: Environmental > Terrestrial > Soil > Wetlands >... | reverse complement strand
CATCATCTCCTATGGTGTCGACAACCTTAGGCTATGTTATTTTGAGGGTGCTGGCAATGGCTTTTTTCCAGCCATGCTGCTGCACTTTTTCGAGACTATTTGCTGCACTTTTACTTTACCATATGCAATTTAGTGCATTCTTTACTGTACATACTTATAAATAGAGATAAGAAAAGAGTCTCTTTCTTTCTGAAATGTAATTTAAAACCGCATGAAAATTCATGCGGTTTTTTTCTATTCTAAAATATCATAGTGGGGGTATGGAGACCCCTTTTCTGAAAATATATATTGATACAATTACCATAAAATTATGATACAAGAAATACAAAAATAATTCGAAGAGTTGGTAATTTGTATCCACCCAAAATTAACTGTAACCGTTATCCTATATCGCGCCGATTACTCGTACATGCTCCAGAATAGGAGTTAGCTATTACTTAATTCTCATATTCCTGCGGAGCAAAAATAACACCCCACCCCATGCTTCTTTGAAATAATCCATCATAGGCAATATCATGAAAAGACTTTAAATAATGCGGAATTTCTCGTTCTTCTAATATTGACTGAAGAATTTGCGCCTCAAATTCATTTTCTAGTATTGCTATCTTACTATACTGTTCCATGATTTATCCTCTCATAAATCCAACTTTATCCCGTAATTTTTCAACCATTCTTTTCGCCGTTCATAGTCCGGCAATATCCTGCCAACCATATCCCAAAATTCTTTTGAATGATTATGGTGGATTAAATGACAGAGTTCATGAACAACTATATATTCAAAAATTGGAGCCGGAGCCATAATACATCGCCAATTAAAATAGAGTTCATTCTTAGTAGTGCAACTAGCCCAACGCTTTTGCTGGTCTTTCACCCTTATCGCCGTAGGTTTCACGTCAATATAATGCTGGTAATACTTTAGCCGCTCCATGACTTTTGCTAACGTTTTTTCACGATACCATTCCTCAATCGCCTTATTGATGACCATTTCAACTTTCTCTGGCGTTTGAACAGTGAGCTTACCTCGAAACAAGGTAACTTTTGTTTCATTAAGCGAACTATCAACCTCAATCTGCAATGAATAGTTCCGTCCCAAGTACAAAAATGCCTCACCGTTGACGTACTCTTTATCTACTTTTCGGTACTCCATGTCTTTGAAAAAATAAAGCCGCTCTACAATCCATTTTGCTTTGCTTTTTACTTTTTTCAGAATAATTTCTTCGGGTGTTCCAGTAGGGGCGACAACCTTTATGGCATCTGGTGGTTCCACTGCGATTTCTAATGTTTTTCTCTTGCGATAAGAATAGTCGAATGCAATCGTTCGTGTACCGTATTCAAATGTTAGATTCATTGTCTGCCACCTTTAATTCATAATGGAATAGTGTTTCTTCGCTAATTGAAGGAGAGGTTGCACAAGTTTCTTTCGTTGCGAAAGATTCAATTGTTTAAAGTATTGTGTGGTCAATTTTAAGTAAATAGCACGTTCAATGTCTGATGACTTGCTTGGATTAATCGTCCAATCTATTACGTAATTCTTCGCTACAATGTTGGCAACATCTTTGGCAATGCCTTTAGATAATTGTATAACGTCTTCACCTACATAGTCAGCGAATGCTTCCTTTACTTGACCTCTTGCCACATCAGTCCCGGTCAGTTCTTTTTTTATAACTCCAAAAAATGCGAACTCTTTATTATTAAGCCCCAACGCTTCAGCTTCTGCCACTTCGCCCTGATTGACTTCTTTAGCGATAAACCTCTCAAGTTTTTTCTTCCGCTCTATCCAGCTACTTTTTGTCTCTTCCAATATCTTTTGGAGCTTTTCCAGTAAACTCGTATAGTACGCCGGATTATCTTCCATCTTTACATGAATGACATTCTTTATAGCGTGTTCCATTGAAGACGCTACTGCTTCATCAGACTTGAGACTGCCTATTTTATCTTTAAAGTCTGTATCAAATAAAGTAATCGGCGCAATCCACTGCTTCACGCCAAGAGACTGAAGATGCTCTGAGATAATCTGTTTAACTTTCTCTCCGCATCCAGCTATGTCAAGTTCCTTGTCGGGCTGAAACCGGGCTTTAGCGGCGGCTCGAATATACGACAGCCACTTCAGGTCATTGACATTCTCGGTAGATACATGACCGGGAAGTAGCTGTTCAATGCACGAAGCAAAACGCTTATACGCCATTTCAAATTCGGCGCGTTTGTCCTCTGGTTCAATCCGTTTGACCAAACTATCAAGGTCACTCTTCCCTATGCCTTGGAACATCACCATCACTGCTTCGCGGTAAGAGAGCATCTGCTTATACAAAGAGTCCATTGATTGCATCGGTTCACCAAGCTCATCTTTATTAAAGATGACAAGGGCTTCTTCCAAGAAGTTAGATACACCGTAGTAATCAACAACATAGCCACATTTTTTCTTCTCACCGCAGGTTCTGTTAACTCTTGCAATTGCCTGTAGCAGACTATGCTCTTTTAAAGGACGGTCAAGATACATAACTTGCTCCACTGGAGCATCAAACCCAGTGAGTAACATATCTTTGACGATTAAGAATGATAGCTTGTCCTTAGTGATTGGTTGTACAAATCGTTCAATAAGTTTATCTTGTTCAGCTTTCGTCGTAAAATGTTCTTTCAACCGTGCTGGGTCATTGAGATTACCCGAAAAGATGACCTTTACTTCTAGTGCTTCCCCAATAATATCGTTCATATACTTAGTCAGCGCATTGTAATACTTTACGCAAGCCTGCCGTGATACGCAAACCACTTGTGCCTTGAAACCATTGGGATAAATATAATCTTTATAATGCCTGAGTAAATCTTGGGCAATGTCATCTATCCGTTCAGTGCCTTCGACGATGCTTTGTTTATTGACATACTTATTCTTTATTGCTTCCTTTTCTTCATCAGCTTTGTCGCTGAATGCTTGATTAAAAAGTTCTTCTAACGTTTCCGCCTTAATTTGAAGGTCTGGGCGACGACCTTCATAGACGATTTTGACCGTTGCGCCATCTTTCACCGCTTGTTGAATTGAATAACTATCGATATAGGTCCCGAAGGTTCGAGGGGTAGAGCGGTCTTCCTTTTCGAGTGGAGTGCCAGTAAAACCGATAAAAGCGGCATTAGGCAGGGCTTGCCGCATATTCCGTGCCATGCCAGTGTATTGGCTTCTATGAGCTTCATCCGCTAAGACGATTACGTTCGATTTTAAGGTGAGAACCTCAAAGTCCTTATCCAACAATAACGATATACCTTGTTCTTCATCATATAAGGCTTCCTCGGTATCGCTCTGAAATTTGTGAATCGTAGTCATAATAATTTGCGGTTGCGCTTTTGAAAGAAGTTCTTTCATTTCCTTAACGGTTTCAGCCCTTATAGGAGTCGTGATAGTAGACAGAGTACGAATGAACGTGTTATAGATTTGCTTATCCAAATCAATCCGGTCAGTAACTACCACTATCATTGCATCAGCTAATTCCGGGGTGCGCCGGATTTTACGCGCCAAAAATACCATCGTTAGGGACTTCCCGCTACCTTGGGTGTGAAACACTACCCCTCCGCGTGATAACGTATCCTTACCATTTACTAACTTGTGTAATGCTTTATCAACTGCCCGAAACTGTTGATACCGCGCAACTTTTTTTATCCGTTTGCCGATGTCTTTCTCTGTCTCGTAGAGGATAAAGTTTCGCATGATGTCCAGAAGGTTTCGTTTTTCTAACACTCCTTGCAGGAAGATGTTTTGTCCGTTGTCAGCAACGTCAGCGATGTTTTCTACTTTGAAAGGGTAGGGGTCTTTCCACTCAAGGTAATGATTGTACTGTGAACTAATTGTTCCAACATAGGCGTTGTATTTGTTCAGAATCCCAGTGATAAAATTGGTATAGAAAAGACGGGGCGCACCTTCTATGAAGTTCGCATCCCGTTCATTCATATAGCGTCTCAGTTGAGTAAACGCTTCGTGTTTGCCAATGTTCTCGTTCTTGCTCTTTTCTAAAAACGGCGACTTACATTCCAGCACCACCACAGGAATTCCGTTGATGAAGATGATAATATCCGGGATGGCTTTCTCCTGCGGTCCCTGAATCCTAAACTGCCGGGTAACTAAAAAATCATTGTTTTCAGGGTTGTCCCAATCAATGAAGTGAACTGTGTGATATTTTTTTTGACCGCTACCATTCAAATCCTGTTCTAGCGCGTAGTCCAGATTAATAATAGCATCGTAGATTTTTTCGTTAATCTCTAGTGATGAAGTACCAAGCCCCTCCGGTCTGGTGAGGTAACGAACTGCTTTGTTTACATTACTATCATTCATCCATGGGTTAAGCCTACGAAGGGCTTGTTCCAGTCTCTTAGTAAGGACAACTTCTGTCAAAGACTCCCTCTCGCCAAATTCCGGCGTTAATTTTCCACCGGGAGTAAAGTCATAACAAAGCGCATTCGTTAGATATTGAATCGCGGGTAATTCAACAAGCGTCTCTTCATTGCCAAGATAAACACCAGACACGGTAATCCCTCCAATTATGCGATTACGCGGATTTTACCTGTTAGCAGTTGTTGCATCAAACCTTGCTTCAGCTTTTCGAGGGATGTTTTCCTCAATTCATGGTGTGTTATTTGTTCATCAACAGATGATAAGACATCGGCAATTTTTTGTTGTTCGGAAAGCGGGGGAATTGGTAGAAGAAAATTTTTAAAATCTTTTACATTTATATGTTTTACAGTCGTTCCAACAAATATGGACGATAAACGCTTCATACCAATCTCAGAATTTAAGTATTCTGCGATAAAGTTGGATTCAGCTATAGACTTATTAAACCTAGAAATAATTAACGCATGACAATTAACACCATCATATTTTTCCGGCACTGAGCATGACGTTCCGATATGTCCTGATTGTACAGTTAACATATCTCCAAAAAGAACTTGAGATTTCGGATATTGTTCTGCAAATTCTTTTGTAACTTTAACTAAAGTTCGCTCGTCTATTCGATTACAGCGTATATTGTTACTCATTAAATATGGAATCCCATTTTCTTTGGCATAGTACGGACTTGCAGTTCCAACAAATCCATTTGTAATTAAAGATGTAATTTCTCTGACTTTATGTGTATTCCACGCTTCCGGCATTTCGCCAATCTCCGTCTTTTTAAGCCTCGTATACCCGATACCTTTAGTTAATAATCTTTGCATTAACCCTTTTTTAAGTTCTTTTGTTTTAACTATTAGTTGGTCTGTTTGGTCAATTTTGTCATCAACCTGTGAAAGAATCTCTGCAATTTTTCTCTGTTCTCCTATAGGTGGTAAAACTATTTTTAAAGATTTAAAGAACCCTAAACCTATCGTTTTTATTGTACTACCAGCACCAATACTTTCAAACATTTGTTTCCTATAAAAAAAGTCATAGTAAAGATATAAATTATCTAAATTATCTGTACAAACATAATTAATAAAATGTTGGCTTGTAGCCATCTCTGTTTCTGTAATTCCGATTTTACCAATTGTAGCATCTCTTGATAAAACAACTGTTCCCTTCGGCAACAATACCGCCGAAGATTTTTTTATCCCATTTATATTGGTATAGTCCTCAGTCTCTTTTATATACCTTTTATCCAATTTTCTAGTATCCTTTAGTGAAATCCAAGGAATATTACCATTCCAGTATCCCTCTATTTTCTTATCTGGTGTATGACCAGAGTATCTTTTCGCTACACTTTCAATGTTTACGACTTTCCATTCATTAGGTATTTCACCTAATTCAGTCACTTTATAACCCTCGCGTACTATCATATTTCCTCGAACCCCAATTCGCGTAAATATAAGTTCAATTTTAGCGTCGTAATCTCAGATTGAGCCTTGATGTCTTTAATTTCTTCAAGAATGTCTTCTATAACAACTATTACTTCTTCTTCATTAATGTCTACATAGCGACTGATATTTAAGTTGCAGTCGTTATCTTCAATAACCTTAGTATCTATAACTGCCGCAAATTTTTCAATATCTCGATAAGTGTCAAACGCCATAGTTATCTTTTCAATATCTTCATCTCTAAGATTATTCTTATTTCCTTCTTTAACAAATCCTTGGCTGGCATCAATAAACAGTATTTTATTCTTGCGTATAAAAGGCTTCTTTTTATTAATGATAAGCAACGCCGCCGGAATGCTTGTACCATAAAAGATATTTTGTGGCAATCCAATAACCGCTTCAATCAAATCGTCCTTGAGAAAGCCTTGTCTAATTTTTCCTTCCTCTCCGCCCCGGAAGAGAACTCCGTGCGGAACAACCGTTCCCATCCGCCCCTTACTGTTCAGGCTGGCGACCATATGGGATACGAAAGCTAAGTCGCCGTAGCTCTGTGGTGGAATGCCATAGGAGAATCGATGATAAGCATCTGCCTGTGCTTCATCACGCCCCCAATTCTTGAGACTAAATGGTGGATTGGCGATAACCATATCAAATGTCTTTAATACGCCACCTTCCAAGTGTCTCGGTTCTCGGATTGTATCGCCTTTTTGTATGTCAGCACCCTTTGCATCATGGAAAAGCATATTCATTTTACAGATTGCCCATGTAGAAAGGTTAATCTCTTGCCCGAACAGCGATACATTGAGCCAGTTACCACCATGCTCCTTGATATACTCAATAGATTGAATGAGCATACCACCCGAACCACAAGTCGGGTCGCAAATTCGGTCTCCCTCGTGGGGTTTTAGGATATTAACCAACAATTTAACAACTTCCTGCGGAGTATAGAATTCGCCACCTTTTTTACCACCTTCATCTGCAAACTGTTTAATCATATATTGGTATGCATCACCTAAAATATCGTCCGATTCCAAATGGTCATGGTCAAGATTAATCGTATCAAACAATAACAGCAGTTGTGATAGTTTCTTATCTGGCACACGCTCTTTATCGTTGTAATTTGCAGTAGTCAGAACACCAATTAGTTCTGCATTTTTAGGTTCATCTTCAATTGCCTTAAATGCTTTATCTAGCTCTGGTCCAATGTTTAGATTAAGGTCTTTTAAGATTTCCCACCTTGCTCGTTGAGGTACAAAAAAAGATTGATAGATGTCTGGTTCTTCAAGAATGATTGCAATTTCTTCTTCTGGCATTCCTTGTGACAAAAACTCATTTCTCTTTTCAATCTTTTCAATATTAAAAGTATCATTCATTCGCTTTAAAAACAGCAAGCCAAAAATGTAATCTTTATACTCAGCGGCACTTAGGTTTCCACGAAGTATAACAGCGACATCCCACAGAACAGATTCTAATTTTTGCAGTGTTAACTTTTCCATATAAAACTCCTTCTAAGATATAAAAGTATTTACTTATAATTTTACAAAAATGTATAAATCCCCACCATCGTATTATAAAGATACAAATTAGTAAAGATGAACCGTTAAAAAATGCATATTTCATGCTATATATTCAACGTTTCTAACTAATTGAGTCCTAATGTATAGGTGTGGACTTTTTCGTGCAATAAAAAGGTTAATTGCAAAATGAGCTAAACGCTGAAGCATCCTCTTGTCAGTGTCCCTTCATTCATGCAAGGACTAAAAAATTACAGAGAATATTAGTTACCTGACCATATTCTTAAACGAATAATTTCCGCGACAGACCTACCAATACCATCTGCTCCTTGGAAAAGTGTTTTTGCGGTAATGTTCATCGTATAAAGCCGAGAAAGGAACTCATATTTTAGTTCCGCAGGTATAATGAGTTTGGTAAATTGATATAGTAGATTTCCATCACCTTTATAGCTAAGTGCAAGTGTATCGGCGATAATTTCTCCATGGTCGCCTTGAGCATCACAACATATAGTAAATAATGCTTGTTGAGCCGCGGAGCGTTCTGTATGAAATGTTCCTTCAATCGGATATACCGCTGGAACTGCATGCTCTGATTCTATAATTTTATCCAAGAAATCACGCATTTTTCCATATTTTTTCGTCATTAATGTATCGAGAATTGGTCCCGCAAAGAACCATATAGCACCATCCACATCAATTTCCTGTTCAACTGCAAAATATGTTGCTACAAAGGGTGAACTAGTCCAATCAAGCAATCTCGTAGGACATGAATAGTGTTGCATGAGCATCCACCAACTTGGAATCGAACTAATCGTACTTAAAATGTCGTTACGTACATGCAAATGTGCTTGAGATTGAAAAGTCCTCAATGCTGACATTTCAATCCCATATGCCTTGTTCTTGCTGATAGGGCTATCTTTAAAATGGCGACACAGGGAAGGTGTTGGAGACCACTCACAATTTGCCTGCCCTCGCAAATACCAAATGTGCCTGTCTTTGTGAATTGTTAAACTCTCAAAAACTGAAAGGAGGTCAATCCAACTCTCAATACGAATTTCATTTATCCTCATTGCTATATCCTCCTAGAAAATAACATCCATTGATTTATTGGGGTATTGTTCAATCTAAAATATATAAAACAACCGTGTCTATACACTTCCTTTTTATGAAAGGTCTATATACAATATAGGAAGAATAACTTGGCAATGGAAGATAATCTGGTTTCTTCTAAAAGCCAAACTCCCTGTGTGAACTCAACGCTTATTAACTCGGCATACTTAATAAAGCAAAAAACTAGATGACTTATCTAGAGGAGGATTATCATGGGAATATCAATTATTATCGGACTTCTATTGGAAGAATATGAAAGATTGAACAAATGCGAAGAGGTATACCGAAATAAAATCTCCACATTGTCAGACGACGACCCCCAATACGCTAAATACTTAAAAGTAATTTCCAAAATTGATTTCAATAAAAATTTTATTGAAAAAGCATTTGAAGGCAATCAAATGAATTTAAAACAGATGTTATTTGAAAGCTGGGAAGCTTCACGATGGAGCAATATACCTCGAAAGTTCAGCCATCCATAAGAAAATATGATTATCAACATATACCTTGTTTACAACCATATAATACAGGTTCCATATGCTACTCATACAAAAATTAAGTTCTAACCCATTACTACTTATCGTCGTTACAGACGACTGCTTGAATGATTCGTAAAAAAAGCTTTTTCTGTCCTTCCGACAGTAGGACTTGCCTAAAGACGACCTCATTATGAAGCATAAATAACTCTAAACTTTTTGGTTGTTTTGTTTCAACGGATAATTTCTTGCCAAGTTTTAAATCTAAATATCCCGCTTCCTCTAGCAATTGCTCATAATCCGCACCAAGAGCAATTGCAATTTTTTTTAGAGTTTTCGGTCCCGGCGTTGGTCTCTTACCTGCCAATACGCGAGATAGATGCCCTGCATTGACTCCAGCACTATCGGCAAGTTCATTTACACTCATCTTTTGCGTATCTATCAGTTTATTAAGATATTCGGCAAATTTCATTATGTCCATCTCCTAGATATATCTGATAAATTTAACTATATATAACGCACTAAGTTAATGTCATTGCGAGGCACGAAGCAATCTCCCTCACGTTAGATACAAGATTGCTTCGTACCTTGCATAACAAATGTAGATTATTTAATGCGTTATATATACGTAAAATATTCTCATTGCCTATTGGCAATAAAAATGTTATTATTATTGCCAATAGGCAATGAGAATAAGGTGATATAATTGTTTGATTTTTTTAGCGTAGTTAATATACACGACCTTGTAAAACAATATAATCAACTGTCAGGGCGAAAAATTAAATTTACTACTCTTCAAAACGAAATACCCACACTCTATGACAGTAAGGTTATTGAATCTGTTCCAGATGATTTGGCATACTGGAATTCAAGCATACAAAAAGGGATTTCGCCGGGTATCCGAATCAGTCGACAACGTGGCGCGGCTATTTACTCTACTGGAGTAATTACACAGCTCATTTATCGTGATGCCATAGCCTATCGCACAGGCAATAAATCAAAAAGCATATTGATGATGAGAAATACTTTAATTACAATGAAAGAAAAAGCTATTTTATTAGAGTTCTTCTTTAAAGGACCTGAACTTAAAAAAGTACAAGCTGACAATTATATTTTGTATATACACATTTATGTAATGGTATCAGAACTTTATCATTTAGTAGATATTTATCCCGATTTATCTACTAATATCTACCCTCATCCTTCTGCCCAAAAACGTATTGGTAAAAGCTTAATGCACTTCATCTTACAATTCGAGCGGGATGCGGAAAAAGCCTTTTTTATTTTGCAGAATGATTACCAATTAACGTTGGACAAAAGCATACAAAATATTCATCAACGGATTTGCGATTATAAAAAACTCTCCCAATTGTATAGTAACGTAAGCTTTAATTAATCCCATTTTTTTAGAAAGAAAATCAGCCTTAATAATCTCAGGTATAACTAGCACATCGTCAAATATTACTTTGTATCTTTCTTAATGATATTTTCATGGAGGGATAAAATGCAAAAGGAACTTGAAGAAGGCTTATATAGTCTGGTCGTTAGAATCGTTGCGGATACCGTTGAGGCACTGGTAATACTTAATTTCATTGACCGCGAGCAACAACCATATTTAGTAAAAGCCGCTCAAAACATTGTATTAGCTGATTTTCGAGATGCAATTGAATTCATCCATGAAGAATGAATGGATATTTCGGTGAACTGAACTTTTGCAATGATTATATTCAACTGCAATACGCACTCAATGCAAAATCACACTATTCAAAAAAATACCGTTGGGCGGTGTCAAAAAATGTTAAGTGACGAAGAAAATAATAGGGTAAAAGAATTTGAAATAGAACTTAAAAGATACGGTTTAAATTTGGATGAATTAATAGATGAAATGATAGAAGAAAAACAAAATGACCCCCGAAAAATTGGGCGTGCTGAGACGATTGCACGGCTTCTTGCCGCTAAAAAGAATCAATCAATAATTTAGTATCTATAATTAATAATTAAAGAACAAAAGTCTTTATTCTTTAGTTGTTCTTGATGACTTTAAGACGTTAAATGAGTAGGTGATGCATTGTCTAAAATATTACTACAAACAAAAGAGTTTCTGAGCAACATACTATTTTCTAGCATTCGATTTCTATTGTTAGCGCTATTTGTGCCAAGTATCTTTGTTCACGAGCTTGGACATCTCGTGGTCGCTTTCCTTGCAGGTATGCATATAGAATCTTTTGACATCGGCGAGGGGGAAATAAAATACGAATTTTTTTTAAGAAGTGTTCCGTTTAGGCTTCACGAAATACCAATTGGCGGAGGTGTATTGATAAAATCAGATGAAAAAAAGTATGCTTCTTGGCAGGTCATATTTTTGTTGACAGCGGGATTGTTGATGAATTTATTAATATCGCTAATTTGTTTTTTGATACTTAGAAATCCTGTCGGGTGGATTTACGGCACAATAAATTTATGTTTTGTAATCTTTTCACTATGCCCTATTAGCGGTGCCGATGGTTATCGTTGTTATCAACTATTGAGGGGAAAGGTTCCTGACAGCATGGAGCAATCTGATAAAGTAAATGTTGATTAAATAGGCTGAAACTAAACGGAAAATATAGATGGAAATGATAATATGCCAATTACATCATATGCTACTGAAATGTTGTTTAAGTAGTATAAAAAAGATTGCAAAACCCCCACGCCATGCGTAGGGGCTGACTTGATTTATAAACTAATTAAAAAATTGCGGTAGATTATAGAAGTTTGGAAATTCTCTTCTAAATCTTGCTTGCTGACCATTACCGGGATAAAGGTATATTGGAATTGCTTCATGTCGCATGACATAATTTTTAAAAATTAGAACTGTCAAACAGTTCCGCCAACTAAGTCCCTGTGCAAATGCATGGGGGCTTATTTAATTCTAAATTTAAAAGGTGTATAATAAGCCGACATTTTTTATACTTTGAAACTTGGTGCATTATTTTTGGAAAGCAATTGGCCGTTAAACATTGTTTTTTCTACGGTCTGATATATGTTCATAGCACTAGAGTATCCCCCACAAAATTTCGGTTCTATTGCTATTGTCATACCATTAAGGCGTGGAAGTAAAAATTTCATCAAGTCGCTTTGGGGGTCAAGAGTAGTTATGATTTTATCTGCTGGAACTAAAGTTAAATCAGGACCACCGCCACAAGAATCAGGACTCTCTGTAAAATAATCTAAGTCAATATCGAAATATACTTTATTTACACCAGCATGGTTTTTTAAAGAGTTAAGCATATCTTCAACATTATCGAAGCTATATACCTGATGAGTATTGCCAAACATATCAACAAGTGGCGGGTGACCTCTGTTTTCTTGTTTTCGAATTAAAAAGATGTCAGCTATTAGATTTAAATATGCCGCACTAAGAATATGTCCATCATTAAGCGGACTAAGCATTGCCCACGAAAAGAAAGCGATATCACTTGGTACTTTCAGAATGAGTTCTTGAAGTTCTTGCTGTTCACTTTCATTGGGGGTCACTGTATCCTCGTGCCAATCAAACGAAACTAATGTGGGCGGCGGTGAAATTAGTGGTTCTCCATATTTAATCCCCGTAGTCCATAACGCCCAATAATAAAAGGCAATTCGGTGTTCATGGAATACAGCAACTTCAAGTGCTTTTTTCGTAAAAGGATTCTCAAGAATACTTTTATATGCTCCAAGGGGTTCAAGATAGTTAAAAGGTATTTTCATTATTCCACCACCATTAATTATTCTTGTTCTTATACGCCAGTCCTTCATTTTGGTTCAATTTATTGATGCATGAAACTATCAGAACATATAACTCATCGTAACTTGAATATTCCATTATAAAATGTTCTTTAAAGCTTTCCCTTAATCTATCTTCCCACATTGTTGGGTGATAACCTACTCCATATATATAATCTGTTAACTTGCTAACTAAATACCCATACCCATTAGGCAATTTTTCTGACGTTTGATACAGTATATCATAATCCATTTCATTATTATCCATATTCTGCAATGACTTATATAGCTGACTCATTAAGGGTTTAAGTGATTCTTTATATTCGCTTACCATTTTTTCGTTTTTTTTATTGGTAATTTGAACATTAAAAATCATATTGAATTGTTCTATAAACGTACTATATAAGTGTAGCCTATTGGTGGATTCCTCTTTTAGTATTGACAGTTGGTTGCATATATCATCTACCCGTTTAATAGGTGTGTTTTTCATTCCAATTTTAAATTCTTCATATTGCCTGTCTATTTCATCCATAAGTTGATTTAGGTAGTTATACCTTGTATCTAGGAATTTATTGAGTTCTTTAATTCTTAGATACAACGTGCGGAATCCGTTACCTACTATATTACTGTAAAGCAAAACACTATAATCCTCACCGAGAAAAGCTCCTGACCAACTTGCAAAATATTTCTCACCTTCCTTTTCACCTTTGAGGTTTACTGGATGCGCACCAAATGATGCCCTTATAGTCTTAAAATAAGCGTTATCATCGTGCTCTAATATTTTATCAAAAAAGCACTCACACTCATTTTTGAAAGGGACCTTATCAGTTTGAAATAACACTCTATGTAACTGTTGTATAGCTTCCCATACAACATCAATGCTTGAAATATATGCATACATTTCTATGCTCTGCTTATAACTTCTCTTTCCGGTCTTAACATCAGCAATGTACTCCATTGCTACAGTTATCCAGTCCATTGCAGAACAAATACAGCTCCATTGGTCTTTACCCTTAATATCACGATATTTAAATAAGACAAAGCCATTTGAATTTACTTTATCACGAAACTTGTTTATTAATTCCGAATCCATTATGTAAAATCACCTCTTTCGAAAGCAATATAATTGGTCATATCATCAATATTTATTAACTGATTCTTTTTAGAGGCAAGTAGCCGTACGACAACCTCAACACGCCCAATTTCTCAAGTAATATCTTTTTCTCTATTTAAAAATCAATTATTTTATTCAATTGCAGTAACCTCTGGGAAAATCTCTTTTTGGGCATCGCTTCCTATGGGGTAATAATTCATTAATCCGCTCTCATCAAAACCGTGGGCTATGTATTCACAGAGAATGTTTTCTTGGACGTATCTGCCTATTATCACCCCTCGCAAATTCAATCGTCTCTTTGCTAAATTAGGACGAAAACAGAGATTCCGCTCTTGTTTAGACACAATAGACGGATAAATCCATGCGTCTTGTTCATCAGGCGGAGTTAATTCAAAATAGTTTTTAGCAATATGTTCAGATGCCCGATATAAAAACTCAGTACCCGCTCCAACATCCCGAGAAAATTCATCAAAGAGAAATCGGTCAATTAGTCGTGCCTTAATTTTCTCTGTGTCTGTAAGGCCGTAACAATCATAAGTCATTCCTAGGCCGATAGCAACTGCTTTGATATCCTTCTTTGTTTTATATACACTTAAAGAAAATCTATCATTCTCCTGTAATTTTATTTCTTTAATGGCTGTATAAGGATTAAAAGAAACGTAGAGTAGACTTTCACCCACCTTATTTAGCCTACCCATTCTTGTAATTGCTTTCTTGGGAGCGTTCCAAGCGTCAGACTTTTTACTCATGCCTTTCAAGGGAATCTCTAAATCGTCTTCTGCGAGTTTTCGTATCCTGAATAAATCAGTACCTTTGGGTATTGTTTTAATATCATGAAAAGAAAGTAACATCTTGGCATTTTCAAAATCTATAGAGAGTACATCAAATATTGCCTTGGATAACTCTCCATCCTTTGTTGTTCTTAGGTCAAGCTTCCTAAAAACATCTAATTTATCTAGGAATTTGTTAATATCAAATAAACTTAAAATTACTTTTAAATTCTCGACCTCTGACATTGCTAAACCTCCGTTATGAGGTACCAATTCAGCTATCAATTTCATAATTCTTCTCTCCTCTTAAAAGACCACTACATTAAGTATCAGTTTTGGCGATACTTCCCGACCATTGGGTTTGAAATAATCTATATGACGGAATGGGTAATATCGCAGATAAGTAACTCAATTACAAAGGAGCTTCAATAGACAGAAACTTAATTCTCTTTCTCAAGACGCAGAGTGCCGCAATTTGCCCTACCTCGTCCATTATAATAATCACCAGAAAGAATACGTTTATCATCTGATAAAATTAAGCGGGTAAAGCCGAAATGAATATGCATTGTATTCGGTGCATTACTATTAGGTTGGTTCATGTATTCATAACTTAGTAGTGTTTGCCCCGAATTTTCAACTAAGATTGAGGCAATTCGACTTGTAGAGCTAGATTGGCTACCGTTCAAACAAATGACAATACGTGTCCATGTTTGCTTGATAGTAACATTTGCGCTTATATTTTGAGAATAATCGTCATGTGATGAATTGATATAAGTAATCCACTTACCGTTTAAATCTGGAGTCTTAAAAAAGCCTATTTTCTGTAATATTGGTATCTTCCATAAATAACAGTCAACTAATTTATATAATAATCCGAAAAAGCCAAGAACTGATGGAGCATCAAACCACCAAGGGATAATAAAATTAAATTTTTCTTGTGATTGACCTATTCCCCAAGCAAGCAAAACCGCAATCATTGAAATCCATAATACAATTCTAACTCTTTCGTTTGAATCAATAACATAAGGGTGCATGATTAATCCCACCTATTCCATAAATTTGTAAGACCATTAATAAAAATTTTTGCATCACTAGTTTTCCAGTTATGGGGCATTGATCCAAATAAACACAATTGACCATTTTGATATGTAAATTTTATTAATTCCGCAGAATTTAACCAGTTGACAATGTTATAAAAGGTCCATTGATAACTATTTCCAAAAAGCTCATCAGGAATATTATATAGTAGATTTTCAATATGATATGAAGATGCCAATTCGTCGGGAATTAATCCCCGTTCCAATAATTTATTACGAGCATTTTTAAATACTCTAATAGTTGGTTTGAACCAACCGTTAGTCGCAAGTTCTCTATTTTTTAAAATTCCGTTACTGTAATGAATTTCGGGATAATTAATTACTGGATAATTTTCCTTAATTGTATAAAATTTTATCCCGCCAATATAGACGTTATTTTTCCCATCAACAAAGTTTGTATATTTACGATGTTGAATACACGGTATTATATCTGCTGGTAGTCGGCTAGAAGAAGGAGAAAGTTTCAATGATTTGTTGCCAGAGCAAACAGAATTGTTACCGTAATAATTTATTAAGGATTGCATAACATCATATCTAAAATTTTTCCAATCATATTTAGCGATGCCTTGATAAACTGACTTATAACTTTCCTTTTCAACATTTGAGAGCATTGAAATATCAGGGGAAAAGGTTGATTGCAACTCAACAACAACATCAACGTCACTATCCCCTCGAATGTTTGTGCTGTTTTTGTAAGAGCCTTGGAGATAAACTTTGTAGTCTTTCCCTTTAATTAATGATTTTTCTGATGTTAAAGCTAAACGTATACTCTCGTGAGTTTGCTTTGACAATACTATCGCACCATGATTAGCCCATGATTCAATAATTTTTTCAGGTATAGCCATCATTGCTCCCCCTTGTCTTATAAACTATTCAGGTAAAAAGAAAGAGTCATTCATTTCAGGTTTAGAACTGAAATCGTTATACACAATCCAAAGATTAGTGTCTAAATTAGGTTCAATAGCTTTCCGTAAGTCGTTTATTTCTAGACATATCTCTTGAGGTAAATAAAAGGAATGTTCATTGAACCAAGACATAATTTGGTTAAATTCTTTTGGGTGGACTTTTTGTTCGTCGAGTAAAGCTTTTAAATCTTGAAGGTATATAATGATTTCCGAACGTTTAATTTGTGGTCTCAAGTCTGGAACAAAGTTGACCATTCCATCTTCCGAGGCACTGACTATAAAACAATTATAGTCAGTAGCTTCTACATAACGAACTGCGGAATTGTATCTCGAACCACGAGATGGGTCTCCATTAGGAGTTGCTATTCCATCCAAAATAACTCCGATTGCATAACAGATGCCATCGGGGTCTATCAATACTCCACCATCAATACCCGATACCATTTTATATAATTCTACAGTCATTGGTATCGGAGCTATTTCCGTACTTTGGCGTGATAGACGCTCGGCTTCTTCTTTAGCGCCATTAGTAATTATTAGCATCGCACCATGCTTTTGGCGAGTCGCTTCTTCGGCTAATAAGCATAGATTTTTATGAACCTCTTCTAAGTTGAAAATTCGTTTAATGCTATCATTAAATTTTATAACATCAATGGGAGGATAGGGTAGCGATGGTTGTCCATAAATCACATCCATCATTGAATTCCCATTATGAGAAAGTTCCCAATGATAATGACAATTAAAATTTATTATAAATAAATTTTCGTCAGAAGAATTGTAATTTCCCGCTAATTCTGCCAACCCGTATATATAGTCGGCATCTGACAACATATAGTATTTATCACTAGCAATTTCGAGGATTTTACGCACTGCACGATAATCTCTAATGTAGATAGGTTTATGAAGGGAGAGAATGACATTGACATTGGGATGCGATTTAGCAGTAATAATCATCCCTCCTCTCGCATCAATACCTTCATACTTCAGAGAGGAAATGATATTGCAGGTTTCGAAAAGACCATATAAACCATGTCCTGCATATCCTGCCCAAGCGGGAGTTTGCATCAGGCGTTTACCAGCGGCACGAATAACCTCATCATATTCTCTGTCGATGATGCTAAGGCAACTACCCGGTTCTGGTTTCTGCAATGCATTGAAGCAACCATTCAGGTACTCATAAATTGTAGCATCAAGTAATGATTTAGCTATAGGGTAGCGCTCTATAACTCCGTTTATAAGGCAATAGTGAGATTGAAATGCACTTTTATTAAATTGCAAGACAACGCATATCATAAATCCTTTTACTTCGACGGGCGTAGAGCAAAACGTAGTAACATCTTTAGATGCATTATCAGCTTCAATGGTTGTAGTAATTGCTCGCTGTAGCGACTTTAAATTTATCCTTTTTAGATGGCTTATTTGAGCTTGTGGATGGCTATGGAAAATCTCAATATCTTCGTCATTAGATTCAAACTCCCTAGCTAATGTCATTACATTTGAAAAAATTTCATAACTATATCCGCATTCGTCTTCGGGTTCTAAACACGCAGTTGGTATTCTTTCGTCGTTAAACGTAGATATGCCTACAAGAAAAACTTTAGGATGCAAGTGAGCATCGATTAATTTAAAAATACCCTCTGCCGCGCATTTTGCAGAACTGTAATAATGGCGCTGATAACCCCACATATACACCTTTTCCTTACAAGTCATCATCAATCTCCTTACTTAAATAAATATATAATAAATAAGAACTCTCATTCCCATTCTAGCACATTTTGACATTTTATAGGTGTTTATTTCCTTAAATTAAATATCCATAGAATTATGATTTAAGATGTATCCCACTCCAAATAAATCAAACTGATAACATTAAAACGCCACAATTATTGTTTTGGTATAATAAAATTTCTGTGGAATTTTATACAGGAGTACAGGGAAAGATTAGGATAGGTCTATTCTGCTAATTATAGAATGTTAAGTGATTTTCAAACCGAATTAAAACTCAAACATAGGAAGACCCCATCGCACTATCAGTACGATGGGGTCTTCCTTTAATGTTATCCTAGCATTTCTTTAAAATCATTTTCTGAAAGAATTGTTAGTCCTAGAGATTTTGCCTTATCCAATTTTGAGCCTGCATCTTCACCTGCGATAAGATAATCTAATTTTTTTGATACTCCTGCAATACGACCACCATTCTTTTCAATGAGGGTTTCAGCTTCTTTTCTTCCTATAGATGAAAGTGTCCCTGTAATGCAGAATGTCTTTCCATCTAATGCTTTTTTTACATTAGCATCATCAGTATCTCTGTGTACTTCCATGTTTACCCCGGATTTAGATAATTCATCCAGAATAGCTTTATCGATAGGATTTGCAAAGAAATCGACGATACATTTTGCTGTAATTTCACCGACATCTTGAATAGCTGTCAATTCTTCAACAGTTGCTTTTGTAAGAGCAGGAATACTAAAATAATGTCTCATAATCTCCCTAGCTGTAGATTTACCAACATTATTAATTCCCAAACCTATAAGTAACTTCACAGGGTCATTGGCCTTGGATTTTTCGATAGCTTGAAGAATCTTATCAGTATTTTTTTCTTTTCCGATAAGTCCTTTTTCTATTAATTCATCACGATGCTCTTTTAAGTGGTAAATATCGGCATAGCTATGTAGGTATCCTTCATCAACTAAAGTCTGGATATATGTTTCTCCCAAAGCCTTAATGTCCATAGCGTCCCTGCTAGTAAAATATGAGATTGAACTTACCAACGTAGCAGGACAAGAAGGGTTTACGCACTTAATAGCAGACATACCTTCTTCTCTAACTACTGGCTGACTACATACAGGACATTCGTTAGGAATCTTATAGACCATCGTAGGCGATTTCACCACTTCTTTTATGGCAGGGATGATTTCACCAGATTTATAAATCAAATAAGTCCCGCCTATACCGACCTGTTTTTCATCAATGAAATCTTGATTATGAAGTGTTACTCTCTGTACGATAGTTCCACATAATCTAACAGGTTTTAAAACCCCGGTAACAGTAATCTTGCCAGTGCGCCCAACAGCTACATCAACACCAATAAGCTCCGTCTCTTTTTCTTCTGGAGGATACTTATAAGCGATATGTCCTACAGAATACTTACTTCCTGCGGGAAAATCCGTTCTATAAGCAGTCTGCTCCAGTTTTACAACAGCTCCATCAATCTCATATTTAAACTCGCCTCTGGAATTAGCAATTTTCTCGATTTCCTCTATGATTTCTTCTTCAGTGGAGCAAAGTTTGTGATATACAACCTTTACGCCTTTAGAAGCCAATCGGTCTAAGCCTTCTGTATGATTAGCCCTGAATTCACGCGGCCCATCCTGTACGTTAAATACGAACATCTTTAAGCTACGTTCTTTAGTAATTTCGGGGTCTAACTGTCTCAAAGACCCCGCCGCAAAGTTCCTTGGATTAGCCGCAAGCTTTTTACCAAGTTCCTCTTGATTTTCATTATATCTTTCAAAATCAGCACGGCTCATATAAACTTCGCCTCTGAGTTCAAGATATTCTTGAACATCAATTTCCTGTAAAATATCTGGAATAGCAATGCTATTTAGGGTAACATCTTCACCGACAAAGCCATCACCACGGGTTTCAACAATTGTCAGCTTTCCATTTTCATAACGAAGTGTCACCGATAAACCATCAATCTTATGTTCAACAGAGAACAGAGCATCTGGATGAACTTTTTTGACTTTTCTTACCCACTCAAGGACTTCTTCATAAGTGAACACATCCTGTATGGAAAGCATCGGTACTCTATGAGCAACGGTCACCCCCGATTCACGTTTTACCTTACCGCCAACCTTTTTAGTAGGTGTATCAGCCACGACCCATTCTGGATGTTCAGCTTCAATCTCTTTAAGCTCCTTGTTCAGCATATCGAATTCATAGTCCGAAATATCAGAGCCATTCTCTTCGTGATACTGTTTATTATATTTTGTCACAAGGGCTACTAATTCGTTATATCTTTTAATCTTTTTTTCCATAGTATACTTTCTCCATTTCTCAATTTTAAACAAAAGTCAGCAGAAATAAGGTCTATATTTTGTTTATTTCGTTTACTGTTACTTAGTGTTAAACAAAAGCCTTTAAACACCCTTATTTACTATATTTTTTCATTAAGCACATAACTTATAACTTTTGTTTACGAAAGTATACTTATTGCGAATATCTAGGCGATTAATCTGATCTTGATTATGTAGCGATGCCCGGGATACGGTTGTACCTGCCAGCCTTACGGGCTGTAAAATAGCTAACGGGGTGAGTCTACCAGTTCGTCCAACATTGACTTCAATATCTAGCACCTGGGTCTGTTTTTCTTCGGGCGGATATTTATATGCGACGGCCCATCGAGGTACTTTGGAAGTAGCCCCCAATTTCTGTCGATCTGCCAGATTGTCTATTTTTACAACTGCACCATCGATGCCAAAGGCTATTTCTCCGCGAGTTTCACCGATTGAGCAAATAACATCCCAAACTTCTTCCTCGGTGTTACATTTAACGTGTAATGGTACTGAAAAACCTTGCCTCGTCAACCAGTCCAGTGTTTCTGAGTGGGAAATAAATTCTTTTCCCTCCACTGCTTGGAGATTAAAAACCAAAATTGATAAATTTCTTTCGGCAACCACATTTGAGTCTAATTGCCGCATGGTGCCAGCGGCACAATTTCTAGGGTTAGCAAATATTTTACCTTCAATTTCTTCTTGCCGCTCATTTACAGCTTCGAATACATCATTATCCATATAAACCTCACCCCGTACTTCGAGGTAAGGAAGTTTTTCTGTTAGTGTTTGAGGGACAGTATCTATCATCTTAAGATTATCGGTTACGTCTTCGCCATAACTTATCCCGTCACCACGGGTCATGCCTTGCACAAACTTTCCATCCTTATATCGCAGTGCAACAGACAGGCCATCAATTTTGTGTTCCACAATAAATACTGGATGATCAAGTTCTTTCTGCATTTTATTAATAAAGTCGGCAACTTCACTTCTTGAAAACCTATCATCAAGGGAAAGCATGGGTACGTTATGAGCAACTTGCTTGCCAGCCTCTCGTTTAACGCGCCCGCCAACTCGTTGTGTCGGCGATTCTGGTGTCGCTAACTGAGGGTCCTCCTGTTCAAGGTTTTTTAGTTCACGCAACATCATATCATATTCATAGTCACTGATTTCTGCCGCATCCTCTTCATAATACTTTCGATTATGGTATTGGATTTTTTCTTGCAGCTCTTTAATATGGTTAGGTAGATCCATTCGAAATTCCTCCGCTTCTTTCCTGTCGAATTGATTAGGGTTTAGCTACAGAAAAAAGTATTGTTCCATCATTTATATAGCACTCTATCTTTGAAGATAAGAAAAGCGTTAACGCATCTTTTGTTGTCATTGCGAGTGTAGTAAAGCAATCTCTAGCAAGTAGGGGATTGCTTCCTCGTACCTCGTTCTAATGACAGGAAAAAGCTTATATACTCTGATACTATAAGAAAGCTGCAGTTTACTACTGCAGCTTTCTTATCTTGTCATCCTTACTTTACTATACTTACTTTGCGAATGGGCGCCATACTCGCCACCACGACCTTGATGCCTTGACCTGGGAAGGCAATCTTCAGTTCCTGGCGGTCGCCAACACCACGCACTTCAACAACAGTACCTACACCCCACTTGGAATGCTGAGCGCGATCAGCCACCTTCCATGCGTTGCTTTCTTGGTGTTTTGGTTCTAATGCTTTAGGGGCAGGCGCCCTTAGGGGGCTGTGCACGACAGAAGAGACTGAGGGGGGAGAAACAATCGTGGCCTTACTGCCATTGCTGGCAAAACCATAATGATTTTGTCTACCAGTATATTTTTCCACCATCTGCGCTGGGATTTCATCTAAAAACCGAGATAACGGGAACATTTGTGTCCGGCCATAAATCGTACGCATACGAGCATTGGTCACATAGAGCTTGCGCCGTGCCCTAGTAATGCCCACATAACAAATACGTCGTTCTTCCTCGACTTCTGATTCATTCATTAAGGTCCGCGCATGAGGAAAAAGCCCTTCTTCCATACCGCTCATAAATACAACGGGAAATTCTAGACCTTTAGCCGAATGCAGCGTCATTAAAGTAACACGAGACTCGGACAGATTGGCATTATCGATATCAGCCACGAGCGCAACTTGTCCTAGAAAATTTTCTAAGGTATCTTCTAAATCTTCTGAGGCAAAGTCTTTAGCCACACTCAAAAATTCCTTTAAATTATCCAGTCTATTTTCATCCTGTGGATCGGTACTTTTTTGCAATTCCTCGACATAACCTGACTCATTCATTACTTTATTAACAAGTTCTACTACTGACAGGGACTCAACCTGGGACATTAGATTTAAAATGAGGGCCCCCAAAAAATCCAGGGGACGTTTAGCTCGCGCTGTAAGTCCAGGCACCAGGTCTGGATTGCTGACTACATCAAACAGTGTCATATTATTTTGCAAAGCATATTCATTGAGACGATTGATCGTTGCATCACCAAGACCTCGCCGGGGAACATTAATAATCCTCATCAAGCTAACGCTATCTGATGGATTAAAAATAACCCGCAAATAAGACAGAATATCTTTGATTTCCTTACGTCCATAAAATTTTAGTCCGCCAACAATGATATAAGGAATACCACATTTCATAAAGGCTTCCTCAATAACCCGTGACTGAGTATTCGTGCGATACAATACCGCAATATCGCCATAAGGTGTGCAATATACCGTATTTAATTTTGTAATGGTATCGGCGATAAATTGGGCCTCATCTCGTTCATGATGGGCCAAGTAGTGGGTAATAAGCTCACCTTGAGGATTTTGCGTCCAGAGTTCTTTCGGCCGACGATCACTATTATGTTCAATCACAGCATTCGCAGCGTCTAGAATAACCTGAGTCGAACGGTAATTTTGCTCTAAGGTAATGACTTTGGTTTCTGGATAGTCTTTTTCGAAATCCATAATATTACGGATATCAGCCCCGCGCCAACCATAAATACTCTGGTCAGCATCCCCTACCACGCAAAGATTGCGATGTTTAGCTGCTAGCATACCTGCTAGTAAGTACTGTGCCCTATTTGTATCTTGATATTCATCAATCATAATATACTTAAACTTGCTTTGGTATTTTTGTAGTATTTCTTCATTGTCTTCGAGTAACCGCACAGCCAACATCAGTAAATCATCAAAATCCAGAGCATTGTTAGTACGCAATTTTTGCTGGTAAAGCTTGTATATTTCAGCCACCTTTTCTTCATGAAAATTGCCAGCCTGCTTTGCAAACTCCCGATCATCCTGTAGTGCATTTTTAGCATTAGAAATAGCCGACAGAACACTACTAGGCTGAAATTGCTTGTCGTCAAGATTTAATTGTTTCAAGCAAGTTTTAATGAGAGCTTGGGTATCTGTTGTATCATAAATAACAAAATTGCGTTTATAGCCAGCCATTCCCTCAATCTCATAGCGCAGTAATTTGGCACAAAAGGCGTGAAATGTGCTGAGCCAAATGTCTTTACTTTGCGCTCCTACGATGGAGCGCACCCGTTCTTTCATTTCAGCAGCAGCTTTATTAGTAAACGTAATGGCTAATATTTGATAAGGCGCCACACCCTGTTGCAAAAGATAAGCAACACGGCAAGTCAACACCTTGGTCTTACCTGAACCCGCACCAGCCATAATCAGCAGCGGGCCATTTGTATACAAGACTGCCTCCCGTTGCATGGGATTAAGTCCATCTAATATATTATTCATATAAACCTCCGTACCAGCACTAACTATTTACTATTATAACCATATAATATTCGACAAAAACCCGCTATTCCCTGTATTTTTATTAAATAAATTCAAAAAGAGCGGTGATGCGACCGCCCTTTGACATTATTAATCAATTAGATATTTTTAGCCCTTTTTGCAACATCATTACATTTTTCCCGGCTAAAATATCAACGGCCTGCAGAATATACTCTTCATCCATACAAGCTGCTAAGCCTTCACAGGATGCACTCCACTCCCGGGGGATGGGAATCAATTCCACAATGATACCATGTTCTGCAAGGATTTTTCTAGCACGAAAAGCGTGATATACTGATGGAAAAGTAATCATAGATTGCGCCATAATAACAAACCTTTCGTAGATATTTTTAAGCCTTTACGGCTTCCGACAGGGGAGGAATGACTTGTTTTTTACGTGACATCACTCCTGGTAAATACAAAACTCCATCTTGGATACTCTCGCCAAAGGCCTGACTGAGTAAAGGAGCAGCCTGTGCTGTAAATATGAGATGGGTTCCTTCGGTAATAATATTAGTAACCATAAATAACACCATATCATAGTTTTCCTTACTACGCATAATTTCCATATCCTGAGTCAACTGTTCTTTAATTGCTAAAATTTCTTCGGAATCCATCACTGACATTTGGCCAATGGCCATCCGATAATTGCCAATATGGAATTCTTTAATATCATTGCCAATAATATCGGCTGTAGACATTCCACTGATACAAGCACCCGCCTTAAGCACACTCATCCCAAATTCCTGGACATCAAGCCCCGCAATCGTCGCTAATTTTTTAGCAGTTTCACAATCCTTACTGGTGCATGTCGGTGATTTGAAAAGTACAGTATCAGACAAAATCGCTGCGAGCAAGATGCCAGCAATATTGACAGGTATCTCAATATCTCGATGCCAATGCATATTCGCCACAATCGTCGCTGTGCAACCTACCGGTTCATGACGGATAAAAATAGGTTCACTGGTCTGGAGACCGCCTAAACGATGATGGTCAATAATTTCGATAATCTGCACCTCTTCGATGCCTTCAACAGCTTGACCTTGTTCATTATGATCCACTAAGATGACTTTCGTCCGTTCCTGTATAATTAATTTATCACGATGAATGGCCCCGATTACTTTGCCTTTTTCTACGACTGGATATAAACGATAATTGGTATTGGCAATTATTTTTTTAATATCACTCACGAGGTCCGTAGGCTTAAACCAACTAATATTTTTCTGCATAATCATTTCCACGGGTATACTTTGATTGATCAGCCGGGCAGAGGTATAGGTATCATAAGTGGCTTTGATCACAACAACCCCCTGGCGCACTGCCAGTTCTTTCACCTCTGCCGAAATCTCAGCATTCACTGTCAATACTAAACACGCAATGCCACATTCTAAACAAGCTAACTGGGCATCAATGCGGTCACCTGTCAAAACAATGGCATGATCCTTAATATTTTCTTTGATTACAGTTGTACTCCCCGCAGCAATATGTAATCTCCCGACTACTTTACGTTGTAACTCTTCACCACAAATCAATTTCCCGTCAAGAACTCTGAGAATTGCTGCAAAATCAACACCTGTTTGGTTTAAATTTGGCATTTCTAATTCATCAAAATAAAGTTTAGAAAAATCTCCCACCGATACAATGCCAACTAACTGTCGTTCTTCGTTAACCACAGATACGGATTTGACATGGTGCTCTTTCATAATGCGGCCTAAATCCCGCAAAGTATCATTGGTACGGGCCGTCACTACATTGCTGGTCATAATATCTTTAACCCGGGGATACAAGTCAATAATAAGCTCTGGTTTGTCAAAGCCTAGTTTTTCCAAGACAAACTTGGTTTCAGTATTTACTTTCCCAGTTCTAGCTGCGATGGCATTTTCCCCCATGGCTTGTTTCAGATGGGCATAACCAATGGCCGAACATATGGAATCTGTATCCGGATTACGATGGCCGATCACATAAATAGGTTTAGACACTTCTTTCATGAATATTCCTCCACTGCTGTTTCTTATCAGACTGCAACGATTACATCCCTGTATTTTACCCTATCCAGCTAAAATTGAATAGCATAAAATAATCAAAAGCACTGGACGTGATCACAAAAATAATTTATTATGAAAACTACGGAAGTATTTTATTCCACGATATAATAAAATCAACAACAACGAGGTATGAAATGAATAAAAACTTACCACAAGATTATTTTGGTCGCCTATGTCGAGCTATTATTGAATTTGATATGATACAAAAGGGTGATAAAATCCTGATTGGCTTATCGGGTGGCAAAGACAGCTTATTTCTGACGTATGCCCTTTCTATCCTTCGTGCTCGCTCAGCAACACCTTTTGAAATAGCCGTTATAACCATCGACCCCATGTTCACGATGACATTTGATACAAGTCCCCTCGCTAATTTTTGCACCAACCTTGAGGTGCCCTTTTCTACTAGAAAAGTTGATATTGCTGGTATTATCAACAAAAATAAGGGTAATGATCCCTGCTTTACGTGCGCCTTTTTTCGGCGTGGTGCCGTCAACAAATTTGCAGTGGAAAATGGTTTTAACAAGGTGGCTTACGCCCATCATCATGATGATGCTGTCGAAACTTTTTTAATGAGTATACTTTATTCTGGACAGATCAATACCTTCCTACCAACGACCTATTTAGATCAAAGCAATCTTACCGTCATTCGTCCACTGGTATATTTTCGTGAATCCGAACTCAAGGCCACCCCTACATTACATGGTTTTACGCCTATCCCTAGTCCTTGTCCTTTCAACGGTCACACCAAACGCCAGGAAGCCAAAAATATGATCGTTGATTTAGAAAAAAACAATCCTGCTCTGTATGCTCATTTAGGAGCCGCCATGCGCCACAACCCAAATAGCAAATTATGGCCTGCCGAGCTCACTCGCGAGGAACTACAGCTTAAACATCTTAATTTCTGGAATAAAAAAATAAGAAAATAAGAAAAATTTCTAATATAATAAGAAGAGACTTGGCGTAAGCCAAGTCTTATTTATGTTTCACAAAATGATATACGAGGGGCGTAAACATTACAATAATCACCAATACTAATGCCATTAAAAAGGTCGGGGACAATATATCTGTCAAGGAACATCCCAGTACATTATAAGCAAATGCTCCAGGCACCATTCCAATAGCAGTCGCAACCGCATAATCACTAAAACGCATCTTGGATAAACCAGCTAAATAACTGACCGGATCATAAGGGAAAATAGGGACAACTCGCATGATCAGCATGGTGCGAAAACCATGTTCCACCACTTGGTCATCAAATGCTTGGATTTGTGGAAAATTGCCTAAATATTTTTTCGTTTTTTCATGCCCTAAGGAACGGGCGATGGCAAAACACAAACAGGCTCCTAATAATCCACCGATAACAACATACAACGTTCCCCACCAAGGTCCAAATGCCAGCCCCCCCGCTAAGGTCAAAATAATTGCGGGAAATAAGAGTAGTGGCCTAATGGTATACATAAATACATAAACGACAGGTCCCCACCAGCCAAATGAAATAATTAATTTACGAATAGACTCAGGCGTTAAGCGACTGACACCAATAAAATGTACCAATAATAAAACTGCCAAGAGAACGACCAATAAAGAACCAACTTTTATCGCTGATTTCTTTCCACCTATCATCATCATTATTAAATCTAAACCTCTTTTATTGTCGAAATAATTACCACGTTTTAACTCACAAAATGAATTATAACTTTATTCCTCCTATAATGTAAAGGAAAAGATTTAGCAATCTACATTTCCTTGATTTATAACATGTTTTAGGCATTTTTGAAACAAAGCTCATACAAGATATCATTCAGATTCTCGCTTCTCTTGTTATTAGTAATTATCATTCGAAAGGTAAAAAAATCAGACTCGCACAAAGCTGCTAGTCTGATTTTAATCACTTATTTATGTTTGTTTGCAGAACCACACCCATCACAACCACCTGAACTACAACATGATCCTTGCCCTTTTATTTTTCTCCAAATGGTTATTGCAAAATAACCCACTGCTAATACCCCTATTATATATACCATCGTTGTCTGCATGGGAATCTCTCCTTTTTAACGTTACATACCTAACAAATAATATTAACTACCAAAACCTAATAGCTTACCACCTTGATAGACAATAAATGTCATAATCCATGCCAGTGTTGTTGAATAGACCAAACTCACTATAGGCCATTTCCATGTACCAGTCTCTCTTCTCATGACAGCAAGCGCTGCCAGACATGGGGAATAGATGAGTACAAAAACCATCAACGCATATGCGATCAAAGGATTCATATGTTCATCACTCTTCAGGGCCTTTGTCATGCTGTGAGCATTCTCATTGCCATCGCCAATGCTATAAATAGTCCCCATCGTACTGACGATCACTTCTTTAGCAGTAACGCCTGATACCAAACTAATGCCAATACGCCAATCAAATCCCAGGGGTGCTATGACAGGCTCAACAAGCTTACCAAATTGTCCAGCATAACTTTTCTCCAGCTGTTCTCCCGATTTTATATTTTCAATTTTACCTTTTTCTGCTTCTAATGTTTTGGTGAGTTCAACATATTTTGTCCCATAGAGATAGAGTTCCTCACTCTGCTTTTCAAGCTGCAGAATCTTTTCGTTTTTCACTTGTTCTAATTTAATATATGCTGGGGTATCCTCATCCAAATCTTTCGTCTCTTCTGCAAATTTTTCTTCTTCCTTTTGAATGGTCCTAATCAAAGCTGCTAATTTTTCATTTTGATCAATATTTTCAATTTCTAGTTTTGACAACACGTCTTCATGCACTTGCTGTGTATAGGTTTCCTCAGCCTGAACTAATAACCCATCATAATCCCGGGAGAATTCGATATCCTTTGGATAGGTTGTCAAAAACCACATTAAAATAGATGCTGCCAGGATGATTGTGCCTGCTTTCTTTAGATAGAGAGTACTACGTTCCCACATATGAATAACTACACTTTTAAAGGTAGGTATACGATAGGAAGGTAATTCCATAACAAAAGGTTCACTTTGACCTTCAAAAAGTGTGCTACGGAAAAGTCTAGCCATAACCAATGATAATATAATTCCTAAAAAATAAATTGAAAATAATACATTACCAGCAATTTTTTCATCAAAAAAAGCCGCAATTAAAATAGTGTATACAGGTAACTTAGCACTACAACTCATGAGTGGAGTCACTAACATGGTAATAATGCGGTCACGGGGATTTTCTAATGTGCGAGTACCCATCATAGCAGTAGCACTGCAACCAAAACCTAATAATAAAGGGATAAAGGATTTACCATGCAGACCAAAGCGTCCCATAACTCTATCCATAATAAAGGCCGCTCTAGCCATATAGCCAGTATCTTCTAATACAGCAATTGCTAAAAACAGCAATAAAATACTTGGTATAAAGACCAAAACACTACCGACGCCCCCGACGACGCCATCTACAATCAACGACTTGAGAGGTCCATCACTAATGATGGTTGCTAAATATTTACCGAGTATACCAAACCCAATGTCTATCCAATTAGAGGGGATTTTACCCAATGTAAAAACCAAGTTAAATACAAACCACATTAAAGCAAAAAATATCGGTAGGCCAAACATCCGATTGGTCAAGATTTTATCAATTTTATCTGAGATGGTTACTGTGCTCACGGCCCTATTATCAATGGCCTGCCGATAGATAGTGCCTACAAACTGATAGCGCTGACTGGCAATATATATCTCAACATCGTCAGCTAACTTATGAGAGAGTTCCGTCCGCAACTCATTCATCAGACTCATAATAGAGTTTGCATTGGTAAATGCCTTGACAGAATCTATAATATTTGTATCATTTTCTAATAGTTTTAATGCTAACCAACGTGTCGGAAACTGCAGTTTTTTATAGTTTGGCAGCAGTAAAGTTTCTAATTTTTGTATGGCATTTTCAATATCTAGGCCATAATTCATTTTAAATTTAGAGTTTTTTTGCTGACCACTAGATTGTATAATCTTGTCGAGCAAAACCTCCATACCTTTATTGTCTACACCATTGGTACGCACAACAGGAATGCTACCAAAACAATCCATAAGTTTAGCATCATTTATTTTCAACCCTGATGCATCAGCCACATCAATCATATTTAATGCTAAAATTGTTGGCCGCTCTAATTCTAACAGCTGCACTGTTAAATATAAGTTGCGTTCCAAATTAGATGTATCTAAAACATCAATTACGATATCAGGTTTATCATTCACAATAAAATTGCGTGTTACTACTTCTTCTAAGGAATAAGCTGTTAAACTATATGTTCCAGGTAAGTCTATAATCGTAAGATCATTACCCTTAAAGTGCCGATACCCTTCTTTCTTTTCGACCGTCACTCCAGGATAATTTCCCACATGTTGACGTCCACCTGTCAAATTATTAAAAATAGTTGTTTTCCCTGAGTTTGGATTACCAACAAGTGCTACCGTTACTGTGTTTTTTTCTATCACCATTCCTGTTCCCCTTTTTCAATAACAATTATCATTATCATCTATTTTTTTCTAATGTACTTGTACTTGAGTCGCTAAACAACAGTCCATCATCAATCTAGACTCGCCAACCCGCACGAGTAAGGCACCATTCAAACGGCTCATTATTTCTACTGGACGACCTGGGAAAATCCCCATATTCACCATACGCATACGCGTATCGCAAGAGCAGGTAAAATTTTTTATAATACACTTTTGTCCAATTGACGCTAATGCAAGGGGCATAGGGACTCCTCCATTCTTTAGGCTATTTCTAGTTCAATCATCTCAGCTTCATTTTTTCTGAGTGACAAATTAAAACCTTTTAATTTTATTTCCATGGGATCACCTAGAGGTGCAAACTTTTGTACTTCAATGACAGTCCCTGCCACAACGCCCATATCAACAATTCGGCGCTTAATCATACTATTACCAACTACTTTTTTTACCACGCCTTTTTCGCCTGGCAGTAAATCACTAAGAAATTTACTCATTTTACCCTCCTCTTTATCCCATTGATATCAATTCTCATTATCGTATATATTATATCATAAATGAAACAGCCCTTAGTGTCAAGGGCTGTTGCGAATTTATGCTATTATATGACAAAATATTTTTATTTTGCAACAAAACAGCACTAGTATGTCTTCTGTTTAACAGCCCACGGGAGGGGTTCATGAGAAAAGAAGGTCCTTATCAGCTGTTGCTGATAAGGACCTTCTTTGATATTTTACTGAAGTGAAAAATCAAAGAGAGAAGGTTTATCCTTCTCTCAAAAAGCGACCATCCTTACACTTGTTTTACTTGAGATAACCAATACTCAACCTCAACCTTTCAGGACGAAACACATTTAATTACTAATCGTAACCAACCATACTTTCAATTTACCATCCGCTCTTTTACTATTACTGGGTAATCATACACGCACAGGACTTAACTAATTTGGCGAATCCACTCGATAGACACGACACCTTATAACTAACTAACTTGTTGTACAGACTAGAAAACTTAATTCTGAAACTCTTTACACTACTTAAGTCATTTGTAAGGATGGTGCTTGTTTTTATAATACCATGCACCAACTAAAATTGCAATATATATTTTAATATTTTCTGTATCTTTTTCACTTTACCAGTTGAGAAACAAACACGAGTTGTATTCCCTTTGCTTCCAGTTCCGGTATCATCTCACTGACGGCCGTAGCCGTATTCATACGGGCATGACCAATCACTATTACACTGCCATGTTTAATGGCCATATCCTGAGCTGTACGAAGCTGCGCTTTTATGGCACTAACATCATCTTTATTATCAATAAATAATTGGTTTTCCCCTGTTTTTATTCCCATTTGCCGGGCCGTCTCTGCACCGATTGACTGGCTATTGGTGCGACTGTCAAGGAAAAATAAATTGCTCCCTTTAAGCTCGCTTAGTACAGCCTTCATAATTCGCTTATCGGCCGTCGCCCGTGATCCCTGATGATTATTGACCCCCATCAAACCAGGTATCGCCTGGATGGCTTTCTTGGTCATTTCTTGGATTTCCCCATCACTCATATTTATCGTAATGGTTAATTTTTCAGACTGCTCAGCTTGGGCTAACGGTTCCATCGGCAAATGTAACATGACTTGGTGCCCTGAACTAAGTCCTCTGGCTGCCGCCTCATTACTAAATGGCTGATAAGGCAATACGGAAAATGTCAAAGGACGAGTTATCCCAGCAAAAATACTAATAGGTTCTTTATTATAGCCAAAATCATCAATAACAATTGCCATTTGACGTTGTCCCGTGCTCACCTTATTCGTTAGGCTGGCTGCTGCTTTTTCTTTCACAAGATACACGCGATCACTGATAATCGTTATATCATCCCCTGCTACTTTATCTTTGAGACCAATATCTAAACGTACTACTGATAATCCCTGATAATTATCCAGTTGCGAAGATATTACTTGGCCACCAACACTTTTCACCCCTGCTTGCAAAACCTGTTCGGCCGCTTCCGCTGACATTTCCCCAGGTATATTCACTAATAGTTGTCGAACGTGCCAACGAATTAGACCTTCCACTTTTTGACGTGGCACTTCCTTAATTGTCTCTTTCGTATCACGTACGGTTAAGCCCGTTTTCCTTAACGTCTCATCAACGGCGGTATGAATCTTATTGGCCGCTCCTGTAAAATCAATGACAGCTCCAGCTCCAGTCTTTTCCATGTCAAAACGAGGAGTTAACGGCCGATTAGGACCCTCGGAAAACTTAAAATATAATACCCCAATCACGATGACTCCGATCACAATCATCCAGACACTTTTTCTTTTATCTGTTTTAGCCATGGTTCACTCCTTTTATTATTTTCCACGGACACAGCGATATTTATATACAGGCCTGCCAACTGCGCCATAGCAAACTTCAGTGCTTAATAAATCTATATTCTGAAAATGTTTAAGATACTTACGGATGGATACTGGAGAGAGGCGTGTCGAAATTGCCATGGTTTCGGCGGTAAATTCACCTTCTGTTTCTAAAATTTGATCCCACACCCGTTTGATGGTATTGCGATCCAATCCTTTTGGTAATTCAATAGTAACCTGTGATATGCCCGAAAATATTTGCTGATCCAAATCCCCTTGGGATACATTTAAATGTTTTTTAATTAACTGTAACCTTTTTTTAAAAGCCATTAACGCATTTTGTAAGCGTTCGAACTCAAAGGGTTTAATTAAATAGTCCACTGCCCCATTCCGTAGTGCAGCCTGAACACTTTGATTATCCCGCGCTGCTGACACGACAATAACGTCAACACTATAGTTCTGTTGACGAATGTTCGAGAGGAGTTCTAGGCCATTCATATTAGGCATAAAAATATCCAATAATACTAAATCCATTTGCTGTTCTTTAAGTACTTGTAATGCCTCATCACCATTTGACGCAATACCCGAAAATAAAAAACCCGCTATTCGATCAATATAACGGCGGTTTAATTCTGCCACCATGGGATCATCTTCGACTATTAATACCTTAATCATCTTGGTCCCCCTTTATTTCATAAGGGATTTTCACCGTAAATACTGTCCCTTCACCTGGTCTAGTTTCAAACTCAATATTTCCCTGTAATTGTTCCAAACTGCGCTGTACTAAATATAGGCCAAAACCACGGTTATTGCCCTTACTGGAGACACCTTTTTTTAATAAATGCTCACTTAATTCTGGCAAAATACCTTCTCCTGTATCACTTACATGAATATATAATAGTCCTTCGTCACAATACATATGTAACTCGACTTCCTTATGAGCTAAATTTCTTACGGCATCAAAAGCATTTTCCACCAGATTACCAATAATCGTCACCATTTCATGGACGATTTCCTCCTGCTTGGGTTGAGGCACATCACTTTCTTCGGCTAAAAACATGACCACATTTTTTTCTCTGGCTAAACTGAGTTTGCTTAAAATAAAACCAGCAAGAACAGGTTCTCGAATCCGTTTGGCAACAAAACTTACTTCAGCCTCATGCTCTGCAACAATGCGATTAATATAGATCGCCAACTGATCGTAGCTTTCTAATTTTACCAAACCTAAAATAACATGTAACTTATTCATAAACTCATGAGCCTGCGCTCTAAGGGCATCAACATAATCACGTACACCTGTCAGTTGTTCTGCGAGTATCTTGACTTCTGTTTTGTCACGAAAAGTTGAAATAGCACCAACAATTTCCCCATCAATCATCATTGGCAAACGATTAGTCACAACTGAGAGCCCATGAAAATCTTGTTGCTGATTGAGTTCTACCTTCCCCGTGTTAATCACTTCTATCAGCCGTGTATTAGGAACATAATCTAGAACTGGCTTATGAATAGGATTGTCATGGAGTCCTGCCAAATGCAGCATCCTCAACGCTTCATCATTGACCAAAGTAATCATACCTTGTTTATCAACGGCAATAATTCCTTCATGTACTGATTGTAACATGACATTACGTTCCTCAAGCCGTTTGGCAATGGCCTCCGGTTCTAGTCCAAATAAT
>Ga0209123_1000852_pt1 | contig 34949 bp, 28 predicted proteins | sample BarGraIncu00431A_FD_184500 | JGI IMG/M metagenome (GOLD analysis project Ga0209123, IMG submission 184500) | Arctic peat soil microbial communities from Barrow, Alaska, USA - Barrow Graham LP Incubations 004-31A (SPAdes) (version 2) | ecosystem: Environmental > Terrestrial > Soil > Wetlands >... | reverse complement strand
TATTCGGTGGATAATGGTCAGAATAGCATCCACCCCATACAAACCAAGCAAAATAATCCAACTGATATCCTTTGATTTAAAAATAAGCAATCCCAGTAAAAATACAATCACAAATGCAATCGAGATCGAACCAACATCACCTGAAAAACACTTTGCTGTAACCCTGAAATTAAAGATATTAAAAATCGATAAAGCAATCAGCACTAAAAATATCAGATTGTTATCCACAAATGCCACCTCAAATGTATTGATATACCACAAAGAACCCATCACCACCATACTGTACCCACCAGTCAGACCATTAATGCCATCCATAAAGTTGTAGGCATTCAGCACTCCGGTACAAAAAATCAAAGCCACAAGCATAAAATACCACGGCATGTGAAACAATCCCAACTGAAAAAACATCAGGAACATGGCCAAAAACTGGAGGGTTAGCCTAAGTTGCCTGGACTGCGGCTTCACATCATCCGCAAAACTAATAGCAGTGATCAGGGTCAATCCGATTAGAAACCATGGATACAAAAACCCATTCAACAAAAAATAAAAAAGAACACCAAAATAAAAAATGATGCCCCCACCCCGCAACGTAATTCGCTTGTGCGAACTGCGTATATTTGGTCTGTCAATGATGTTGAAATGTTCGGCAATTTTGAAATAGCCCAACTCCGTAACCAAGAGCAAAAAGGCTGTTACCAGATATATCCACATAAAAATTTCAAGCTATTTATTAAATGAAAGAATCGTTCGTCTAAACCCCTCACGAGCCGTTATCGGCATACGCTCCACACCAAGTGCACTCTTAATCTTGGCATTGCTGGCCACATAGTTTTCAGTCAACTTGCGCAACCGTTCTGAATTTAAAGGGAGATGCAAAATGCCACCAAACGTTGCAGCACCGTTCATCATACCTTTGGGAAGTCGCCATATTCTCGCTTTGCGACCCAGAACTTCACACATCACACTTATTAATTCATTGGTAGAAAGTGCTTCATCATCTGCTATATGATAAATACCCGACGTGATATTGCCAGAAACAATTCCGTCAATCACAAAGCATAAATTATCAATAGAAGTAAATGTCCGACGGTTTTCAAATGCACCCAATGGCCATGGAAGACCTTTGTTCACAACACTATACAACAAATTCAGGTTCCCCTTATTCGCTGGTCCGTGTATCATACATGGCCTTAAAATATAAACTTGCTTTCCAGAATCGGGATCAGGCCAATGCTCCTGAATATACTTTTCTGCAGCAATCTTCGATTCACCATAAGGACCTTTTGGAGCAGGAACGATATCTTCAGTCAGGATATCTCCCGGAACAGTGTCCGCTGCAGCTTTGACAGAGCTGAAGAATATGAATTTTTTAGCAGAAGAAGTTAGGAAATAGTCGTAAATCTTCCGCGTAAGGCCGGTATTGATGTCGAAATAGGATTGGGCTGCAGACTGATTCTTAGTGTCGTGGGCTTTGCCGGCGAGGTGGATAATGGTGTCGACGGCGGGGATGTTGTTTGATTCGATATCAGACCAGGAGAAGGTTTTAGATACACCGTCCTTTGGGGGTGATATGATGTCGAGGGCGTAAAGGGTGTGGTTGGCTTTAAGGGCAAGGGTCAGGTTTGAGCCGACGAAGCCGTGGAGGCCGGTGATGAGGATGTTAGACATTCTTCACCCTTTTATTAGATAATGACAAAATATCTTGAGCCATTTCTCTCATTATATTCTTTCGACCAAATTTTTTTATAAAATTAGTCCTATGTTCGAATGTAGAAGAGAATTTTTTTATCTGATTAACAAAATCAGAAACATCAGTTGGTTTAAACAAAATATAGTCTGAAATATTCTCTCTAATAAATTGAGCAGCAAATCCACTAACACCTGCAATTATAGGTTTATCAAATGCTCCGTATTCAAATATTTTTGATGGCAATACTTTCTTAAATGCTTCAAGGTCATTAAGATGAAGAAATAAGAAAGTCGTTTCTTTATAATATTCAATTAATTGAGGGCGTGAAACAGGATCAATAATTTCAACATTTTCAACTCCTAACTCTTTTAATTTATCAATTAACAATGCTTTTGTACCTCCATCACCAATAATTCGAAATAAATAGTCATTTCCTAATTCCTTGGCAGCAAATGGTATTATCTTTTCCATTCCTTGACCACTACCAATATTGCCGGCATATGTAATTACTATTGGTTTAGATTGTTTTAGTGAGTTACCAATTCCTATATCCATAAACTCATCATCTATTCCATTTGTAAAATACGAATATGATGGATTTGGATATCTATTGAAATATGACTTAAAACCTTCAGACACTAAATTTATATGATCAGCTTTCGAAAAAGTGTATTTTTCAATGCATTTTGCAAATATGGTTACTGGTTTTTGTATATACTTTTTATTTAACAAGACATCTTTGATCGTATCTACAAAAATATCACGTATATCAAGATATAATGGGATTTTTTTGGAAGATGCAATTGAACGGCCCAAAAAGGCTGTGAATAATCTTGAAGATGAAGCATAAACAAGGTCATAATCTTTGCCCTTGATTAATTCTCGTGTTTTACTATAGAAAGTGTAAAATGACTTTGCCTGATCAAACATACCGCTTTTATGTTCTGGTATCTTAATCCTATTAATTTCATAATTTCCACCTTTCTCAACCTTATCACCATTTGTTTTAAAAGTCTTATAACGATTAGGTTGAGTGGTTATTACATGAACAAAATCATCATCATTTAATTGGCTGCATAATTCATAAAATAATGGAGTATTTCTAAATGACCCAGCACACAAATCTGGTTCAAAATAGAAAGAAATAAAGAGAATTCTCATTTTATATGTATTGTTAATCTATCCTGGAAATGAATGCATATACTTTGAGATTTAATCCTCCTGTTGAATTCAGGTGCATAATGAGAATCAAACAATGCAAAATCATCATTTTCAGTCAATTCAATTATATAGTCTTTACCGCAAATTTTATTCCCTGATATTTCAAATAATTCATCTGGAAAGAAGTGAAGATATGCAGTCCCTGATGTGTTTATTACGTCCCTAATTACAATTTCATCTTTTAATACTTCAAAACTACGATTATGAGTAATACCTATTTTCATATATCCATCATGACTAGCAGAAATAAGGTCTTTCGTATCTTCTTTAATTGTAACTTTTGCTCTTCCAGCAACACGATGACCTGCCCAAACCTCACTTGAATTTTTATTATCAACTACCACTGTATTATGAGCGGCTGTTGATCTTTCCAAAAAGCGAGTTTCATTTACTTCATATGTTGACGTTCCTGTATCAACAATAACTGGTCGTCCATTCACATATAACTCAAAATTAAAAGTGTCTGCATGAGCATGCCCTGGTTGATAATCCGGACCTATAGACCCAATATCCGCAATTAATTCAAATTTATTGGTCTCAAATTTTCTATAACCTGATTCTTTTAATACAACAATATGTTTTGAGTCAAAACCTAACTGTTTACTGTATAAATTCAATTGATTTACTGTCGGAGCAACACCAAATGAAGCATCATTCAACAAAGGAATATTTCCATTTTTAAAAGAAATAAGATTAAGCCACCCTAGCATTTTCTCAATCTTTAGACTAACTATTTCTTTTAATTCTTTATTGAATAAATCATTGTTTGAAATCAAATTATAACAATCCAACATTCTAAATAACATCGTGCTGTGATACATTGGGCTAAGCTCAAAATGTGCACCATCCGGTAATATCTGCTCCTGAAGTTCAGGTATAAGAATTTTTTTAGCCTTACTATAGAACTTTAAATCATTAAAATAATAAGCACCAAAAAGCATGGCAAAACCATTCTCCATTAAATGATTACCTAAAATATGATATTCAATATTATGATCTAACAACTCAAGTTGTCTAAACAAAATCGAATCATATATAGGATTCTCAATGTTATGCCGAATAAAAAACCTTATCCAATTTATACATCTTAAAGAAATTGGATAAGGTTCTAAACCGATCTTATTACTTGGTAGCTGAGTTATAAAATCATCGATTAATCTTTTACCTTCTTCAACCTTAACCTCAATCTGATCCAGATATTCAAAATAATTCAAGTTATATGTCCAAAGTCGGCCAAATTCAAGATAATTCCAATCAATAGTGTATCCAAAATCTTTTTTTAGATTTAAAAATTCAAAACCATTTTCATTTTTTGAAACAGTGAAAGGTATTGATGATTCAAAAACCAAACTATTTGAAGATAATCCTAATATCGGATACCAATTTGGCTTAATTGGAAAAAGTTTTCTTACATATAACAAACCTCTACCATATACTTGAATAGGCTTCAAATATTTGATTGTATGTATTAATGTCGAAATCTTTGTAAAATAGCTCATTTTATCAATCTACTTCTATCCAACGATTTTCTTTAAGACTTGCAATGCAAGCAAAGGATGCTTTTGTTGTATTCAGAATAGAATCGAAAGGAATTAAAGGGCTACCACCATTTTTTATTCTTTCATTCAATAATGCAAATTGAGTTTTGTGTCCTTTATCGATACCGCTTTTCATTTTGGAGAATCCTTTTACGCCATATCCCTTAAGCTCACGCCAGTTGTTCAATATAAGCACTTTTTCTTGTGAAAAAACCTCTACACGTTCTTTTGAGTATGATTTATTACCATTAGAAAAATAATTGATGACAGCATTAGAACCGTTTTCATATTTCAAGAGAATACTTGCGTTATCTGTATTTTCCTGAGAATTAGTACCAAGTGAATTCATACAAACAGCTATAACTTTGCTATCTGCCAGATAAGAACATAAATCAATAAAATGGCAAGCCTCTCCAATTATACGTCCTCCTCCAACAGCCAAGTCATGTACCCATACTTCCGCTGGTATAAAACCGGCATTCATTGTAGCAATAATGTTCTTTGGACCGCTTCCCATCAACTTTTTCATCTTAACTGCAAAAGGAGAAAACCGTCGATTAAATCCAACAGTTAATGTCACATTGTCAGAAGCAGACTTATATGCTTTCTGGATAAGATCTAATTCTTCTGAATTTAGGCAAAGTGGCTTCTCAACAAAAACACTCTTTCCTGCTTGTAAGCTTTCCAAGACCATCGAAGCATGCAAATTATGGCGTGTAGTAATCAAAACCAAATCAACATCCTTGTCTTTAAGGATTTCTTTATAATCTGATGTTGCAAAAGCAGTACCCGATTTCTTTGCTAAAATCTTTGCAGATAAACCTTGCGCACTTGCAATATATTTAATGTTTACTTTTGCCTTTTTAAGGGCTGGTAATACTGTTGCAGAAGTAAAATTACCCGCTCCAATTATCCCAAATATACCTTTTCCAGTTCCAAAACTGTTATTGTTTACAGGAATTACCGTTTGTATCTTATTTTCCTTAGGAAATTTTATAATGGAAGCAATAGAACCTTGCTTACGCATATCCCCATAAATTTCTTGATAATCATCAAGTTCAACTTCTTCAGTTATCAATGATTTGACATCTAATCCACCAGATGAGATTGTTTGTAAAATTGTTTCAAAATTTCGTTTTTCAGTCCATCTTACAAATGCCAAAGGATAATCTTGTCCTTGATTTTCATAGGATTCATCATACCTTCCGGGTCCATAAGAACATGAAACTTGAAAAGATAATTCTTTTTTATAAAAATCGTCTCTACGAATATCTAATCCGATCACACCAACTAAAATAATTCGACCTCGTTTGCGAGACATTTCCGCTGCTTCATGAATAACATCATTCCCCTTTGCTGAAGCTGTTATCAACACACCATCAGCACCTACAGAATCTGTCAATTCTTTTACAAACTTGATCGGGTCAACACCATTTTTAGGATTTAAACCAATAATTCCTTTTTGACAGGCCATATCAACCTTTTGTTGATCGAAATCAACACCAATAACCTTACAGCCATTGGCTTTCAATAATTCAGCAGCAACTAATCCTATCAAACCTAGTCCAACAACAACAATTGTTTCTCCAAGTTGAGGATTTAGCAAACGAATTCCCTGTAAACCAATAGACCCAATAACTGTAAAAGCAGCTTCTTCATCAGAGACATTTTCAGGAATTTTCGCAACCAGATTTTTTGGTACACAAACAAATTCTGCATGGTTTCCATTTGAAGCTACACGATCACCTACCAAAAACTCAGTTACTCCTTTTCCAACAGCAATGACTTTACCGACATTGCAATATCCAAGAGGTAATGGCTGGCCTAATTTATTGAAAACAGCTTCCATTGTTGGTTGCAAACCATCGGTCTTAATCTTATCAAGAACTTGTTTAACTTTATCAGGTTGTTGGCGAGCTTTGTCAATCAAATTGGCTTTTCCAAATTCCACCAACATTCGTTCAGTTCCCAATGATACTAAAGTACAACTAGTTTGAATTAGTACAGCACCAGTTTTGACCTGAGGAACTGGTACTTCTTCCAATACTGTCATACCACTTTTCAAATCCTGTATTATTTGTCTCATTATCTATTTTTTATTCAAATGCAGCAACAATTCTACCGCAAGCTAATCCATCACCATAAGGATTTACAGCTTTGCTCATTTGATTATAATATAAAGAATCATCAAGTAAATATGACACTTCAGTTACAATTTTATCAAAGTTGGTCCCGACTAACTTAACTGTTCCAGCATCTAAAGCTTCCGGACGTTCAGTTGTATCGCGCATTACCAATACAGGCTTTCCTAATCCAGGGGCTTCCTCCTGGATACCACCACTATCTGTTAGAACAATATCACTTTTTTCCATTAAAAAGACAAAGGGCAGATAGTCTAATGGTTCAATAAAGAACATATTTGGTATTATATTATCTTTTCCAAATACTTTTTGAATTGGCTTTCTGACATTTGGATTAAGGTGCATTGGATACACAAAGTCGACTCCAGGATATTTTTCAGTCAACGTCTTAATCGCCGAACACATATTAATAAATCCATCTCCAAAGTTTTCACGACGGTGACCAGTAATTAATACCAATCTCCTTTTACCCTCCAATCGACTCGCATCATAACCAGCTTTTTTCAATTCCATTTCAAGCTGATCTTTCATATTCAAATCACTATTTATTTTATTTACAACTACATAGAGAGCATCTATGACCGTATTACCAGTAACAATAATTTTATCTTCTGAAACACCTTCATCCAAAAGATTCTGTTTACTAAGAGGCGTTGGAGAAAAGTTATATGTAGCAATTCGACTTGTAATCAACCTGTTCATTTCTTCAGGCCATGGACTATATATATTGTGTGTTCGTAAACCGGCTTCTATATGACCAACAGGAATTTGTTGATAAAAAGCTGCCAATGCAGATGCTGTGGAAGTTGTCGTATCACCATGAACCAGTACTACATCAGGTTTTGTCTCAGTTAGCACATCTCTCATACCAAGTAGAACCCGAGAGGTCACATCATATAAATCCTGACCCTGTTTCATTATATTCAAATCGTAATCAGGTTTAATATCGAACAAATTCAATACTTGGTCAAGCATCTCCCGATGTTGGCCAGTTACACATACAATGGTTTTGAATTGTAGCGGATATTTTTGAAACTCCTTAACAAGAGGAGCCATTTTTATTGCTTCAGGACGTGTCCCAAAGACCAACATAATTTTTTTCATTCAATTTAATTTCTTACACCACAAAAATCAAGTTCAATCTTACCTTCAACAATTGGCATGTTGATAAATTCCTTGTGTTTTACCAACCAAACAATTATATCAGCTTTTTCATAAGCTTCATTATAGTTTGTTAGATTAAAACTCTTATGGCTATTTATATTGGGCTCCACTACAAGAACGTCGGCTCTAACTTCTGATATAATGCGAGAGGCGATGTATTTGGCTGGAGATTCCCGTAAATCATCAATATTGGGTTTAAAAGCCAGACCCATACATGCAACAACAGGCTCTAAATCTGTTTGTGCTGTAAATTGTTGACAAGCTTCCATTACGCGATTTGCACACCAATCTGCTTTATAATCATTTGTTTCTCGGGCACGTTTGATGATTTGTGCTTGTTCCGGAAAATCAGAAACTATAAACCAAGGATCAACAGCAATACAATGACCACCAACACCACATCCTGGTTGCAGAATATTAACCCGAGGATGCTTATTTGCAAGTTCTATTAATTCCCAAACATTTATTCCTGCTTTATCACAAATCATGGATAACTCATTAGCAAAGGCAATTTGTGCATCGCGAGAAGAATTTTCTGTGAGTTTACACATTTCTGCTGTACGAGAATTTGTCTTATGCAGTTTCCCTTTAACAAAAACAGAATAAAACTCGATCGCTTTTTCCGTTGACTCTGGATTAAGACCACCAATTACTCTATCGTTTTGGACCAATTCGTATAATACATTTCCTGGAAGAACTCGTTCGGGACAATAAGCGATAAATATTTTACCAAGGAGTTCAGGACGTTCTTTGAAAATTATTTCTGCCATCTTCTCAGTCGTCATTACAGGAGAAGTTGATTCAATTACAAATAAATTTCCTTCACGCAAAAAAGGAATAACTGCCCGTGTGGCCGATTCTACATAAGAAATATCCGCCCTGTGGTTTTGTTTGAATGGTGTTGGAACAACAATGAAAAAAGCGTCAGCAGTTTCTGGTTTTAGTGAAGCCTTTAATTTGCCACTCTCTACAACAGATTTTACAACCTTGTCTAAATCGGGTTCAACTATATGTATTTTGCCTTGATTGATAGTTTCTACCACCAAAGGATTAACATCAACACCAAGAATTTGAATTCCTTTACTTGCTGCTACTGCTGCTGTGGGAAGCCCTATATAGCCTAAGCCCATAAATACTGCTTTCATATTTTTTCGTATTTTATAATATATTTAATTATTCACAACCATAATACCATTTTATTAACAGAATAAATACGCTGATTGAATAAATGCAAGCTAACAATAAATCATTATAGAAAATTAGCGCTGATTAAAGTTTCCTTTTCAATGCGATTAGGATAATTGATGAGTACCGCTTTATATTTTCCTTTAAAAACGAATAAACTTCCGGCTGCTACACCTATAATACCGTACTTCTTAATTAAACATCCAATGTCATCAAGTGAACCCGCGCCGCCTAAAACAGTCATTGGCAAACTGATTGATTCACGGATTTTATCAATTAAGGTCAAATCATATCCTTTCATAACTCCATCGTGGTCGATAGAATTGATAATAATTTCACCTGCTCCTAACGACTCGCAAAGTTTAGCAAATTCAACCGGATCTTTCCCAGTATTCTTTGTTGCATTATGTGTCCATATTTCGTATTTGCTTCCAAATAATTTCTTCTTAACATCCAAAACAACAATGACACTTTGATTGCCGACACGTTCAGCAATACGGCTAATAAGATTTGGATTTTCCAACGCGATTGAACTTATAGCAATTTTTTCTACTCCCAAACTAAAGATTCGCTCAGCCTGCTCTATTGTTTTTATACCACCTCCATAGCATAAAGGCATACGGCATTCAACTGCTAGATTTTCTATCATCTTATAATCAGGCTCCAGGTTTTCTCTTGATGCATCGATGTCAACTACCATTATTTCATCAACTTCTTTCTCATTGAATATTTTAACAGCATTGATAGGATCCCCTACATATTTGGGATCTTTAAATTTTACAGTTTTAACCAGACCCTTGTTGTGTACCAACAGGCATGGAATTATTCTAGGATATAACATGATTTAGATTTGCAAAGTTGTTTAAAACCTGAATGCCATTTTCATGACTTTTCTCCGGATGAAATTGTACACCATATATATTTTCAGAACTAACGGCACTGGAAAAGGCCAATCCATAAACGGTTTCTGCTATTTCATTATCAGGATTAAAGCAATGAAAATAATAGGAATGCAGAAAATAGAACCGTGCATTGTCATTTAAATTTTCAAATAATTTGTCTGCTTTTGTTGGAATAATTGTATTCCAGCCCATGTGTGGTAATCTTGTTTTGTGTTTGATAAGCGAGGCATCAAACTTCTTTACAACTCCATCTATCCAACCCAGACCTGGAAGAACACCTTCTTCACTTGATTTTGCCAGGATTTGCATCCCAACACAGATACCTAGAACCGGTATTTTTTTTTCTAAAACTAATTCATCCAGTGTTTCCCTCATTCCGGATTGCTGCAACAAGGTCATGGCATGATCAAAAGCACCTACTCCCGGAAGGATTATTTTTCTGGCATCTTTGAGTTCTTTACTTGTGGTGGCAATAGTTACCGGTATGTTAAGCCTTTTATATACATTGGCAAAAGCGCTTATGTTCCCCAAGCCGTAATTGATAATGGTTATCATCTCTTTCCTCCTTTTTCCAATCTAAGAGCACGCATAACTTTTGCGCCAATTTGGTAAATACTTTCCTGTGACTTGTAATCCATATAAGTCTTATTTGGAGCATCCATATATCCTTGTAATTCTTCAACAGAAATACCCAGTTTTGTTGCAATATATTCAAAGTCCTGGGCAATTGTTTCTTCATCGTATGCCGGTTGGCTTAACTTTTCCAAAGCCTCTTCTCGAGTCATTTGACCTGTTAGGATTAAACTTGAATACTGAACTTTACGGGTATCAAAACCGAATTTTTTTGGTAACCAATAGGATTCATAAAATTTGGTGAACCTCGATTCAAAGTGTTTTTGCGGATATTTCTGCCAGCCAAATTCATCCATCAGAAATTGCATGGCTTCTTCTTTATTGTATGGAACAAAGTCCAATGGTCGGATCAATTTAATTCTTTTTATATAGGGCAAATAAACTTTATGCCAAAGGATATTGGTAACTTTGTAGTTCTTTAATGGCTTTCTCCCAAATTTTCTGTGAATATCATTTAACTGAATTGAATCAGATTGATAGTACATCCATTCAATAGGGTTACGCACACATTCGGTAGAGTAATTTCCACCTGTTAAAATGTATTTGATTTTATATTTGGATGCGAAATCGTACATGGTGGCGAAAAATGAATGATCCTGCGGAACATCAATATGCGGAACACCTGACTTAAAATAGGACAACTGCAGGTCTTTCATTTCTTCCCAATCAACAACATGGGTAAATAAATCTAACCCCAGTTTATCAACCAGGCGTTCGATGTTGTTAACGGCTATCTGCGAGTTCCATCCTGCATCGACATGGAAAACCAAAGGGCGCAAGCCATATTTTTCTTTTACAACATAAGTAAGGTAAGAGCTGTCTATTCCTCCGCTCATGCCCATGATGCAGTCGAAGTCTTTCCCTTTTCCTTCTTTTTTTATTTTATTGATGATTTCCCATAGAGCCTTTTCCCCACGTTCATCGGTATGCCAATGAGGACTAATTTTTTCATAAAAGGTATTGCAATGATCACAAACACCTTCTTCGTTAAAGATGATCTTTGAGTCGGTGGTATCCATTACACAGTTGGTACATAATTGATATGGTCTCATTTGCTGATGTTTTAATGCTAAAAATTGTATTTAAATTGCACCAATTGTTTTTTTTAAAGATTCAACATAAGTAATAGTTCTATATTTTTCTTGTGCAATATTTCTATTTTTTATTGCAATTGGAAGTAATTTTATAATATTGTCAGATGTATATTTAATTGTTCTTTTTATTGCTTCAAGTGATTTTTCTCCAATTTCGAATCCATTCACTTGATCCTCAAAAACATCCTGTATCCCTCCTTTATTAGTTGTTATTACGACACAACCTGATGCATATGCTTCAAGGATAGATATTGGTTGACCTTCAAGGTACGATGTTGGAAGACAAAAGATATGCGCATTATTGAAAAGCTCCTTTTTTTCAATACCGTTGACAATTCCGTGATATTTTATTTGATGATAGGGCTCAATTTTATTTAGAAAAAATTCTTTTTCAACTTCTGTCTCAAAACCACCTGCAAAATCAATTTGAATATTTGCTTTAATACTTTCATCTGAATAAATAAACGCATATAGAAGTTCCATATAACCTTTTCCTGGAATTAAGTTGCTAATATAAAGTATAATTAATGGAGTGGTATTTTGAAATTTTAATGATATTTTCTCTTCTGTAATAAACAAATAATTCTCTGCAAAATTGGGAACGATGTGGATTTTATTCATAGCCATGAAATCAGAAAATATTTCAATATGAGATTCACCTAATATTATTGCTCCTGCTAACTTTGATAAAAAGAATTTGTTAATCCGAGTTAGCAAGGGGTATAAGTCAAATAAAAGTTTCTTTATGCTCCCACCATGTAAATGAATAAACATAACAGATAATCGTCGAAAGCATAAAATATATATTATTAAATCTTTTAAATTTCCTGCTAATGATTCTGAAATCTGGAAATAGATAATATCAGTTCTTTTATTTTTTTTTACAATCTGAATATAAATCTGAAATATTTCAATGATTCGACCGAAATTGCTAAACCCTTCTTTATGACTTCTTTTATTTGTATTAATAACCTCAACTTCATTTGTTTTATTTACTTCCTGAAAAAAAATTTCAGTTGCAAGTGATTGTCCATGTATTGGTGGAGGAAATGGGGCAATAAAAAGTATCTTCATTTTGTTTACAAAATTACAACTTTAATTCTATTTACATTTGATTGAAACAAAGTTTGCAGCACTGGTAGATGGACTTATTGACTTTGATAATTGGATACTCCTTTGTCCCATTTCTATTAATTCTGAATCCTTTTTTTGGGAAATAAAACTCATCGCTTCTGCTAAATTCTCCGGAGAATTGTTTTTATAACTAATACCATTAAAATTTTCGATTAAAAATATGGCTTTTGCACCAACGTTTTCCGATAAAATTAGAGGTAATCCTAAGGAAGAAAATTCATGAACAGCTACACCCCATTGATCGAGACGACTCGGAAGTATAAAAACACCGGATCGTTTAGCTATTTCAATTAAGCCTTCTTGTTTTGTAAAACCTATACTTTCAATTTTAGTGTCATTCTCAAGTAGTGATTGCATTTCTCCATTACCCACGCAGGTCAAACGCCATTCTCCATTATATTTTTCCCGGTAAATTTTAAATGCTTTTACAAGAATATCTGTTCCTTTTCTGTGTCTAAAATTTCCAACATACAAAAATGATTTAGGATAATTGTTTTCCTTAATTTTCAAATGTAACTCTCCTTGCCCAAATAATGAAGTATTACCAGATAGAAGATTGAAAATAATCTTATTTTTTTCGAATCCCATTCTTCTGGCATATTCAAATTGATAAGGACCAGATACCCAAGCATGGCTGTAAAAGCGTTTAAGAGTAAAAGGAAATAAAAATGCACCAAGACGTTGCTTTAAAGTACCTCTCCATTGATCATCAAAACCAGTTACAACAGGGACACCTTTTTTTCTTAAATTATAAACAACTGAAAAATAGTCAAAATCCTGCCAACCTGATATATACACAATATCAGGATTAATAGATTTAACTATTTCCTTCAATTGATTGTTGTTGTATTCAGACTTATTGTAGTATATGACATTGTCTAATATTGGAGGTTTATATGGAGTAAGCTTTTTGTTATCCCAATGAAAAACATGAACTTGAGCATCATAATTATTGACATATTCCTTAAAGATTGAAATCTGGTAATCCATCAATTCAGCATATAGATATAGTATTTTCATCATATTTTATTAATTGCATTTAAAACATAAAATAGCTTTTTTATTTTGATTGGGTTGAGTGTTATTGACACGAGCAACATGCATATTGATTTAATTTTATTCTTTCTCCATAATATCAATCCCTCATAATACATTATATTTGAATATAATAATAAAGTCTTTGCATGTTTTTTTAATTTATTATTAATTATAATCTCATTATATAGGGTTTTATAAAAAAATAAATATTTTTCTAATGGATACTTTTCAAATGGACTAATATTATAAATAACTAATGGTTCTGAAATATAATAGAAATCTGTAAATTGGGATAACTGTATCCAAAATAGCCAATCCTCACCTAATCTTAAATCTTTATTAAATCTAATTTTATTTACATCAATTAAATCTTTTTTAAGTACAACTGAACTTGTTGTAATGAAATTTCCATTATTAATGAGAGTATTTAAAAAATTCTGAGATCTATCTTTTTTAAATTTTCCAATATACTTGATATTATTCTCAACTTTTGACGCTGATGCTGAACAAATTAATCCAATAGATTTATTAGTTTCCAATATCTTAATTTGTTTTTCTAATTTTGAACTAATCCAAAAGTCGTCAACATCCAAAAAAGCAATATATTTTCCTCTTGCTAATTCAATTCCTTTATTTCTGGCAAGACTTACACCTCCATTTTTTATTCTTACTAAAGTTCTATCTTCAAATTTATTTGTAAGTTTTTTTGCAGTATCATAACTTTCGTCTGAGGAACCATCATCAATAATAATTAATTCATAATCATTGAAGGATTGATCTCTTATACAACTAAAAACTTGTTCAAGATATTTCAATCCATTGTAAACAGGAATAATAATACTAACTAATGGAATTTTCATTTTATTAATTCAAGTGCATTATGTCATAGGAAATACTCATGAATATTTTTTTATAAATAAAACATTACGCAAATTCGATTAAACAGGAACGAAGTGCATTTAAATATCCGTGACCAAATTTCTGATCTGGTTCCATATAATTACCTTCTGCCCATTCATTCCAGGATTTTAGGCAAATTATTCTTTTCTCTAAGGGTTTAAGTTCGACAGTCTTCAATACTTCTTTCACATGTTTTTTAAATAGATCAGGTGTAGAGTTATTTAAAATAAAGCCTCTTTTCCCTGTACGAGGTGAATGATCCCAATTTGGAACAATAGATGGTATAACCTCTTCAAAAAAATCTTCTGGGCCAGAGAAATATTTAGCTGCATCAATATAATCATAGACTAAAGCCGATTTTAGTAAGCGCTGTTTAATTTTTGTAAATGTTGACCTTTCATATTTTAAGATATGACTAAATCGCATAATATTAACGGAGTCGTATCCATCATGAAGGTATTTTTGTATATTTTCAACATTCACAGATTGGGCAACAAAGTATATTCCTTCTAATCCATTTTTTATTGCAAGGTTCTGCCATAAGTTAATGAACTCTCTAGTATCAGGTAATTCTTGAGGTGCATGCAATAAAAAAAAAGGTTTGTTATTAACTTTAATATATCTTTTATCCAAAAATGAAGGTAGAACTGCATAAAAGTGTTTTTCATAATCCACTTTTCCTGGATATTTTTGTTCGATTAAAACATTTCGTCCATTAGACCCATATTGGAATCCTTTCCAAGTTGTATTAGCCCAAGCTAGGCAAAACGGAAAATCTGGTTCTCCTGATTGTAATACCTCATTAAATGGTTTTTCTAAGAGCCTTTTACCATTACCAAACCAATAATGCCAATAACAAAAACCTTCAATACCACACTCGCGAGCCATATTGGCCTGTGCATTCCTGGTTTCTGGTAAACGCAGATCATAATAGCCTAAATCAGCTGGGACACGAGGTTGATAATGGCCATAAAATAAAGGCTTAGCTTTTCCTACATTTGTCCATTCTGTAAAACCCTTTCCAAACCATTTATCATTTTCTGGTATTGGATGAAATTGAGGAAGATAGAATGCGATGACTCGTGCTTTTTTGTTCTCCATAAAATTTATTCAATTACTTTTATAATTTTAGCAGGTATTCCTGCTGCAACACTATTTGCTGGTATATCTTTTGTCACTACTGCATTTGCACCAATAATGGAATTTTTTCCGATGCGAACATTTGATAAAATAGTAACCTTATCTCCTATCCAAACTCCATCTTCGATATAGATAGGCCCTGCAGAGTATAAAGGTCTGTTTGCCGGTGATATCGACAATAATTTAAACTCGCTCTCACCATGAGAATTGTCCGAAATTGTTATTTTTTTTCCTGTCAGTACATTATTCCCTATTTCAATCTTGTTAATTGCTGTAATATGGCAATCATCTCCAATTGAGACATTACTCCCAATAATGATTTCAGGCATGAATGTATCTAGTCCATGTTTATCCCAGGCTGTAATGACAGCGCGAGTTCCGATTGATGTTTTGTTACCAATGGATATATAACTACCACCGACTAAAGATATTTGACGTTGTATAACAGAATTTTTACCAAAAAATTTAAATTCCTTCGAAATCCAAATTGAGTATAATTTATTTTGAACAATTTTAATTTTTCTGCTAAAAGCATAAGAATATAGATATGACCATAACGTGCAAAAAAAACAAATAGAGAAATCCGTTAAGTTCTTTAATCTTCGCATACTTAAATGTTATTTTTATTTATAATATCTTTATATAAATGGTACAATACATTGATATTTTGTTCTTGTGAATAAAGTGCAACAGCACGTTTTTGAGCTTTTTTGATCATTGAATAGTAACTTTCTATACCGTTTGATACTACCGTATTCATAGCTGTTACCAATTCATCCTGTTTGGAATAAAGAATACCAAGATTCTCGATACCCAATATTTCTTTTGTCCCTCCCGAATTATTACCGATTACCAAACAACCATTGAACATGGCTTCGACAGTTATAAAACCAAAACCTTCGTAACGGGAGGGCACAATCAATGCCGTTGCTTTTGACATTAAAGAATTAACATCTGTTTGAAAACCTAAAAAGTTAACATGTTTTGTTATTTTTGCATCATCGACCAATTGATTTAACTCTTTTACATAAATTGATCCACCTGTACCAGCAATTAGGAGTTCAAAATCAGTATTGCGTTTACACAACTCAATAAATGACCTAATCAATATACGAATACCCTTAGCTTCTTCTAAACGTCCAACAAATAGAAAATATTTTTCTTTTGTAACAACAAATTGTGTTTGAGATTTTCGCATCACTCCATCGTAAATAACACAAGCATTTGAATGCATATTATAATGATTAAATAACCCATGAGTAATAGCTATTGGATAATTATTACTGAAATGGATTCTACGCATAAATTCCCTTTTTGATGGCATTGGATGCCATCCATAATACAAATCTTGATACTCTCTAAAATGCCATACATGAGGAATATTTAATTTCTTTGCTACTTGAAAACCAACATGATCAGGTCCAATATTTGTATGTATAATTTCTGGTTTAAACGTCTTGACAACTTTAGACAATTGTTTAACGGCTTGATGATTGTTTAAAATTATACGAATAATTCGTGGAATAAATAAAATTACATCCCTTAGTGTACCTAATGAAGGATAGATTGAGAAATGATGATTGATTACTTTATAATTAATTTTACGACTTTCTAAAGCTGAACATATTTCTCCTTTTGTGGCCATCACTACCATAGTGCAGAAACCAAGTTCAACTATACCATCTAACATGTTAAGCAACGCACTATTTGCTCCACCAAAACATGAATGATTTATAACATACAACACTTTATGTTCTTTCATATTTTTTAAAATTGGTGTTTTTGTTTATTGATTTATTAAATGAAATAGCCGTTATAAATATTAATAGTTCACACTCCCATAAAGGATATGCAGCCTGAATAAAACAGAAGATATAGATTGTAAAAAGAATCCATGCCATTTTGCTCTGATTGCTTAAAAGCACAAAAAGATAAAAAAGAAATACCAATACTGTTCCAATTATACCTTGCTGTATAAGAAACACTTTATAACCTGCATTTCCTGTTTGCCAAGACATCTGACTATATTTTACAGAGCCTATACCTAATAAATTATCATTTGAAAAAATAACTTTTTTGAAATACAAATCAAAATCGGTTGAGGTACGATTACTACTTTCTAAACCATCGGTTAAAAAATTCAAACGATTAAATATTGAAGTATTAACGATATTATACCCATCATTTAAATTTGAGAAATAGAAATAAACTGAAAAGATAAGTAAACACCACACTGTAATATTCCGAATAGGATTTTTTGAAAGAAGGAAGAAATAAGTTGATATAGAAATAAATAGCAACAAATAAGCAGCCAATGAGAAAGTTAATAAAGTGGCTACAAAAATAATAAATATGGCCGGCCTTTTTAATTCAAAATGATTGGCGACAAGAAAAAAAGTCGTTATCATACCCAATTGACCTGGCTCCAAAAAAACACTTGAAAAACGGGGAATCAGTAAGCTAAATCTGCTACTTTCTGTAAGAAAAAAATAGTAATTGTCGAAATAATACATTCCATTTCCAAATTCGATTTGATAATTAGGTAAAGCTATACCAAATAAGAATAATATCCATGCAACTAAAGATATAGATAAAAGAAATGCAAATGCTTTTGTAAAAAAATGGAATAAATATATTTTGATTTTATCATTTAACAACAGTACAAATGAAATAATAATAATGCGAAGCATCGCTGGAAATAAAGAATTTAAATTTGCATCCCTTACTACATAGAGTTGGATAATTATTATTAATATAATTGGAATTACATTCGTATTCTTAAAACTAAAATTCCCCCGTTTACTAAAATAAAAAAGGACTGCAATTCCAACAGAGAAAAGGAGAGCAAAAAAAGATTGCCCCCACAAAAACCAAGCAAACATGGACTGCAAGAACAGAACCAAAAGACTAAATTTAAATATTTTGTATATTAATTTAACCATTAAGCTAATTATATTTACTTTTACTTAAGTTATTAATCAAGTATTTTTCTGATTGTTGTCTTAAAGAAGCAATTTTAATATTAACTTTATTGTAGTCAATATTGTTTTTAAAATCAACACATTTAATATCAGACAGATATCTATTAGGAAGATCGATCTGATCTAATAAAGTTTTAGCACGTCCCGAATTAGTCCCCATTCCCAAAGCGTAAAATTGTTTTTCAAAAATTAGAGAAAATGCTATGCCATGAAAAGACGTTGACACAATAATTTCTGCATTTTTAATTAAGGAAAGAAAATCACTAGGACTTGCAGTTTGTAAATACCTATCACCTAATAATTGAGGTTCCACTCTCCCTCGAATTTCGATTACTTTATATCCATAATAAGCTTTTAATCGATTGGTTAGAATAATAGCATCACTTGATGGTATAAGTTGGTATAAAAAAATATATTTATTTTGGATAATTGGTGTTTTAGAGTGAATAAATTGCAACCATTTTTCTTTACTCAGAAGTAATACTGGATCAAGCACCAGCACAACTGGGTGTTCAAAATACTTATTAATCAATTGTTTTAACTCATTTTCACGTACCGAAATTGCATCAAAATTATGCACCATACGTCTTAAATAGGGTTTGTCTTTCTCCTCAATTTCTATAATTCCCATACTTGCCGCATATGCTATTTTTCGTTTCACCTTCTTGGGACAAGCACCGAAATAAACATCACTAAAACCTTTAAAAAGGGAATAGTTAGAGCGCCGCCAGATCTGATCACTACCATAAACGACTAAATCATATTCAATATCTTTCATATCATCCTCTGTTAAATATCGAGGAATATCAGACAAACCAAATTGCTCACGTATAAATTGTTTATAACGTTCGCTTCTTTTTAATATTCTTGAATAACCAATAATTAAAAAAAATATTGATTTTATTTTCCCTTTGAAATTCTTTGTTTTAAAATAGGGAATAAGTTTATAATCTTCAGCGTGATAATTTGGCCAATAATCAATAATCTCGGCTTGTTGACCCAATTCCCGTAAATAAGTAAGTAATGCATATGCTTGGAGTAATGCACCGTAATTGTGAGCCCTATGATATGTTAATATACCAATTTTCATTTTATATTATTTTAATAATATTAGAATAATGATTTTTTGGAGACAGTGCTAATTTAAACTCATCTGGAACACCCCCACAAGCAATAATCATTATTATCGTTTCAGATGGTCGTATATTACATCTTTTTCTCAATTGCAGATCTTGTTCGGGCATTGAACACCAATTTAGTGAGCAAGCTCCAATTTGATAATAGTGAAGAGCATACAATAAATTCATAGCATAAATACCCCCATTAACATATACATCATTTCTTTCATTTAAACTAAAAAAGAGACCTAACTCTGCAGTTAGAACTAATAACTTATCAGCAAAATGTCCAAATCCCCTATTACCAGTTTGAATCTCTAAAACTTGTTCAATAATCTTTTTATCTTGTAAAATATAGACTCGTGATGGTTGTCGATTACAAGCGGACGGCGAATTCTGAGCTAGAGTTATTGCTCTCTCTATAAGTTCTACATCAATTTCCCCTGAAAAATTACGCAAACTATGTCGACTATTAGAAAAGTCTTTAAATGAACTATATGTATTTTTAAAATATTCCGCCTTTGTTAAAATTAATTGTTTTGATGGAACAATTGTCTTATACTCAGAAAGTAAACTTATTAATGACTGAAGGAGTTTCTCTTCAATTTTAAAATTATTCTTATCATGTTCCTCTTTATATTCTCCAATAATGCTAATTGCATAAAGGAGTTGTTCGTTATTCCTATCAAATCGAGTAGCGTACAAATTACAATGACCGATTAAATCACATAAAAGGCCTTGCCCAAACCCTAATCGCATTTCTGGCATAGTTAAACCTTTTTCGAGGGCGTGATATTCAGCTATTATTTGACCAATTAATTTTTCAGGATTATTCCATTTATTATACGCATTAGAATATAAATTAAATCTTTCAGCATCATAGTTATAGCAGGCATTACAAATTTGTTTATACTTTCTTGCTCTAAACCAATTCAAGAATAATTTAGGTAAAAATATTTTAATAATAGATTTAATACTCATATTTTATATCTTTAACTTTTTTATTATATAAGTTTTTATTTCAGCATTTATATTCTGTCTTTCAATTATGGAAAGCCCTATAAAATATATAGTTAGAAGCGTTGTTGTTAATGATATAATTCCTACTAAAATAAAACGTGTAAAGCTATCTTCCATCTTAGAAATGATAGAAAAAGGAATTATATATGCTATTACAGATACTAAGAAGACACGCAAAAACACCTGCTTGAAATAGTTGGGAATTGATAACCCAACCATACTTCTAAGTAGGATAAGTCGTAAGAATAAACAAATAATTGAAATTACAATGGAAACATACATTGTTATTTGAGGAGGAAAATCTAAAATTAAATAGACATATGAAATTGGTAAATTTAACAACATCATACCACCAACTACTAACTGATATATTTTTATTTTTCCAGTAGCTTGAGCAGCTGTTTGCATTGAGTATGTTAAGGAATCGATTAAAGCATTTATTATTACTAAACGTGTAAAAAGTACAACATATTCTGGAACATTTTTAAGCCAAAATTCAAGTAGAAAATGTGTTTCGAGCAAAACCGGCATTGACAATATAAAAAGTAAGTAAAAAGAATATTTAGAGCTATTAATAACCAAAGACATCATTTTATTATTTTCTCCAGCAGCGTAATATTTTATTATTTGAGGGTTTACTGCAGTAGTAAAGTTCATTGCAAACTGATTAACAGCGGAACTTACTTGATAAGCAATTGCCCTAGATGCATTAACTACCGGTCCAAAAGAAATATTTAACAAAATATTAATTCCTTGATTATTCATTATGCCTGCAACTGCACCAAATAAATTCCAGCCTGAATAGTTAATTAAGGTTTTAAATAATTTTTTATTCCAATAAAACTGAAATTTTGTTTCCTCATATTTACGCTTACAAATTGAACGATATATAAAAGTAATAATACAAGTAGTTAAAGCCATTAATATAGCATAAAGCTTTAATTTATCGAAAGAGAAAAAGATTAAGAGGTATAAAAAAGATAATTTTAATAAGACTTCTCCAATACTTAGATAGGCATAAACAACCATGTTCTCGCGGGCTATAATTATAGCGTTATACGGAATTGTTAATATAGAAACAATAAAAGAGAGTATTGAAAATTGGTAAACCCAGTTAGCAGCCTCTATTCTATTGTTAGGTATAACCATCTGCGTATTCAAGAACCATAAACCTAACGTTTCTGCAAGAAGAAAAATTACAACAGAAATAATTATATAAATGAGAACAGTAAGACTGAAAGTACGTTTAAGTTGAAGTACGTTATTTTGACCAATATTGAATGCAAAAAAACGTTGTGATGCAGTGGACATAGTATTACTCAAAAACGAAAACATAATCACAATTCCGCCAACAACGTTATAAATACCGTAGTCCACAACACCCAGCGTCTTAAAAACAATTCTAACAGTATACAGAGATACGATCATAGTTAGAATCATCCTAAAATACAATGCAATTGTATTTTTGGCTATTCTTTTATTATTTTCTGAATTGGGCATCTAAATACAAATCATGTTAAATATATTTTTTTATGTTAATATTAAACACCAACCACGAGTTGAACAACTTCTACTACCGAGAATTTGATGAACAAGAATTGGTCTGGTATTCCATTAATCTAAATAACTTCAATATAAATCACTAGTAAAAATAAAATTGAAATTGAAATGCACTAATTGAAACAAATTACGACTATTGATGTTAACGTTGTCCCTAAGAAACATAAAGAGATCATTCTACGCATTAGATCTTCAATTTGAAATTGAGTCTTTGATTACAATGATTATTCACTCCATTTTTGCTTAATTTCTGCAAGGACATATTTTCCGAAAATAATCCCAACACCAATAATACCACTGAGAAAAATCCAAAGTATAAGAATCATTGGCCGATTCGGCTTCGATCGTTCAGTTGGAATCGTCACCGGCTCCACCACCGTAAACACAGGCGTATCTTTCTTTACCTGAATCTTCGCTTGCTCCAGCTGTTTGGCCAAATCCTGGTAAACGCCACTGGCAATGCCGTATTTGGTTTGAACCCGGGTGGTCTTTACTTGTGGCAAACTACTGGTTAAATTCTTATAACGATCAGTATTTACGGCAATGTTCACTTGATAGCCTTCAGCTTCGGCCTTTGCCACATTATATCGTTCCTGGATAAAATCAAGGTCTGCTTGTGATTTTTCAACTTTAAACTTGATGATTTCACGTTGAAGCAAATCCTGCGCTTTCTGAGCAAGCTCTGCTGCAGCCAATGCTTCCGGCAGGTTGACAGTAAGAGTAAGATAGCCTTCTTTTTTATCAACTGCCAATGAAATTGTTTGATCCAATAGTTTAATAATTTCCTTTTGATCTTTTGAAAGGCTGATCAGTTTACTCTTTTCAAGATCCTTGGGGAGATCCAATTCCATAGGCTTTTTTCGAATGGCAGATAGAATGACGCCTGGCAAACCCAATGTATATTTCTTTACTACCCCTAATACGGAAGGTTTATTATATTGGGGATCTGTATAATAATCAAATATTGACACAGGTTTGGCTACATCACTAAAATGAATAGGGGTATTCATCAATTCCAGTTTGAACGGGACGCTGTTCACAATTTTCGGGTAAATGAGAGGAGACAAATCGGTGCTCTGGGCCATACCAATATTGATGCCGGCCATTGATGCGAGTCCACTAAGTTGAGATTTACTCATATCGGTACCAGTCTGCGGTACCATAACAGTTGAAACTGTATATTCTTTTGGAGCAGTTATAGCCATAAAAAAGCCAATAACGATGCCTACTCCGATTGAAATAAAAAGCGTTTTACGTCCGCTCCAAAGAGTCTTAGCAATCCCAATGATATCTATTTCATCCTCCTCATCAGTTGTCACAATAACTGGTTTTTCGCTTATATTTTGATCTTTTATCTTTTCCATATTAAATTTCATTTATGTTTGAATACTTTTTCTATATCCATCTATCGTTTGGTAGAAATCATCTGATTGTTTGGTTAAGTAACTGTCAGACTATTAAAACCTAGTATTTTTAAATTTCTCAGTTATTTGGTATAAAATTTTATTTTTCATTGCCCTATCTATCCCAACAAAATAAACACTTACTGAAACAGATAACACAGACACCATTCCAATTAAGATAAAACCACTTATTGTATTTTTATCGACATAATGATTAAATATAATTGGAAGCGGAATAGATGCTAATGTAACTAAAAAGCAGGAGACATAGACTTTTACAATATCAGTCAATTTATAATTTGCAATTTTAATTGCTAATATAGGTTTGATAATTAAACCTAATATTCCGTATGCTATAAGGCTTATCCATGATAATACAATGGGAGAATAACCGGCCTTAAACATGAAATAAACAATAGGAAAAATCAGAAAACCAATGGTAGGTGAAATTAAAGCGTTTTCTTTTAATTGTCCTTTGGCATAAAGTGCTGTATAAAAGGAAGAATCAAAAACCTGAAAAAGGCTTTGAACTACAATTATTTGCAAAAATAGCACAGTATATTCCGGCACACTAACCAACCACAATGTCAATAAAGGTTTTGCTAACAGACAAATAGGTAAACTCAATATCAGCATTACATAATACGAATATTTAGTGGAAGACAGTAACAATTTCTTTGATCCTTCATGATTTCCTGCAGCATATTGTTTTACGATCTGAGGGTTTACTGCAGTACGAAAATTACTGACAAATTGATTGATTGCCATATTTACTTGTATTGAAATAGCCCTCGCTGCAACTATGGCCGGTGAGAAGAACATATTCAAAAGAACTAAGATTCCTTGGCTATTTAACGCAAATGAAGCATTTGCAAACAAACTCCATCCGGAGAAACTCGCAATTGATTTAAATATCGAACGATCAAAAACAAATTTATAGTTTGTTTCTTTAAAATTCCGGACACAATAAAAGCGATACGATAGCATTAACCCGATTTGCACAGCACATAACAAAATAGCATATAATTTCAATTTATCAAAACTGCCAATGCCTAAAAAATAGACGATTAGTAATTTAATCGAAACTTCTACAATACTCATATAAGCATAAATAGACATCTTTTCGTGTGCAATAATGCTTGCATCGTAAGGAACCTGGGTAATGGTAAGTATTGCTGTAAGAACGGATAAATGAAAAACGAAAACGGCAGAATCCAATCTTAGTGGATCAATAACAAGTTTATGATATAAAAACCATAATCCCAAAGTCTCTGCAAGAATAACAATGACCAAAGCTAATACAATATGGATTGTCATTGTTGTTGAAAACGTACGAATAAGCTTCTCTTTATCTCCAGTACCAAGTTCAAAAGTCAGGAATCGGGAAGATCCGGTACTTAATGCTCCATGAATAAAAGAAAGAAAACCTACAATACCTCCAACAACCTGATAGATCCCATAATCATCTATACCCAAAGTCTTCAGTATTACTCGTGATGTATATAACGTTACCAACATGGTAAACATCATTCGGAAATACAAAAACAAAGTGTTCTTTGCTATGGTTCTATTATTGGTCTGTTCAATCATTTATTTCTGGCTGGATTTCTTGCATTTTGTAAAATCCGTTTACTAAGTCTTTGACCTTTAATGAGTATTTTCATAAAAAAATGATCCTTGTGATAATTTAAAATATAATTACACTTATCATGAATAGATGCCTTTCCAAGGTAGTCTACAAATCCAATATTCATTCCTTTTGTAGACAGGCCTTTCATTTTAGCATACTTTGCAATTATTCGATCGGCATCAGCATCAAAGGCATAATCCATTCCATATAAATAATTATGCGACGTGTAATGGTTGACTGTGGTTCTAATCCCTTCTTCAAGAAACAAATTCTGTTTAAAAGAAGGAAGAACCGTTTTCAATTTTTTATTACTGTTTATTGCATCAATAGCCCGACCTCCAACAATCTCACCTTTTCTCTCGGGAATCTCTTTTCCATATTCTTGACTTGTAATGTCAAACGTTTTTATTTCTAATCCTATGGACTTTGAAAGGGCATCCAATACTTCCTTCCATGTTGGAGTTTCTTCTCCACAAATATTAAACGCTTCGTTGTATGCTTTTGCATTTCCCAATAAACCGACCAGACCTACGGCAAAATCTTCCACTCTGGTTATATTGCAACGGTTTTTTGCCCCATCCCAAGTAATGACAGGCTTACCATGTTTAATCCTTTCGATAATTGTTCCGTGATATCCATAGGGTGGCATTATACCATAAGGTATTCTCGTGTTACCATAAGTTACGCAAGGGCGAATAATGGTATATGGAATTTTTGCTTTTTGAGCAATGTCTGTAAGATAATTTTCACAATGAACTTTATCGACACTATAAGACCAAACATCCAGAACTTTTGGAGAATCTTCTTCACAAATAGTACAAATAGCGGTGTTATATACAGCACAGGAAGAAATAAATATATATTGATTTACATAATCTTTAAATAAATTAAAACTGTATTCTATTTCTTTTTCCGTAAAACAGATAAAATCAATAACAGCATCAAATTTCTGTCCCTTCAATAAACTGACAACCTTCTTGTAGTCATGTACATCTACTTTTAATAATTGAACCTCTTTTGGAATTAAGTGGGGGTTATTTCCCCTATTAATCATTGTAAGCGTTAATCCACGTTTCAATGCCTCACTTGTGACGGCTCTACTCAGTACTCCGGTTCCACCAATCAATAAAATTTTCATATTTTTAAAAGGATAGATCTATCATACTAAAATTTAAGAACGGTTCCTGCCCAACTCAAACCTACCCCAAACCCTGTTATCATCACGTTCATTTCCGACTGAATGATGCCATTGGTAAGGCAATCTTTTAAACCTATCATAACGGTTGAAGACACCGTATTTCCTGTATTTTCCAGATTGATATAGAATTTTTCTTTAGGCAAAGCGCATACCTTACGAATCGTATTCAACATGAATTTATTTGCCTGATGAAAAACATAATAATCAATATCGTTGGCCGTAAGAGCATTTTTTGTAAGAGTTTGCTGAACCAAATTGGGTACAGCATCCAGAGTAAAATTAAAAATGGCTCCTCCATCCATATACAAATAATCGGAAGCCACAATATGTCCCTCATCATCTACATGGAAATCATTGGCTTTTTGGGGGCATCTTGAACAGCCTGTTTTGACAATAAGATGACCGGCACCGCTTCCATCCGTTCCAAGTTGGAATTCACCTATCTCAGCAATTCCTTCCGTAGAAATCAAGCAAGCAGCTGCACCATCGCCGAAAATAGAACGATTTCCTTTGTCACTGGGATGTAAATATTTAGTATAGGTCTCTGAAGTTAATAACAGAACGTTTTTTGCAATGTTTGCAACTATAAGCCCTTTTGCCAAAGCCATTCCATAGACACAACCGGAACACCCTAAATTGTAATCCAAAGCACCGGCTGTAGTCGGGATACCTAACCTGTCCTGAAGTATACAGGCTGTTGATGGCAAATGATAATCGGGACTCTGGGTACAAAGCAAAATAAAGTCAATATCAGCCGGATTGATGGCATATTCCTCAAATAAAAGACGAGCCGCTTTTTCAGCCATATCTCCTGCTGTCTCATTTTCACCTGCCAGGTGTCTGGAATTCACACCGACTTTAGCAGCAACCTTTTCCACACTCCATTCTGGAAAATCCTGTACCAGCTCATCATTTGTAACAATTCGTTCCGGCAAATAGTAGGATATACCTTTAATATATACGTTCATATTCTTTAAATTAAAGTTCCTTTGCTCCTCCGGTTATATCTATACAACTCCCTGTCATCCATAAACTGGCATCAGACAACAGATAAAGGGCTAAATTGGCTATGTCTTCAGGAGTTCCGTAACGTTTTAATGGATATTTTAGTTGTAATTCTTGTAAATCTTCCTTAGATACGCCATCCTGTATAATTAAGTCTGTCCAAACCATGGAGGGACTAATACAATTTACCCGTATCTGTCGGGGAGCTAATTCCAATCCCAGACATTTGGCATAAGAAATAATAGCTCCCTTGGATGCACTATAAATGGCATTACCAATACTTGGATATTCAGCAGCCTTTGATGCAATAAACACAATAGAAGCAGCCTTTTTAATTTTCTTTTTCGAGAGTAGAGCAGACTGCAACAATATAGGAGCCTTCAAATTCAGGTCAAGTACAAACTCCAAATCATCATTGGTGATTGATTTACATAAAACATGGCTACCTACACCGGCATTGTGTACAATTCCGTCTAATTCAAAAAGCTGGTCTACTAGTTGATTTATATCTTCCTGTAAAGACAAATCGGCAACTATGATCTGATGATTTTTCCCCTCCATCAAAGAATAAGTTTCCTCCAGGCGCTCACGATTCCTTGCTGTAAGGACAATCGTTGCCCCCATTTTTGAACAAGAGATTGCTAAAGCTCTGCCTATACCTGAGGATGCTCCGGTAATGAGAATTCGTTTTCCTTTAAGTGAAAAAGGATTGTTGTCGGACATTATTTTGAATCTAATAAATTAAATAAATCCTGGACGGTATCACAAGAACGAATTTCCTTACCTGTAACTGTTTTATTGTACTTAGTCTTTACAAAGGCTATTATTGACATTGCAGTTAAGGAACTCCATTCATCCAATTCTTTAAAAAAGGTATCTTGTTTTATTTGATCTGGATCAGTATCATCAAATTGCTCTGCAAATTTTTTAACGAAATCATTTAACTCCATATTTCTTATAATTTTATTATTAGTATTTCCATAGAACATCTTCATCTACAACGACCGCAGGATTTCCGGATACAATGGCATGTGCGGGAACATTCGACGTCACAAAAGCATGAGCGCCAATAATTGCACCATTTCCAATTTTAACACCGGGCATAATGGTACAACCTTCTCCCAGCCAAGCCTTATCTCCAATTATTACAGGTCGTGTATTTTTATATCCGGCTCTATTTATATAGTGACTTCCATTCGTATCACGTATGGTTACATTTCTTCCAATCTTTACATCACGACCTAGTTCGATTTTTTCACCACAAATAATTGTCGTATTAATATTCGTCGCAGTTCCCTCGTTAAATATCAATGTTGCTTCAGGGAAAACTTCAATATCACAACCATAACCAATAGTTACATTTCCCAATACATTCAATGTTCCACTCTTATTCACTAATAATCGGGACTCCAACTTGGACTTAGGGAGCTTCTTCGAGCCCAATATGAGGCATCCGTCCATTTTAATAGTTGCACCTTTTTCAATAAGAATACAGCAATAAGGAGTCGGGAGAAGTATTTTGTCGTGAAGAATAGCCTTTATAGTATTGTATTTGAAGATTTGAAATAAAGGTTTAAATTTTATTTTTGTGGTTCTTTGTATTTTTATTATAAATCTCAAAAATGATTTTATTTTTTGTTTAGTACCTTTTCCTTGTGTTTTGATGTATTTATCAGCCAATTGAAGAAATGACATTCGATCCAAATCATTAAAAAAATGTTCTCTATTTACCTTTGGCTGCTCTAAAGGTAAATTCAAAGAACGGTTTCCAGCTTCAATGGAATGAAAAGGGACCTTAACATAATTAATACGCTGTTTAATACCTTCAAAATAAGTTTCACCTTTTTTTGAATTGATTATGACCAATGATGTTCCTAAATCTTTTTCAAAATCTTTGTTCACTTTTTCTATTCCCCAAAAATCGGCCAAAGTAATATCGCTGATTCGCGGATAGCCCTTAAATTGACAATCGTAACATGATGGACGACAATAGACTCCTGTTTGTATATAGCCTTTCGTAAAATTGCTGACATCTTTCGTTTCGTAATATTCTTTCCCATTTGCCAAAATAACTTTTTGGGTAAGATTGCGCCATCCATATTCTTTCGATTTGGCCTTACAATAAACTACTTTACTACCATAACGTTCTTCAAAAGAATCAAGATATTTATGCCAGACTTTTGGAGAATTAATGCCTCGACACACATAATCTGCTATTACAAGATTTTCATAATCCTTTTTTAAAAAAGCTCTCATAGCCGCCATTTGACATGGAGAACCACAAACCAATACTTTTTCACCGGTTTTCACTAAGTTTCGTACAGTTATGAAGAACCCTTCCAGATTGCTCTGCAAATATTTTGAACTTCTAAGTCTCGATAAATCTTTTTTGTCATTAGAAATATACTGGCTTACAGAAAAATCCTCATTAAAGACAGCACCTCCAACAAAACCTTTGTCTCTATATATTGATTCTGCTAAAGCCGAGAATAAACCTCCAGAAGTGCTATCAAATATGACCTCAACATTTTTATGTTCGGCAGCATAACAGATAGGTTGTAAAAGATCGTTTTTCTTTAAAAATTCTATATTAATAATCGGACAAACCTTTTCACATAAGTCACAATCCACGCAAAGCTCCATATTTACTTCGGGATACCAAAACCCTTCAATATCCGTTTGAAAAGTGATGGCTTTTTGAGGACAAACGTCTCCACAAGCATTGCAACCACAACATTTTGTTTTGTCTGTAATCGAAATCATAGCTTTTATAATTAAAGCGATCTCAAAAGCAATATAACCGACAACGTCGACATCAACGTAGCCAAACTTTTTGATATAGTACCTTCCCAATCAACCTTTTCTTTAGGTTCCAAGTCTTTTTTAACTCTTTCTACATCCATTTTCATCGTTATGGTTGCTCCGGATTGTACCGTGGGGTAATGATTGAAAAAGATCAGGAAACGTTTGGTGCAAATCATCTGATTATTAGGCAAAGTAACTGTCACACTATTCCTATCTGCATTTTTCTGAAAACCGCCGGCAAAATTTCGGATGTACCAAGCGGCCGATCTGGTACCCTGAAAGACCATATTCTTTATCGAGTCTGTTTGTAAATCGGTAGAATATTGAGCCATTCGCGTACCGGTCTCATAAATGGTTACCGTATTTTCGAGGCGATTGATGTTGATGATATCGCCTTCAAACAAGATCAGGTCATGAGCATTATTTCCAACATGATGCATGGCTTTTTTTACATTCATACTGATTTGACCACGGTTTTTGTAGGTACGAAACATCTTTGCACCATAAGGATCGGCATCTCTTAGTAAACCTCCTGCCATTTTAATAACATCTGACAATCTGGTTTGTTTGGATTCGAGGACATAGACTCCGGGATATTTAACCTCACCGTTCAGTTCGATGGTACGGCCCAGAGTGAATTCGGGCGTCATACGTACTACTAATTGATCATAAGGTTGTAAGGTGAAATTGGCAGGGCTTACTACCTGATAATTGGAATCAACTTGAATGGTTATCATATCCAGCCTGGCTTTTGCTGTTGGTGAAAGTACGGTACGGAATACTTCAACGCGGTTGAAAGCGGCTCCTACAGCGAATCCTCCGGCGTTGGTCAACAGGTCTCTAACGTTCATGGATGGATCATACGTAAAGCTTTTGGGTGTTTTCACTGCACCGAAGACTTTAAGTTCACCTACATTGGTATAGGTTACATTGTCGTAAATGTTTAGTTGGTCGCCGGGTTGTAGTTCGATGTTATCTGCCTGATCCAGTTCGATGCGGATGTATTTCATTTCAACCGGATTGAAGAGGTTACGACGGAAAATATAGGCAACAGGGTATGCACTGGTTTTTAAACCACCTGCCATATCAATGGCTTGTTTCACGGTGATGCGGTCATTCAGAGCCAAAGTTCTTTCAAAGGGTGTGCGAACATGACCGTTCACTGAAATGGTTGATACATCACGGTAAGTAGTCTGATCCATGATGTGGACGCGATCCCGGGGTTGAAGAGCAAAGTCCGGATTTTTTTTCTTGGAATCAGGGAATGGAAGAGTCAAGACTTCAATCGTTGCGTCGGGTCTGGTGCGTTCGATAAGCAGGAAGTCGGTTTTTGCCTGATATGTAGGTTTGGCATTTTTAAGCAAACTGCTAAGAGAGGAGTTGGCCAATAAATCAAAACGTCCCGGATAGTACACGCTTCCTTCAACATCGACGTATTGATCCATGGGTTTTCCAATGGATTTGATACGAACGATGTCGCCGTTCAACAATTGAACGTTGACTTTGCCTGAACGAACTTCCTTCAGATTATATTCCATCAGGACTTCTTCTCCGTCCACAAAACGTTGGAGTTGTACAAAGTCAGGAAAAACGTTCATTTTTAATCCACCTGCAAAATTGATGAGGTCTGTCAAGGTTTCATTCGGAAGCATTTCGTAAGACATGGGGCGTTTAACGGCACCTTCAATAGATACTAACTTTTTGATGATAGGAACGAAAAGGATGTCGTTGTTTTGAAGACCAAACTTAAACTGTTCTGCCGGGTCGTTCATAAAGGCGTAGAGGTCTATGGTTCTGCGTGAATTTCCACGGATAAGCTGGATGGCACGTACGGATCCTATTTCGCTGGGGCCGCCTGCTACTGACAGGGCGTTGAATGCTGAGTTGAGGGCTGAAAGACTGAAACCGCCGGTTACCTTAGCTTCACCAAAGACGTTGACCATAATGGTACGAGCCGTGACGATAGTCACTGCGAGTTGGTCTGACCGGAATAAATAGGATACGGACAGGTTTTTCTTGATCACTTCGCGGGCTTGTGCAAGGGTAAGGCCTTTGAGGAATAGTTTGGATACGCCTGCGGGTTGGATGGAACCGTCGGGTGCTATGCGTTGTTGGATATCGGTTTGTGAAGCTCCAAAGATGGATATGTGTATTTCATCTCCTTCGCCGAGTACGTATGTATCGGGGGCTTGTGCGCCATCGGTGGTGCGGAATATGTCTAATGATTTGTCTGTAAACAATGAATGGCCGTAGATGTTTGAACCGGAAGTGTTTTTTGCAGCTTCAGCTTGCCATACTTTTTGTGATGCTTCTGCAGCGGCTTCCTCGGGGGTTGTTACGGGAGCTATCGGTGTTGGTATGGTTAGTTGATTGCCATTGTTGTCTACTTGACCGGTAGGTGTCAGATCTGTATTTGTGGGTGTTGTTGCACCAACATTTATATTTATAGGCTGGCCTGTGGCTGACTGAGATTGTGTGGCAGTTTTTCCGGCTTTTTTGTCTTTTTCGAGTTTATCCAGTATGGTTGTCACTCTTGTTTTATATTGTGGCAGCTCTGCTGTGGGAATCGATTCCAGATCAATTCCTTCTTTTAGAAGTGCTGTGCGGGCTTCGTCTTCGGTGAGACCGCGTTTATCTAACTCTCCTTGGACCATTTGCATGACTGCCGGTGAAGCGGATTGTGCCTGAATGTTCGGGGTTGAACATAGTAGGAAAGATACGACCAATGCCAGTAAATAATGGGTGGGCACTTTTAGAATGGATGGTTTCATAAATGGGGGGTATGTTTTTTTGTTGATTTGTTGTTGTTGTTGTTGTTATGTTGGGGAATGGTTGGGTGATTATTGGGTGATTTCCCAGTGACCTCTAGTTCCTCCTACTCGATTTATTACACCTCTCTCTTTCAATATTTTAATATGTTTAAGAACGGCAGATTCATTGATTGATAAAATATTTGCAATTTCTCTATACGAAACGCCCGAAGTATTACGAATTATTGATAGTATTTCACGTTGCCTGTCGGTCAGTATTGCACCACCTATTGCACCACCTATTGCACCACCTATTGCACCACCTATTGCACCACCAGTTTCTTTATTTGCAGAAGTAGATAAAACTGTTACGGCAAATCCACCTGGTATTACTTCAAACTTGGGTTCTTGCAATCCATAGTCAATAAACATATTGCGTACACGTTTAATACCTGTTCCATATTTTTCAATTAGCCCCATTTCTTTCACCATTTTAGCAATCTGGCGATTACGAGGCGTAGATACATATGTATTTGCCAATAATTGCTTCAAAGTAATGGAGCCTGGCAATCCGCCCGGGTTGAAAAACAGGATATGATCAGGAAACACTTTTATTTGTGAATCTGCAGACGAAGTGTAGTCCCTATGTATAATCATATTCAGCACTAACTCACGGATACCATCGAGGGGGTACTGCCACCGCTGAATGTTTTCCACTTGCTTGTCTGAAATTATAATTTCTTTATTAATATGCTTACGGACAAATAACATCACTTCTTCAATTTGCCCGATGATATCGCCTGAATTGGATTCATCATCTTTTATTACAATTTCCGATGCAAAATGCCCCATTTGTATCGTGGTATAAAGATTGTCTTCTTTGCAAAACAGGAGGAAACAGCCATTAGTGATGTTGTCTCCATTGCGCACCAATTCGTTCTTTTCAAGAAATTCCTGCGGGGTTTCCATCTCAAAATTAGGATTGCGACGTTTTATCGTGTCCATCACATTTTGAACCTTTTCCAAAGAAATATCACTTATGGTCTTATCCGGACGTGGATAATAATCCCAGCTGGAGTTTACGGTTTGCAAATGCATATCTGAAACTTCCAAGACTGTTAACTGATGATTGGAATTCCCAGCCCGTTTGTAATATCGGCCTTTGGTGGATACAGGTTTTATGGGGTATTCTGTGACATGAATAACCACCACTTGCTTATTTTGCTCAGACAATAATTCTATGTCCGGAATAATCGCGGGATTTGTTTTGTTTTTTATTTCGTTTATCCAGTTTTGGATGGTTTCTTTCCCCAATTGAATACCCTTTACATCTCCGTTGTCAGATATACCGACATATACATCACCGCCTTTGGTGTTGGAAAAGGCTACGAGTGATATAATAACGTCATCGTTAAATGAAGATTTAAACTCTATGCGTTCGGATTCGTTGGTAGGGATGGTGAATGGCATATTTTATCACTATTGTCCGACTAAAATTTAAATTAACTCTAATATCTTCTGCAAAGCCCATTTTAAGGGTTTCCAGTTTTATTTCTTAAAAGCGACCCCTATTTCTTAAGCCCAGTCAAATACCAGCTGTCCAGTTCCTGGGGGTGCCTTTTGTGATCTTTCAAATCGTCGATTCGTACTTTGTAGCAACTCGTAAACGTCAAGCATGCTAATCAAATGTATACGAACC
>Ga0209123_1000850_pt1 | contig 34978 bp, 28 predicted proteins | sample BarGraIncu00431A_FD_184500 | JGI IMG/M metagenome (GOLD analysis project Ga0209123, IMG submission 184500) | Arctic peat soil microbial communities from Barrow, Alaska, USA - Barrow Graham LP Incubations 004-31A (SPAdes) (version 2) | ecosystem: Environmental > Terrestrial > Soil > Wetlands >... | reverse complement strand
GAATAAATGTAACACTCAATGTAGAATTGTCATTAACTGCCGGAGTGGTATATTGGTTATTGCTGATCTGTGATTTTACATCGACACCGCCATACGTTAAGGTTGCTAGTTCATAACCCGTTGCGGGTATAAAAGTAAATGTCTTAGTTGCATTTTTATTTACCGTAAGGACTGCGCCATTATTCAGGGTAACATTGTTTTCTGTTACGCTACCATTTGCACCAATATTTACAGTTATGCCGTAAGTGACTATTGTTTGAATAAATGTAACACTCAATGTAGAATTGTCATTAACTGCCGGAGTGGTATATTGGTTATTGCTGATCTGTGATTTTACATCGACACCGCCATACGTTAGGGTTGCTACTTCATAGCCTGTTGCGGGTATAATAGTAAATGTTTTTGTATCATTTTTAAGTACCGAAAGGACTGCCCCATCATTTAGAGTAACATTGTTTTCTGTTACACTACCATTTGCACCAATATTTACAGTTATGCCATAAGTGACTATTGTTTGAATAAATGTAACATTCAATGTAGCATCCGCATTAACTGCCGGAGTGGTATATTGGTTATTGCTGATCTGTGATTTTACATCGACACCGCCATACATTAGGGTTGCTACTTCATAGCCTGTTGCGGGGATAATAGTAAATGTTTTTGTCGCATTCTTAAGTACTGTAAGGACTGTATCATTCTTTAGGATGTTGCCACTTTCAGTTACAGAACCATTTGCACCAATGTTTACAGTAATGTTATAAGTAACCGTTGTTGGAATAAATGTAACATTCAATGTATCATTGGCACTTACTGCCGGAGTAGTATACTGGTTGTTGATTATTTGAGACTTTATATCTGTTTTCCCATAAGTTACTACATCAAAATCATAGCCGGCATTGGGTGTAATAATAAATGTTTTTTTATCGCCGGTATATACTTTTAGAACAGCATCATTCACGAGGGTTACGTTATTTTCTTTCACAGTGCCATTTTCTCCTATTTTCACGTCAATTCCAAAGAATTTTTTGAAAGTAACTTTCAACGTGGTATTGGCACTGACAGCCGTAGTAGTATATTGGTTATTAAAAATTTGTGATTTTACATCTACACCGCCATACTTTAAAGTATCAATTTCAAAACCGGCATCGGGTAGAATTGTAAACGTCTTGGTTGTACCGCTGTTAACTATAAGCACTGCATTGTTAGCCAGCGTTACATTATTATCCTGTACACTGCCACCTTGTCCGATTTGAAAAGTAATACTATATGTTTCTGACTTTTCTACAACCAACGTAAATAAATTCCAGTAATTGGAGGCCTGATAGGCTGATTTTGAACCGGTTGGAATTTCTAAAGTACAGGTTGATTTGTTTACATTAAAAAAAGTATTGGCGGAAATAGAAGGTGGTATGGAACGGGGCACTGATATTTTAGTTAAACCCGTACAGCTATAAAAAGCCTGATCCCCTATCGATGCCGTATTTTGTCCCAGAATAAGTTGTGTCAGTTTATTACAATTAAAGAAAGCAGAAAGTTCAATACTGGTTACCGATTGTGGAATAGTTAATATACTCATTAATCCGTTACAACTGGCAAAAGCACCCATAGGGATAGTGGTAATATTATTTGGTAAGGTTAAATTTCCATTTAATCCACTGCAACCACTGAAAGCATAACTTCCAATTGAATTTACATTATTAGGAATTGTTAAATCACCGGTCAGGGAAGAACAATTATAAAAAGCTGAAGCTCCTATGGAAGTTAATGCAGATGGAAGTGGCACAGTCCCTGACAAATTCGTACAGCCATCAAATGCATTATCACCGATTGAAACCAGAGAAGCAGGTAATAAGACTGTAGTCAGGATATTTTTACCCTTAAAAGCAGTTGCCGGCAGTGCATTCCCGGTGAGTGTTGTTCCTGAAATGTCAAGTTCCATCAATAAAGTCATATTGGTTTTCATTTGAACAATATCTGCACTGTTGAGGTACCCGGTTACTTTAAGTTTGGAAATGGAAGAAAGCGGCGAATAACCGGCAGCGGTTAATGCAGATGCCAGTCCTCCTGCTGTGGGATTGTCTATAGTAATGAGTTGATTAGTGGCTATTGGTAGTTCACTCCATGATGGATTAGAATTTCCTGAAGCAGCTTTATAGGCAGTTACAGCCGAAGCAGGTACGTACACAATGGAAATATAATTCCAACCAAAAGTAAGTCCTCCAAGAGTCGGCGGATTAGGATTCAGGGAAGTAACTATTTTTAAACCTGTACAGTGGTAAAAGGCCTGATCACCAATGGAGGTAACTCCACTTCCAACGGTAATGGAGGTAAGCCCACTGCAAAATTGAAAAGCATATTTTCCTATCGTGGTAACCGAATTAGGAATGTTGATACCGGTTAAACCACTGCAAGAGTAAAAGGCAGAATAACCAATTGAAGTAATTGAATTGGGTAAGAAAATAGTTGTTAGTGAATTTTTACTTACACCGTATCCGGATGCAGTGAAAAACGAATATTGAGGCATTTCATTGGCAGGATAGAACATGGAAGAAGTAACTGTTCCTCCACTCCCGTTGTAAGCGTTTATGGTTACTGCACTCAAATCCAACACAGCTAACACAGTCATTTCATCGCGTAAACATTTCACATCCTGTGCATCAATATTCCCGGTAAGGTTCAGGTTGGTTACGGTTGTTTTCTCGGTTGATGTAAGTAATGTACTTAGCGTACCTGCTGTAGGCACATCAATTGTTTTTGAAACTTGTGCCTGTACTAAAATTGTAAATACAATCAGGCTGAAAAGAGATAAAAACTTCTTCATAAAAAAATTATTTTTAAATTTTTGATTAAAACTCTGATTAAAGATCCCTTTTGTTACTTCCAATAGTAACATTTAAGGGTTATTATTCTATATAACATGAATTATGGAAGATAATAACAAAATAGTCGTCTTTTTGGTTTCAAACAATTGCAAATCGAAGATAGTTGTTTGAGTTTCTTCAGTTCAATTATTTACAAATACAAAAATACAAAATAATTTCAATCGATCGCTGTTTTCATGTATGGATATGAGAAAAAAAACAAGGAAAATTTCTAACTTCCTTCTTTCTGTAAATATCAATTTTATATCTTCATTAATATTTAACAAAAGAAGGGTGCTTTTACAAGCACCCTTCTTTATATATTAACCTATTTATAAACGTTGGTTATTTTCTTTTTACACCTGATTGACCTACAGTTTTCCAAACTGGTACTATAGCCTGAGCTGATACTATTTGACCCCAAGCGTAAGTAATCGTTACAGGAACATACAAGTTGAATAGTTTACCTAATGTATTACCTGTATTTTGATAGGTAAGATATCCAAAGAATGGAGGTGGAGTTGTTGGATTAGTTACACCCACTACATTGTTTGCATTAAATACTTTCAAGTCAGGATATTGAGCCAACGGAACCGTTACACCTGCTGCCTGATTAAGGTCAGTTCTGATATTAGCCACATCAGCTGTAATATTTGTAACACCATAATAACTATAGTAGTTAAGATGAGCAGGAATTATAGGTGTAGCAATTGAATCACCATTAAAGCTTGCTACAGGATCGCTAAATCTCCAGTCATTTAAATTGGTCAATTTAGCTATTTCAAGATAAGTGTGTTTATCTCCCAAGTTAAGAGCATCTACAAAATATTGACCTGTTGCTGGTTGAGGACTAATTGGACGTACAAATACTACATCAAAGTAATTACTACCGTTAATTGTAACTGGTCTAACATATTGTGTAAGAGTATTACACCATACAGTTTTGATTCCAATACGAGCTTTTAAGTTTTCACTACTTACATTTAACAACTTCATAGCAATTCCAGAACTTTGATTCAATACCAACACATCTCCTGTACCTGATGCAAAAGTATTAATTGTTGCAACAAGTTCACCATTAGCAGATCCTACATGTAATGTTTGACCATCAACACTAGGTACCAATGTTGTAGTAGTAGGATTAGTTAATGAGCCATTTGGAATAGCAGGTTGTGAAGTAGTAAAGAAATAATTATAGTTATTCGAACCCATTATTTTCAAACTAAAATTTGCATTTTGTTCGAAAGCCTGATTGATATTGTTTGCAATTGAATTAGCACCAACTGTTGTAGTTTCACCTACAAATGGAACAACAATATTATGTTTAACATTTGCAAAATTATTATACCAGTAATTTGTAATTAATGATGCTGCTGGAATATTCAATGTAGATCTGGTAATTGTCCTTGTAAAAGTAATCACTACATCTGGATTCACTGAAGGTACTAAAGATTTATAAGTAACTTTTGCAGTAAATGTATATGTTCCGTTTGGAGCTGTATATAACTTAGACCAAATGTACGAAGAAGTTAAAGTCCAGTTAATAACATATGAATCAGTTTGTTGAGCATCTGGAACTTGAACTAAACTACTATATTCTCCTGAAGGTGTGAATGTTGTATAAGTAGCATAGAAAGCAGTTTTACTCATTCCAATCCTATTATAAATCAGTTCATTCATTTGTTGAACAGAAATTCTACCTACCACATCATCGCATCCTGGGTCAGCATTAGGTCCAAAAATAAATGGAATAGTAACAGGAGTTAAACTTGGTTTATCAGCAATAAGAACTTTAACCCATGCCGTAAATACCGGACAGGTAGCATTATTGATATTAAACACCCGTACACGTACAATAGGAGTACGACCTTGAGCTGCATCAATCTGTGATTGTGTGAATACTTTTGCATTGATAGTTCCAGCTGCCGGATCAGTAATTTGTATAAATTGCTGTTGATCAGTAGTATTTCCACCTCTGTTATAAACAATTGCATTTCCATTTGCATCATTTAAGTCAAATGTAAAACTTAAACCGTATCTTTCAAAAGCAATAAGGTCAGAAATAGCTATGCTATATGCTCCAATGCTATCCTTTAAATTTATACTTTTTCCATAAGGCAATGTAATAACTAATGGATCAGTTGCAGTTGCTGCGCCATTACCATTGTTAACGCCAATTACTGCAAGAGCTTCTGCATCAGCAACACTTGAAGATAATTTTGGGCTAGATGTAACTGGGTTCAATATTTTCACTAAATAAACATCAGTCGGAGCATTCATATTTACATAATACAATCTGGCATAATCTGATGTAACAACTCTAGAAGTTGGATAAGTAGCAGCACCAACTATAACAGTTTGAGAAACGTCATCAAATGTTATATTATTATCTTTAACAGCTTTATCCGAAAGTGGCACTTGCAATGCTACCATTGAGAATTTTTCTGTCAATGTACTTGTACCTGTTGTTGTACCAGTCATAGTAATAGCATTAGTAGTAGTATTACCTCCACTTATTCCAAGTAAAGAATTAAAATCTGTTACAAGAACGTCAACAGTAAGAATACCATTAGTTAAATCTACAAATGTAGCATTAATTCTTGCATCTGCTACTGCAGGAGCTGCAAAATATGTTGTTACAATGTTTACACTTTTTGTTACAACAAAACCCAGGTTATTTTTATCAATATCGGCTTCAGCAATGAATGAAGGATTAACATGATAGCTAACTCTATATTTTGGAGTTATAATAATAGGTAAACTAGGAGTAGCACATGAATTATACGTAATCGTTGAGAAATTCATTGACGAAATTCCGCTTACATGTAATGTTGGTATAAATACTAAACTTGTCAAACGACTACTTAAAGCAGCTAAATTCAAATTCACTGCAGTAGCAAGAGCTTTGAAATTAGCAGTTGTTTGAGTAAAAGAAGTTTGAAGAGCAGCAATAGCAAGAGTGTTAGCAGCAATATCAGTTGTATTTTTATTTACACTTGTTTGCAAAGCAGTAACACTGGTTTGTAAAGCAAGCAAATTTGTTTGAAGTTGAGTGATACTAGCTGCATGAGCTGTAAGCGTAACTAACTGAGCTGCTAACGAAGTTTGAATAGAAGTAATCGAAGTACCCTGACTTGTCATTGCAGTTTGTAATGCAGTGATTGCCGTAGTATTTCCAGTAGCTGTGGTTTGCAATGCTGCTACTGTGGTTTGCAATCCAGTTATAGTTGCTAACTGAGCATCAACCCTACCTTTAAGTGTAGCTATATCAGTTTGAGCTGTAGTTAACGTACCGTTCATAGTAGCTATTGTACCTTCTACTGTTGTAATCCTTACACCTAAACTATTAAGAGTTGTAGTAGTTGATGTAATAAAACTATTAACTGTAGCTTGTAAAGCAGTCAAATCGGTTTGTTTAGCTGATGCGGCAACACTGGCTTGTAATGCAGTTATTTGTGCAGTAGCCGTTACTTGATAAGCCTGCAAAGCAGCAATTGTTGCAGCTTGCGAAGTGATAGAATTCTGTAAAGCAGTAATTTGCGTTGCAGTAGCTGTTGAACTTGTTTGCAATGCAGTTAACTTAGCTTCATCTGCTGTCAACTGAGTAGTAAGAGCAGTAATTTGCGCACTTAATGCAGCATTTGTTGCTGTATTAAGATCAGTAACTTGTTTAGTCAACGTAGCAATATCAGTGTTTAATTTACTGATATCTGCATCATAAGACTTACATCCTGTAAATGTTGCAAAAGATGCAACTATAACCAAAGCTAACACTTTAGTTATATTTTTCAGTTTTGTTTGAAATACTTTTTTCATAAAATTTTTTTTTGTTAAATAATTAAAATTGTTTATTTTATTTTTTGATATAAAAACAGGGTAAATAATTAAGTTTGATTCTACCACCATATCGGTTTAGTGAGAATCACAATAATGGATTAGCTTTTTCTCATACTTAATAGTTTTAAATAATTACAACTCATTTTTTGTTTAATATGATAAAAATCGATGCAAAATTGAAAAAATTATTCTTAAAAAAAAAATCAAAAGACGCCGTTTTATTGCTATAATGCAAAATCAGCGTTTATTTGGTCAAAAATAATGGTTATACAGCATTCTTTTTTTAATAATCTCATTTCAAGAACCCTAAATCGAGTTGATTTAAGCCATAATCAGCGCTTCAATCAACCGTTAGAATCAATGAAATAGATATTTTCTTTATATTTTATGTGCAAAGATATATTAATTATATCAATTACACAATAATATTTATTAGTTTCAGAATAAATTATACATTTTATTCAGTAACAGTACTATTTCTATGTCATAAATGTTACTCTTTTGAACTCTATTTTTACTCTGAGTGACTCAAAAACTGATAAAATATTTTAAAACTGCTTATTATCTGCTTTTTAATTGAATATCCAAATTTTTCTAACTAAAGAATAGATAATTTTAATCTATTTCAAATTTATTTTTTAACTCGGATAAATACGCCCTGGATATAATCATTTCTTTATCATCATAAGGAGAATGGAGTATACATTTTCTGGATTTTAACTCTATTGAGCTAAAAAATTTCATATTAACGATATTCGATTGGCTTATCTGAATAAAATCGTGTTTTTCAAAGTGTTTCATTATATCCTTTGACGAAGTATTTAACTTTAGTTTAATTACTTCAGAATTATCCAAATAAGCTTCCCAGAGACTTTTTTCAGATTTTTCATCTTTTGTATATTCAAAATAAACTACACACTTTTTATCAATAAATCTCAACCCAATCAAAGTCTGAAAAGCTATATATTTATTTGAAATTGGCTTTTGCTTAGCTAAACAAGTATTTTCTTCAGTATTTTGAAGATTATTATTATTCTTAATGGAATTAACCGTTAACTTTAAATCATTTGTGGTGAATAATTCATCGGCACTTTTAATTGTTCGATTTCCAAATAAATTTACAAAATTATTGCCTGAAAATAGAATTACCTTAAAATTTAAATTTCTCGAATGACTAATTTCTTTAAATTCTTCAACATTAAGAATATTCAATTTCTCAATATCAATCACCAATAAGTTCGGATTGTTTTCGATAATGAAATTTATAATTATAAGTGGATCTAATTCACCCTGAATTACTTCAACTTCAGGTATTTCTTTAAAATAGTCTATTAAAACTTCAATATAATTCCGATTTTCACTAATTAAAACTATCTTGATATTTTTTTTCAACTCCATTTGTATTAAAATATTTTATTGAAGAGACTGCAACTTTGTAGAAAAAAACAATTATACTTTTATTGATTTTGCAAATTTAGATGTTTTTTTGTAACATCTATTTCATTTTAATTTTTTAACGCTTAAAATCTTTTAATAAAACTCAATAATGCCTTCAAAGTAAATAATTTTAACTAGTTTTAAAATGGAATTTCGATATCAGCATTTTTTTTATTCATTTTCTATTTCAAATTCCCCAAATTAAACACATTAGCCGGAATGGTGGCATCTAATTTAATTTCCTGAATGGTCATTTTGGTTCCATCGCCTTGTTTGAGCATATCTTTGTACACAATAGTCATGGGAAACCAGCGACCATCCACTTTTTGAACATCCGATAATGTGATCCGCTTCAGCAATTTGCCGCTTTTGGCAAACAATTCTTCTTTCAGCGGAACATAACGTTCGGCATCCACCCACGTTTTACGCGAAAAATAATTTATATCCGTAATAATTGCCGTGAGGGTTACCACCCAGCATTTGCGTCCGTCCACCGTTTCGGTGCCGGTCACATCGGCTTTGTACTGCTCCAACAACGGTTTATCGTTCATTATGTCCTCGTACGACATGTCGCTGCCCATTACCGACTGACGCAACATGTGACCCGAAATCTGAATGGTGCGGTCGGTTGAAGGTGAATAAATCCACAACTGGTTATCGAGTTTCAGCATCTTCGTGCCTTTTTCACGTGCCGGAGCCAGATATTCGGTATACGCTTTGTGGTCTCCTTCCCCATAGGTTTTTGAAGTCATAGTGCGCTTGGTGCGTTCCGACCCGATTTCCATCGAAGCTGTCATTATGCGCGTTTTAGCTGACATGTTGTTGTCTACTTTATCCAGAATGGATTTTCCGGAAGGGTTTTGGGCAAAGCTTGTCAGTGTAATCATTGATAGAGCTATTAAAATATTTTTATTCATTTTGTAGAAATTATAGTTGATATAAATCATTCATTAGCACATTAGCATATTATCATATTGGCACATTATCAAGATTCCAGCTCCTTAAACAAATTCGCTGTTTGCCGTTTGTAAATACCTATTCCTGCAAGCATTGAACCAATTATGGTGGAAAAAATGCCAGGTACAAAACCAATATAATACGAGGTAAAATTGATATGGGCGTGCATAACACTCGGCATTAAAAAGGTGGAATCTTTCATCATGTCGCCGTAATTAATGCCCACAACCTGGAAATACCAGGAGATAAGCAAACCTAAAATTACGCCGATTACCGACCCCACAATTCCGACCAGAAATGACTCGGCAATAAGTGTCCTGTAAATTTCATGCTTGTTTTCGCCGATGGCCAACCGCAAACCGAATTCGCCATAGCGGCGCAAGCCGCCAATCAAACCGGCATTCCAAAGTACAATGGCCATGGCAATAATAAATATCATGACGATGAACGTCTGGATACTTTCGGAATAAGCCACCATGAATCCCATATCGTTCATATCGGCCAATGGCAGCATAACCGGTGCGAACTTATCTTTGTTTGAAGCGTATTGCGCATTGAAAGTTTTTGCTGTCGCCTTTGCCAACTTGTTGTTGTAGGGTTCTCCGGTGAAAAAACCCAGAATTTCTCCGGCGGCGTTTTCCATATTCAATGCTGCCCGCACATCATCAATATCGGCAATCATCATTCCACGGTCGAGTACGTTGATTCCAAAATGCAGCGTTCCCGAAACACGGAAATTATACATGGTCATATCGCCGTACATTCCGCTGGATATCAATGTCACTTTATCGCCCAGTTTCAGGTTCATCCGGTGAAAGAGTTCATCGCTGATTAAAATTTCGCCGGGTTTGCTTGGAAATTTTCCACTCACCAACCGGGGCCGCAAACCGATACGGTCAATTTCTTCATTCGATTTCAATATACTGATTCCCATTCCCGATACATTTCCCTGTGAACGTGTATGTCCGATACTATCCGGTGCATCTAGCAATCCACCAAACTGAATCCGTTCAGCCCAGGTGATATCCGGAAACTGTTTTTTCAAACTTTTCTTCAACGTATCCACTCCAATCAGTGCTAAATCATTGGGGATTTGCGAGCTGTTTTCGCTGTAGGCACGTGTCATCACTTTCAGGTGACCTGTAGTGAAATTGGCTGTAGACTCAATGCTTTCACTCATAAAACCTCCGAGCAATGATTGCAGCAAAACAGTCATCATTACCCCCAAAGCTACCACTATTATTGGTAAAAGGCTCCGCGATTTGTCGCGAATCAGTCCCTTAAATAAGAATTTTATCATGATATAATTATTTACTATTTATTCATTTACCATTTACTATTTCTGATTAATCAAACCAATCAACTAATTAACTAATTAACCAATTAACCAATCACCTAAAGAGCTTTTCCCCTTATGGCTTCGGTAGGATTCATGCGGGCAATTTTACGAGCCGGCAAATAACTCACCAATGCGGTTATAACTAAAATTAATGACATAGTTCCGGCAATCAGTCCGGGCGTGAAAACCGGATACATCCTATCTGCCACCGGAATGCCGAAACTGCTTACATCCATTGGCAAATGAAGCCCGTACATCGCAAAGCTGACAAAGATTGGCATTCCCCAAACAGCACCCACCAAAATGGCAAGCACGGCGTTCATTGTTCCTTCGAGAGTGAAAAGTGCGACAACCTGACGTTGGGTCATGCCCAAAGCCACCAATGTTCCGATTTCGCGCTGGCGGCGAAAAATGGAAAGTGTTTGCGTGTCGAAAATAGCGATTAATGCCAATAAAAAGAAGATGGTATATAGCACGTTGTATCCATTCGATTTGGCTTTTATCATAGCAGTGGTTTGTTTGGTCAGTTCGGTTTGGTCTTTGAACGGCCATTGTGCAAGTTGTTGGGCAGATATATCTTCTGATTTTATCAGAATGGTAGAAGCATCCGGACGGACTGTCATTTTCTGCAACTGATCCAGCGATAACCATATCTGACCCACATCCACAGTAGGAACCGGGGTAACAAAAATGCCTGCCACACGGATATCAATGGCTTCGAAAGTTCCGTTCACATCACGCCAACGAAGCGTAACCATGTTGTTTACTTTCAGATTAGCCTGTCGTGACATGTGACCTCCGATAATAACCGGTACATCATTTCCATTCTTTGGTTTTAATAAATTGGTTGGCAGTGCAATCAAATGCTGATCAGGACGGATTCCTTTGAGCATGACACTCTGCATCCTTCCCCCCGGATAAATTGTTCCCAAGGAATATAATATCGGTTCAACCTGATGTGCGTTGTATTCGCTTTTGAGTGCAGAAGGTAACACAGCAGCACTTGAATCTAGCGAAAACGCATCGTAAGGATCGTATTTCACATTCCAGTATTGTCCACCTGCAATTTCCCACTTCACTGTATCATTTAATGCCTGACGGTTCCAGCCTTCAAGCAAACCCTGCATAAAGATAATCAACACGAATGTGAACGATAGCACAAACACGTTGAGCCACGTTTTCAATCCGTTGCCGATTAAGCTTCGCATTGCTGTTCTTATGAGTAGTAACATAATTTTGATTTTAAAATTGTCCAATTCTCAATTACCAATTGTCGTAGAATTGGTAATTGGAAATTAAACAATTGATTATTTGATAACTTTTGTGTCACCTCTAAATGGTGGATTCGCTATATTTTCATCCGAAACGATTTTTCCATCCTTCATAAGAATAATCCGGTGTAAGTAACCGATTACCTTTTCGTCGTGTGTGGCAAAAATAAACGATGTTTTAAGTTCTTTGTTCAGTTTTTCCATGGTCTGCAAAATATTATGCGAATTGGCGGAATCCAGATTGGCAGTTGGTTCATCGGCTAGTACTAACACCGGACGTTTCACCATAGCACGGGCAATGGCCACGCGTTGGCATTCACCTCCTGAAAGTTGCGATGGACGTGATTTCACTTTGTCGGTCAATCCGACCCATTTCAGGGTTTCCATAACACGTTGTTTCCTTTCATCAACTGTCATATTCATCAGCAACAACGGGAATTCTACATTTTCGAACACCGTATAAACAGGCAACAGGTTGTAACTTTGGAAAATAAATCCCAATTCGGTTTTACGAAGTTGCGCCGCTTCTTTCGGGCTCAGTTTTCCGACTGATTTTCCCAACACCACCACTTCACCTTCCGAAGGAACATCCAACGAACCGATAATATTCAATAAAGTGGTTTTACCCGATCCGCTCGGACCCACCAATCCTGCAAATTCTCCTTCGGAAAAAGTTATATTCACGCCATTTAAAGCCGTAAAAAAACCTGTTCCAATGTGGAATTTCTTTACTAAGTTTTTTACTACTACAATTGTTTTCATGTAATTAACTGTTATATATTTCACGTTATTAATTGTTATTTGTATTCGACGTTATTAAATTTGTGTAATTCGTCTTCAATTCGTTTAATTCGTATTTATTAGAAATTATAATTCATCATCAGTTGAATTCCTTTTCCAGAAAACATATTTTTTCCCTGTGTTTGCGAAATGGTCAATGGAACATTCGGATTCCAGAAACCAATGGCATACAAACTCCAGTTGTCATAAGTTCTGCTCCAGCTAAAGTAATTATAAGTCAAATTTGATCCGGGAATGTAAAACACCATAGCCGAAAGATTGTCGAGCATCGAAACAGGATACGTAAACATAGTTCCGAACAGATTCACCGTTGTTCCACCGGTCAGAAACTGCTGTCCCAGATGATACCGGAAATATTCAACCGTCATACCCAATCCGTTTCCGATTCCAAACGTGTAATCCGCTCCTAAATTCCATGCATCCACAACCGAATAAGGCATCAATTCAGATTTTTGCGTTACCGTTACACTCGATTCGAACCACAAACCAATCCCTAAATCCCATTTTCCATCCAACCCAATGCGTCCTTCGCTCAACAAATCAAATGAAGTCGGATTTGGCACCTGCACTTTCCGGTAATTGGTGCTCAAGGCAATTTGTCCGGGTCCTGAAGGCATTTGGTAACGACCACCCACTTCCGGTTTCCATTGAGCCGAGACATACATTTCATATCCTTTAGGATTTTTATTCCCAATCAATGTCCACAACCAAATGTTAGCATTATTCGGGAAATAATACCGTCCCAAAACACCGTAAACGCCATCCGTCAGTTGCAATGGATCACGCACATCCACGCCATCGAACCACATAAGCGGACGAAAAAGTTTGGCCGAACCAAAATTAATTTTCTGCAAACCTGCCCGGACTTCCCAGTTTTGACCGGAATAACGTGCCCAAATGCGATAAGGTTTAAATTGCCCCATAACACTGTCGTACTGCAAACCGGTAAAATTCACCGAACCATTTATATTTAAAGAAGCTTCAAAATCGATTTTTGATTGGAGTGCCAGCGAGAAATTGCCTAATAAAGTCGGCACAAAACGCCCGGCGAGTTGCCATGGAATAGAATTTTCTAACTGAGTAATTCCCCAACCGGTAACCTGACCGTTAAATGTAATATTAGCCGAATCTTTTTGTGCCGATAAATTACAGATTATCAACAATAAAATAAAACAGGCTTTTAATCTTAAACTCATGAAATTAGACCTTATATTATTTCTTAATCGGCAAAATGCCATAAATTAATGATTCAGTGAGTTGCCTGGTGATTGTATCAACATCCGGAAACATTGACATTAATTCCGGTGAACTACAGAATTCTATTTGTTTTTGCATTAACCAGAGAACGTAATTCAGATTTAAGTCAGGGTTCATTTGGCCGGTTTTCTGAGCTTTCTTTAGAAAATCAACCAGCATATTCATCGATTCAGTCATAATCTGATTAAAACATTCCAAAATATCAGTAGCTTCAGGATTGTAGAAATCAGCTACAAACTCAATTGACATTTCTTTGTTTCGTTCCAGTTTCAGATTTAATGACTGTTCAATTTTTTCAGCAAAGGTTCCTTCACCTTCCATAATTTTCTTTGATTCTGCAAATGCTTCATCTGTCATCGTCTTCATCAAATGAATGACTAATGCCGATTTATTATCAAAAAATGTATAGAATGTTTTCCTACTGACATTTGCTTTCTTGCAAATTTCATCGATCGTTACTTTTTTAAAACCGTGTTTCCAAAAAAGCTCTTTGGCTTTATGTTCGATTTGTTCTTTCTTTGTTAATTTCATGGGGTTTTGTAAACAATTTGGCCACAAAGTTACATTTTTTATATACAAAACAACATTTTGTTACCTAAAGTTTTCATTTTTTCTAAAAATATTTTTTAGAGGTTCAAATTCTAACCCAAAACGATAAAAATCATTACATTTGTAAGTTGATTTTAATCCCATTTATCATGAAAAAAGAATATTCATTGGATGAATTGTTGCACAAAGCAGCTTCTTACTGTTCAATTTCAGAACATTGCGTTTCGGAAGTTGAGGAAAAGCTCTCTGCGTGGGGCGTTTCAATCACCGATAAGAAAAAAATTATTGACAAACTGATTTCTGAAGATTTTATCAACGAAAAACGATTTTGTATCTATTTTGTAAAAGATAAATTCCGTTTCAATAAATGGGGGAAAATAAAGATTTCGTATGCGCTCAAACAAAAAGGATTAAGCAATGAACTTATTAATAGCGCTTTGTCAACCATCGATGAGGGTGAATACCAGGAAATGCTGGCTTCAATATTAAAAACAAAGCTTATTGGATTGAAATTTGAATTCGAATACGAAAAACAGGGAAAACTTTTCCGTTTTGCACAAAGCCGAGGGTTTGAAAATAACTTAATCGACCGCGTTCTACGCACTATCTAATTAAAATGTAATGTCAAGATATACAGCCAAAGAAGAAAGAGCCAACAGTTATACACACGCCATTGGAATCATTTTTGCATTTATTGCCGGTTTTTTCCTGATTCAAAAAGCAATAGTTTCGGGCAACGCATGGGCAATATCCAGCGATGTGGTTTTCATTATTTTTATGATTACCATGTATTCTTCTTCCACATTTTACCATGCCGAAAAGAATGAATTAAACAAACCGCTTCGACGAAAATTCGACCATGCAGCCATTTACGCTCAAATTGCCGGAAGTTATACGCCTTTTACGTTGATTGTTTTGAGAGAAAACGGAGCGTGGGGCTGGTCATTGTTTGGAGTTATCTGGGCTGCAGCAGTTTTAGGCGTATCTTTGAGCTTTATGAACCTCAAAAAAGGAAGTAAACTGGAAACCTTTTGTTATGTGGCAATGGGTTGGGTAGTAGTTATCGCCTTCAAACCATTAATGGATTCGTTATCAGTAACCGGATCAATGAATGTTTTGTGGTGGTTGATTGGAGGGGGACTTTTTTACACTATTGGTGCGGTGCTTTATCAGTTTAAAAAAATTCCTTACTTGCACGCCATCTGGCATTTATTTGTGTTAGGTGGAAGTGTTTGTCATTTTGTGGCGATTTGGAATATTAAAATTTAGCAAGCTGCTACTCAATAAATCCGCCTCCTAATACTTTTCCATCCCGATAAAAAACAGCTGTTTGTCCTGGTGCAATGGATTCAAGCGGTTCTGCCAATTCAACTTTTAATTGATTACCATTTAAGATTACGATTCGGCACAACGTATTTTGCTTGCGATAACGAATGCGGCAAATTGTATCAAATTCTGCTGAAAATAAATTTTCATCCACCAGATTATAATCTTTCACAAAGAACTCGGTTTTATACATGGCCGATAGTGGTGCTAAAACTACTTCGTTGGTTTCAGACAAAATTTCCTTTACAAAAACTTTCCGGTTCAAATGAATTAAACCACGCCTCTGCCCTACCGTGTAAAGCGGAAAACCTTGATGTCTTCCAAGCGTTTTACCTTCTTCATCAATAAAATTTCCTGAATAAATTAATTTATCCGGTTCTGCAAGTTGCTTTTTTAAAAAAGGTCGATAATCACCGGAACAAAAACACGCACCAAGACTGTCCTTTTTTTCAGAAACATACTTAAATCCTCTATCTGCAGCCATTTTGCGAACATCGGTTTTATGAAATTCACCCAACGGAAAAATAATTCTCGCTAATTGTTGCTGAGTCAGTCCCCAAAGGAAAAATGATTGGTCCTTATCCGGATCAAAACCTTCTGTAATAAAATACCGGCCTGATTCCTGAACAATTCGGGTATAATGTCCCATGGCTACTTTTTCACAACCAAGCCGGTCGGCTTCCTGCAAAATAAGTTTCCATTTCAGTTCATTATTGCATTTAGTGCACGGAAAAGGCGTTCGTCCGGTAAGATATCCGTCCACAAAATATCCTACAATTTTTTTTCTGAAAATATCAAGCGCATCATACTCTATATGCTCAATGCCAAGTTGTTTTGCCAATCGTTGAGCATCTTCCAAATGTTTATTTTCACCTTCTTCCCAGAAACGAAACGTTATGCCCACGACTTCGTAGCCTTGTTCCATTAAAAGAATGGCAGCAACCGAACTGTCGGTGCCGCCACTCATTCCTAGTAATATTTTAGTCGACTGGTTGATTAGTTTATTGGTTCTGGTAACTTTTCTGCATATTAACCAGTCAACGAATCAACCAGTTAACAAATAGCCAATTTAGAATGGCAAATCGCTACCTTCGCCAGCTCCCGGAGCAACATCGAATGAAGTTACCGGTGAAGAAAATGCTGCTGTAGCCGAAGCACCGCTTACTGCACCTTTTTCTACTTTCCAGGCACGTACCGAAGTAAACCAGCGTCCGTTATATTCACGGCTTTCCAAATCAAAGCTAACCGTAACCATATCGTCAATTGCCAATGGAAATTGTTCTATTTTGTCTCCAAAAAAGTTAAAGCATACTTTCTTAGGATATTGATCTCCTGTTTCTAATACATAATCCTGCGAACGCCAAGTTCCATTTTTTCCCTGACCGGTTGCCAGTGGCAAAACGGCGATAATTTTTCCTGAAATTTCCATTATTCTTGTTCTTTTATTAAATGATTTTAGATGAGCAAAGATAATGAAGAAAAAACGAAGTGCAATATTTAAATGAAAATTTAGACTGTTTTTCTTTGATCAAATTTTATTAATAAGTATATTTTTAAAATGTTATATTAGAAAAACGTACCAATCAATTACCTTTTGTTGTAAGTAGATTCCAGATAATCAATGTTCAAATATTTAAATATCTTCAATTCACTTTCTGCTTGTTCATTTGAGATACTTGAATTGGACAAATCTCTCAAAAGAAAATTATCTTCCGAGACAGTTGCTAAATGATTTTCTCTAAAATGACTATCAAAAATAAATGCCAGACTTTTATTGTAGATTATCTTTAAACCAACAATTGAAGGAGCTTTAAATATATTCAACTCATTTCCTAGCTTTATAAGCGATTTACGAGTGTGAAGTAAAACTTTAAATTCACCATAACTATCAGTTGCAGTTGATCTCCATGTGTTTTTATCGAAAAGATAATTTACACTCTTCTTATACATTCGTTTAAGATTTCCAATACTTGTTTTTTGGAAAATCTTCAAATTATTCTTTTTCATACCTTATATTTTAAACTGTGAATATAATAATACCTTAATTATTTTAACAGCAAAATAGAAAAACGTTCTAAATTCTCTAAATTACATAGCAAAAAGCAATTAATTACATCATTTTTTGCAGCATTAATCGTGCCAAATTTGAATCAAATTACTTTTATACTGCATTATTTTGATAAAAAAATTATATCTTATAACTAAATCAATAAAATGTTCTTTATTAATGGATTATAATTTTAATTAAATTAATTATGTCACTCATTTTTATTGAACAATTAATGTGACTTATCCGTTCATAGAAAATCTTTTTTTAATTTGTTTAATACAACTGTCAATCTTTGAAACTAAAAAAAATTTAAGTTTTAATTGAAGCAACAATTTTTAATTACGATTTTATGCATAACAATCAATTTTTGCTCATTTTAATCCAAAATGAGCAAATCTAACATATAATAATTATTAATATAGATATAATAATGTTGCTTCTTTGAACAATTTCCTTTCGCAAACAACTGAATTCATGACAGTTAATTCAACTGCAACTCAGAGATTGCAAAAAATCACATAAGTCCATTGAACCAGTTTTTTACATGAAATTATTCGCACAATAGAAAAATTTATCGTTCCTTTGCAACCGTTTTTATAGCATGTAAAATTCATTCATTTATATGAGCAGTTTATCGCTTTTTCTAACCGTATTCCTGACCGGAATTTCATTGGTGATTGCCGGATTAGGCATCGCAATTCTATTAGCACCAAAATCATTCAATCTTCAAAAAGGAGAGCCTTACGAATGCGGAATTCCAACGCACGGGACTTCCTGGATGCAGTTTAAAGCAGGTTATTACCTGTATGCCATTCTGTATTTGATGTTTGATGTTGAAACTATTTTCTTGTTTCCGTGGGCAACAATTGTACGCTCTTTGGGATATCAGGGATTGTACAGTATCATATTTTTTATCGTTATTCTCGGTTTGGGTCTTGCCTATGCCTGGAAGAAAAATGTATTAAAATGGAACTAAAAAATGTCTATATAAAAGGAATTCCAACTGAGGAATTCAATGACAACGAGTATCTTGAAAATTACATCAAAGAACTCGAAGCCAATGGTGTAAATGTGGTCCTCGGCAAGATTGACGAATTTATCAACTGGGGACGTTCCAATTCAATATGGCCATTGATTTATGCTACAAGCTGTTGTGGTATTGAATTTATGGCTACAGCTGCTGCACACAATGACATAGCACGTTTTGGTATGGAAGTTACTCGTAACAGTCCACGCCAGGCTGATTTAATGATTGTTGCCGGAACCATGGTTCACAAAATGGCACCGCTTATTAAACGTGTTTATGACCAAATGGCTGAACCAAAATACGTACTTGCAATGGGCGCTTGCGCTATTTCCGGCGGTCCGTTTGTAAATTCATACCACGTGGTAAATGGAGTTGATCAGATTATTCCGGTAGATGTATATGTTCCGGGTTGTCCTCCACGCCCTGAATCACTATTTTATGGCTTAATGCAATTGCAACGCAAGATTAAGGTAGAAAAATTTTTGGGAAATAAACAACGGTAAATCTATTTACGATTTAATCATTTACGATTTACGATTGGATTTGATAGAATTGAATAATTTCCAGAATTTAGCTAAGAAAAAAAAGACATTCGACATTTATTTTATAAAATGGAAAATATAAAAAAGCTCATACTTAATACTGTAAAAGATGCAGTTATTGAAGAAAAGCAAAAACTGACGATAACAGTTGATTATACCAAACTGCACCTATTGGCTAAAACACTTCGCGACAATGCGGAACTGCCTTTTGACACGCTGGTATTCTTAACCGGTATGGATCGTGGTGAAGAACTGGGTGTAAACTACCTGCTTTGTTCATCGAAAAACCTTTCGAAAGAAATTGTTTTGAAAACAGGAACTACCGACCGCGAAAATCCGTTGTTGTATTCGGTTACCGATTTGTTTGAAACAGCAAATTACAACGAACGTGAAGTTTTCGCTTTATTTGGCATCCGTTTTATAAACAATCCGGATATGCGCAAGTTCTTCCTGAACGGCGACTGGGTTGGTTTTCCATTTCGTAAAGACTACGATTCAAACCCCGAACTGAATCCGCTTAATCTTGAAAGTAAAGATATTATTGACATTGCGCCACGCATCATGGAAATTGATGGCAAACTGGTGGAAGAAAATGTCAACATTTTTGAAGAAGACGATTACATTATCAATATTGGTCCACAACATCCTTCCACTCACGGTGTAATGCATTTTCGCACAGCGTTGGATGGAGAAATTGTAAAGAAAATTGATGTTCACAGCGGTTATATCCACCGTGGCATTGAAAAACTGAGCGAAGCACTTACTTATCCTCAAATACTTCACTTCACCGACCGTCTAGATTATCTTTCGGCAAACATTAACCGTCATGGTTTATGTATGGCAGTAGAAAAAGCGGCTGAAATTGAAGTTCCGGAACGTGCACAATATATCCGTACTATTATGGATGAATTGAACCGCATGGATTCGCATTTGTTGGCTTGGGCTTGTCAGACCAATGACCTTGGAGCTACTACCGCCTTTATTTACGGAATGCGTGAACGTGAAATCATCCTAGACATTTTTGAAAAAACATGTGGTGGTCGTTTGATTATCAATCAAAATGTGGTTGGCGGTGTAATGTTCGATATTTATGCAGATTTTCAGAAAGACGTGAAAGCATTCATCATTTATATGCGCGACAAACTGAAAGAATATGACCGTTTCTTCTCACACAATGTAATTGCATTGGGACGTATGATTAAAATCGGAGTTCTTTCTAAAGAAGATGCTATCAATTATGCCGTTACAGGTCCTGCCGGACGTGGTTCGGGTTGGTCGTGCGATATCCGCAAACATATTCCTTATTCACTTTACGATAAAGTGGAATTCAAGGAAATTATCCGTACCGAAGGTGATTCGTATGCCCGTTACCTCAATCGTTTGGATGAAATTGAACAATCGCTTCATATTATAGAACAATTGATCGACAATATACCAGAAGGTGATATTTGTGCCAAAACAAAAGCCATTATTCGTCTTCCTGAAGGTGAATTTTATTCACGCGTGGAAGCTTGCCGTGGTGAATTTGGTGTATTTATCGAAAGTCGTGGGGATAAATTCCCGTACCGTTTGAAATTCCGTTCACCTTCCATGGCACTTGTTTCGGTAATGCCGTTGATTTGTAAGAATGAAAAAGTTTCCGACTTTATTGGTATTGGTGGTTCTATGGATTATGTAATTCCTGATATTGACCGTTGATTTCATTGATATTAGCCTTCGGTGATATTTACTCACTTCGTTCGTGATATTTTGCCTTCGGAGTTATTAAAATTCGTGTAATTCGTTTTAAATTAGAGAAATTCGTACATATATGATATTAAATTATTCACAACCGTTAGAAGTTACAAACCTGACAAGCTGGCTGGATGCTGCTTTGAGAAGCAGTCTACCCGAATTTTGGGTTTTACTAATCGAGTTTGTCTTAGTAGGCGTTGCTTTTCTGGCTGCCTATGCAGTCATAGCATTAATTCTTATTTATGCAGAGCGTAAGATTACAGCATTCTTTCAGGCTCGTTTCGGACCGAACCGCGTTGGTAAATGGGGACTTTTGCAATCGGTTGCCGACATGGTTAAAATCCTGTTGAAGGAAATTGTAAAAATCAACCGTTCTGATAGATTTTTATTCTTTGCTGCTCCTTTCTTTATGATTGTGGCTTCTATGGCGACTTTCGGTGCCATTGCATTTGGAAAAGGACTTCTTGCTATCGATTTTAATATCGGGGTTTTATATGTTACCGCCGTTTCTTCGTTGGGAATTATCGGAGTGTTGCTGGCCGGTTGGTCAAGTAACAACAAATACTCGATGATTGGTGCCATGCGAAGTGGTGCTCAGTTTGTAAGTTACGAACTTTCTGCAGGTTTTGCCTTGATGACAATCGTTGTATTAGCAGGAACAATGCAATTTTCAACTATGATTGAAGGTCAGCGTTATTGCTGGAATTTATTCAACGGACATATTTCTTCCATGATTGCTTTTGTTATCTACCTGATTTCAGGACATGCCGAAACAAACCGTGGTCCATTCGACTTACCGGAAGCTGAATCGGAATTAACTGCCGGTTACCACACGGAATACTCAGGACTTCAATTTGGATTCTATTATCTGGCCGAATATCTGAACATGTTTATCATTGCTTCAATTGCTACTGCAGTATTCCTTGGTGGATATATGCCAATACAAGTAAAAGGCTGGGTAGCATTTAATGGCATTATGGAATATATTCCTTCTTATATTTGGTTCTTCGGAAAGACTGCCGTATTGATTTTCTTAAGTTTATGGGTTCGCTGGTCATTCCCACGTTTGCGTATCGACCAATTATTAAATCTGGAATGGAAATACCTGTTGCCAATCAATCTGGTAAATATAGTTATCATGGTGATTATCGTGTTAAGTGGATTGACATTAACCGATTTATTACCGGGTTGGTTTTAATTCAGGACAGGCAATTGTAAATTGTAAATGATTAAATTGTAAATAAAAAAGATGGATTCAGTATCAAAATATTTTTCAGGTTTATTTACCGGTATCAAATCTTTATTGTTTGGTATGTCGGTGACATGGAAAGAGTTGTGGATTAAGAAAGTGACACGGCAATATCCGGAAAACAGAGACACGCTGGTAATTTCCGATCGTTGGAGAAGTGAATTAACCATGCCGCACGACAAAAACAACGAACACGCTTGTACGGCTTGCGGTATCTGCGAAATGAATTGTCCAAACGGAACTATCAAAGTGGTTTCACAAATTATTGAAACCGAAGATGGTAAAAAGAAAAAAATCCTGGATAAATACCAATGGGATTTGGGAATGTGTACATTCTGTAATCTTTGCGTTCTGACCTGTCCTTCAAATGCTATCAAATTTGAAAATACATTTGAAAATGCTGTATTTAACCGCGAAAAACTCAAACAACAATTGAATCACGAAGGCTCTAAACTGAGAGAAAAGAAAAAAGAACCCGTTGCACCAAAAGCGGAATAACTAAAATATCAGACTTTTGACATAAGACAATAGACTTTAAAAAAATATGGCACAACAAATTATATTTTTCGTATTAGCGGCAATCGTTGTCATTTTCTCGATTTTGGCTGTTACTTCCAAACAGATTATTCGTTCAGCAACTTATTTATTATTCGTATTATTAGCCACAGCAGGTTTTTACCTTCTGTTGGGATATACCTATTTGTTTGCAGTACAAATTGCAGTTTATGCAGGTGGTGTAATGGTGCTGTTTATTTTTGCTATCCTTCTTACCAACCGTCCGGGTGAAAGCCTGAAAACAGAATTACCGGTAAGACGTATTGCTGCAGGTGTAACTGCAATAGCCGGTTTGGCTTTTTGTGCCCACATCATTTATTACAACGTAAAAAAAGTTTCCGATTTAGTGGCTCAGGCCGATATAACTCCTCAACAGTTAGGTCATACCATGATGGGAACCGATAAATATCAGTATTTATTACCTTTCGAAACAATCAGTATTTTACTGCTGGCTTGTATTGTGGGTGCTATTATGATTGCAAGAAAACGATAAATTCAGTATAAAGTTTTTAAAGTTCATAAAGTATAAAGTCAATTACTTTACAAACTTTCAACTTTCAACTTTCAACTAATAAATTATGGATATTTTAAATAACATTTTAGCCGGTCAGGTACCCATGGAGCTTTACTTAGGCGTAAGTTTAATCATGTTCTTTGCTGGTGTTTACGGCTTTTTGTCCCGCAAGAGCATGTTGATGATTCTGATTTCTATTGAATTAATGCTTAATGCTGCCGATATAAATTTCGTTGTATTCAACCGTTATTTGTTCCCCGGACATTTAGAAGGTTTTTACTTTACGTTGTTCACCATTGCCATTGCGGCTTGTGAAACAGCAGTTGCCATTGCGATCATCATCAATATATACCGCAATCTGACAAGCGTCGAAGTTGGGAACTTAGACCAAATGAAAGAATAAATACATTGACAATTTTCTCATTTACAATTGACAATTAAATAATATGCAATATACATTATTAATTTTAGTACTTCCGCTTCTTAGTTTTATTGTACTTGGACTTGTGGATACAAAATGGAGCCCCAAAGTAGCCGGAACGATAGGAACTATTGTTTTAGGAATTATAACGGCTCTTTCTTACTTTACTGCCTGGGAATATTTCACCATGCATCAGGTGGCAGGTGTGTATGAAAAGGTAATTCCACTTAATATAGAGTGGCTTCGTTTTACCGAATTCCTGCATATTGATTTAGGTATCCTACTCGACCCTATTTCGGTAATGATGTTGGTGGTTATCACTACCATATCATTTATGGTAAACATTTACAGTCTTGGATACATGGCTAATGAAAAGGGGTTTGAACGCTATTATGCTTTCTTATCGCTGTTTACTTTTTCCATGTTGGGACTTGTAATTGCAACCAATATCTTCCAAATGTATATTTTCTGGGAATTAGTAGGTGTTTCTTCTTACTTGCTAATCGGATTTTACTATACAAAACCTTCAGCGGTAGCTGCTTCAAAAAAAGCTTTTATCGTTACCCGTTTTGCCGACTTATTCTTCCTTGTGGGTATTCTTATACTATCATTCTATACCAAGACATTCGACTTCGGAATATTAACTGCAGAACATACAACAGTATTTGCCGGTAGTGCAGGAGCTACATTTATGGGCTTTGGAGTTATTAGCTGGGCAATGGCAGGGATCTTTATCGGTGGTGCCGGTAAATCGGCAATGTTTCCATTACAAATCTGGTTACCTGATGCTATGGAAGGTCCGACTCCGGTATCCGCTTTGATTCACGCTGCAACCATGGTTGTTGCCGGTGTGTTTTTGGTTGCCCGATTCTTCCCTGTTTATTATTTCCAGACTCCTGAGGTTCTTCACGGAGTAGCTTATATTGGTGCATTCACAGCGTTGTTTGCTGCCGTTATCGCTTGTGTTCAGACAGATATTAAACGTGTACTCGCTTTCTCAACTATTTCTCAGATAGCTTTTATGATGGTGGCTCTCGGTGTTTCGGGTTACGAAGGACAAGAAGGAACAGGTTATATGGCTTCCATGTTTCATTTGTTCACTCACGCCATGTTTAAAGCTTTGTTGTTCCTCGGAGCCGGATCGGTTATTCACGCCGTTCACAGCAATGAAATCAAAGACATGGGCGGACTTCGCAAATATATGCCTATCACAAACTGGACATTTCTGATTGCTTGTCTGGCTATTGCAGGTATTCCTCCTTTCTCTGGATTCTTCAGCAAAGACGAAATTCTTTCTGCAAGTTATGAATTCAGCCCATACATTGGCGGATTAATGACTTTTGTAGCTGCATTGACTGCATTCTATATGTTCCGTTTATATTTCAGCATTTTCTGGGGTAAAGATTATACAATCAAAGCTTCTGCTCATGGACATGATGACCACGGACACGGACATACTCCACACGAATCTCCATTTGCAATGTCTTTCCCACTGATTTTCCTCGCAACGGTTACTGTTCTGATAGGAATCATTCACCTGATACCGGGAATACCTCATTTCGGAGAATTAATAAGCAGTACAGGAGCAGATTATCACATTCAGATTGATCCTACAGTAGCAATTATGAGCGTGGTTATTGCAGGTATCGCAATTTTGGTTGCAACATTGATGTATCGCAAACCAACTGCAACGCCCGATAAACTGGCTAAAACATTTTCAGGATTATACAAAGGTGCCAGCAACCGTTTTTACTTAGATGAAGTGTACTTGTTTATTACCAAAAAGATTGTTTTCAATAGCATATCAAAACCATTGGCATGGTTCGATCGTCACGTAATTGACGCTACGATGGATGGATTTGCCAATACAACACAATGGGTTTCAGTAAAAATTAAGGGTTTCCAGTCGGGTCAGGTACAACAATATGCCTATGTATTCCTGTTGGGAACATTAATCATTACTTTATTGGTACTTTTTATTTAATAAATCAACAGTTCAACGTTTTATAAACATTCAGATATGAACTTTCTATCTATATTCGTTCTCATTCCTGTATTAATGATGTTGGGTTTGTTCCTGTCGAACAGCCGTAGACAGTTACTGTTTTTCATGACTGTTGGAGCATCACTCTTAATGATATTATCAGCGGTACTGACTTACTTTTATTTCACAGAACGGGCAGCAGGTGATGTGGCAACTATGCTTTTTACGGTTGACACCGTTTGGTATGCACCTTTCAATATACATTATTCGGTTGGAGTGGATGGAATATCGGTAGTTATGCTTATCCTGACTTCCATCATAGTTTTCACCGGCGTTTTTGCTTCGTGGAAAATCGATCCACTTCCGAAAGAATTCTTCCTGTGGTTCTGTTTATTATCCTCCGGGGTTTTCGGGTTCTTTATTTCCACCGATTTGTTTACCATGTTCATGTATTACGAAATCGCTTTGATTCCTATGTATTTACTTATTGGTATTTGGGGAACAGGAAAAAAAGAATATGCTGCCATGAAGCTGACATTGATGTTGATGGGTGGTTCGGCTTTATTGCTGGTTGGTATTCTGGGAATATATTACGGTTCGGGTGCAACCACCATGAACATTCTGGAAATTGCCAAACTGCATATTCCGATTGAATTACAATACTATTTCTTCCCACTTACCTTTACAGGTTTTGGCGTTTTGGGAGCTATGTTTCCTTTTCATACCTGGTCGCCTGATGGACATGCCTCCGCTCCTACCGCTGTGTCTATGTTACATGCCGGTGTATTGATGAAACTGGGGGGTTATGGTTGTTTCCGTGTTGCTATGTATTTAATGCCGGAAGCTGCACATGAACTGGCCTGGATATTCTTAATTCTGACCGGTATTAGCGTAGTTTATGGTGCATTTGCTGCTATTCACCAAACAGATTTGAAATATATCAATGCGTATTCTTCGGTAAGTCACTGCGGATTGGTACTTTTTGCCATTCTGATGATGAACGAAACAGCTGCAACGGGTGCTATCCTGCAAATGATTTCTCACGGTTTGACAACAGCTCTTTTCTTTGCTTTAATCGGAATGATTTATGGACGGACACATACCCGCCTGATTACCGAAATGGGTGGTTTAATGAAAGTATTACCATTCCTGGGAGTAAGTTTTGTAATTGCCGGGTTAGGTTCACTGGGTTTACCAAGCTTAAGTGGCTTCGTTGCTGAAATGACCATCTTCGTAGGTGCATTCCAACATACCGATATGTTCCACCGTGTTTTGACCATTCTGGCTTGTAGTTCGATTGTAATTACCGCCGTATACATTTTACGTATGGTTGGAAAATTCTTATTAGGTAAAATGCAGGATCCACATCACGAACACCTGAAAGACGCCACCTGGTACGAAAGAATCTCTGTGGTAACGCTACTTTTCTTTATGTTCGCACTCGGATCGGCACCTTATTGGGCTTCCGAAATGATTCACAATAGCGTTCTTCCGGTTATCGGACAATTGATAAAATAGTTTATAGTTGACAGTTTATAGTTGTCAGTGAATTAATAAAATACAGATTAGACAAACAAATATAATATGGATTATAGTAGTTTTTTACAAATGCACGAAGAGTTTTCACTGTTAGCAGTGATGGTTTTCCTTTTGATATTCGATATATTCGCCTCGGAAAAAGCGTTGAAATACTTTCAACCGGTGGCGCTCGTACTTTTGACGGCTCATACCATTGTGAACTGTTTTCCACGCGATGCGTTCGACATTGCGGGTGGAATGTTCCATTACATGCCAATTCAGACTTACGTAAAGAGTATTTTGAATATCGGAACGATTATCGTACTATTGCAGGCGCATAAATTCCTCAACGAAGATGCCAACCGCATTAAACGCGGCGAATTCTACTTCCTGACTCTTTCAACGTTGTTGGGAATGTATTTCATGATTTCGTCGGGCAACTTCCTGATGTTCTTTATCGGTCTCGAAACAGCTTCTATCCCAATGGCTACCTTGGTTGCTTTTGATAAATATAACCGCAAGTCGGCCGAAGCCGGTGCCAAATACATTCTTTCGGCTGTGTTTGCTTCCAGTATCTCGGTATTCGGTATCTCATTAATCTACGGTTCTACCGGAACACTTTACTTTTCTGACTTAGCAACATTGATTACCGGAACTCCGCTTCAAATTATGGCATTTGTTTTCTTCTCGGTAGGTTTATTCTTCAAAATATCCTTGGTACCTTTCCACTTGTGGACTCCAGATGTATACGAAGGTGCACAGACAAACATTACTTCTTATCTTTCGGTTATCTCCAAAGGATCAGCTGTTTTTGTACTCTTCACTTTGCTGATTAAAGTATTCGGGAACCTTGTTCATCAATGGCAACCGATTCTGTTCGGACTTGCCGTGGTAAGTATTACGGTTGCCAACGTGTTTGCCGTTCGCCAGAAAAACCTGAAACGTTTCCTAGCCTTCTCGTCTATTTCGCAGGCCGGATATATTCTGTTGGCAATTATCAGTGGAACACAGATGGGTATGGCTTCATTAGTTTACTACGTGTTGGTGTATATGTTCTCCAACCTTGCTGCTTTCGGCGTTCTTTCGGTTATCGAAGAACGTACCGGCAAAGTACAAATGGACGATTACAATGGATTGTATCAAACCAATCCACGATTGAGCTTCGTGATGATGCTGGCTTTGTTCTCATTGGCAGGTATTCCGCCATTCGCCGGATTCTTCAGCAAGTTCTTCGTGTTCTCGGCAGCTGCCGCACAGGGACAATATGTGCTGGTATTTATCGCCTTGCTGAACACCATCATATCGTTGTATTATTACCTGTTGGTTATCAAAGCCATGTTCCTGAACAAAAGCGAAAACCCAATCGAAACTATTAAAAGCGATTTCCCTGTAAAACTGAGTCTGATTATCTGTACCGCCGGCATCTTAATCGTCGGATTGGTAAGCACCATTTACAATCAAATCAGTTTACTGAGCTTTGGAATGTGACCCATTACTCTATTGATATTGAAAACCCGCTGTAAGTTTTGGCTTGCAGCGGGTTTTGTTGTATTGTTTCTTATAAATCTACTTTTCTCAATCTACACTAAAAAACTCAGTTTATTTTCTTTTTAATTCCAAAACAGCAATTTCAGGGCGACAAAAAAAGCGGAAATGGGGTGCTCTTGTACCAATTCCGGAGGTGATGTAAGATTGCATCGTTGGTTTGGGATGAATAAGTCCATATCTGTATCGCTGGCTTTCCAACGAAGTTGCCAGTTCTGCCCAAAGTCCATTTTCATAAGGAAGAATGGGTGCCCATAAACCAAAAAAGGTCACTTGTCCTCCATGTGTATGACCTGAAAGAGTCAGGTCTACTAAATCGGTTTTCATAGTCTTTATATAATCCGGTCGGTGGGTAATTAGAATACAGAAATCTTTCATTTTTACATCATGAATAGTACTATCTATGTTCGCATCATAGTCTCCATCCGGATCAATTACTCCTCCTATTTTTATACTATCACTCTTTATCTTTATCCAATAAGATTTATTTTCACAAACATTGATTTTGTTTCGCTTCATCATTTTCAACGTCAGGTCACCGTCTACAAAATAATCATGATTACCGATAACACCAAAAATACCATAATTGCTTCTCAACAACATTAGTTCGTCGAATACCGGTTTGATATATTTCTTTTCGTTCGAAACATAATCACCGCCCAATACAATGATATCAGGTTTTAAATCATTGATCCGTTGTACCATTTTATGCACACGTTCTAATGACAAAGCTGAACCGTGATGGATGTCGGATACAAGCACAATTCTTTTTCCATCAAAGGCTTTCGGTATATCATAAGATTCGATGGTTATGTAAGTAGTTTTTACCCATCTCGTTTCAAGCGAACTGTATATTAAAAGCAGAACTACAGATAAGAAAGCGATCAAAAGCCGTTTGGTTCTTTTTTTTATTTTCATTTGTTCGTGTATTTACTAAACCGAAAATGCCTCCTGTTTATTTAAAACTGCCTTTTTGGTATTTTTGCACCACTTTTTCCAGGGATTTGTCTTCACCTACCGAATCATACCGGGCTTTCAGGTCTTCATGGAAAAGTAATCCCACTGTATACCAAAACGTAGCAGGAATGCCACCTTTATACATTTTAATCAAGCCGTAAGCAGTTTGGTTGGTTTCTCTTGAAATCAATTTCACCATTAGTTTGCCTTGTGAGTAACTCATACCTCGCACATCTTTTTCAAATTGCTGAAACAATTCAGTCTCTGTTTTTTTTATCAATTGGCGTTTTTCCTGATTATTGGTCATTTTTGCCAACCTGGCATTTAAATCATCCACAACCTGCTTGGTTTTTAAAACATAAGGATATACCTTTTTAAGACTCATAATCATTTTGTAATTATCATAATAAAATTGCATATCTTCGTTAGCAGTTCTAACACTTTGCGCAAAGTTTTGTTGTATTTGTTCTGTTTCCTTTTTTACGTTTTTCTCAGCAAGTTGTTTTTGTAAGGTATCTTCAGGTAATGGAGTATTTAGTTGTTGTAAAACCATTTTCATTTCAGCAATTAAAAGTGAATCGTTCTGGGCCGAAGGCACACTTTCTTCCAAATCGGAACTTGTTTTATCCAAATTATCCGAAACTTCAGCCGGCAATTTGGTTTGAGTTCCCTTAACTGATTCAGTGGTCTTAAGAGATTTTTCACCTGGTAATTGGGGCATTTCTTCCAACATTTTGAATTCGAGTGCCAGTTCCTTGTCGTTTTCAGGATCAGTAGCATTCAACAAATTTTCATAACCTGTTCCTGTCTTTATGAAAAGAGCTAAAACAAACAAGCTACAAATCAAAATTGTAGAAATTGCAGCTATAAAATGTGATTTATGTTTGTTGAAGATATTCATTATTATTCAAGGTACAAATACTGGAAAAACAGCTGCAAAGATAAATATTTTAAACGGCTAATACATGTAATCATTTGACTAATGTAGAAAAAACTCTATTACTAATACCAAAAATCAAGCCTAAATCATTTTGATAATTTTTATTATCAATAACGCTGTATTAAATCCAATTATTGTAATTAAAAAACGGACCTACCTCAATGGAAAGTCCGTTTTTATTATTTCGAATCATTTCATAAATAAGTAAATGAATATTCTGTAATAGCGATTAAAATATTGCTACTTTATTCATCAATTCAATTATCTTTACGAAATCATCTTCCGCCCTAACATTCAAACGATTATCTCTGATTATTTTGCTAAGTTCATTTTTGTTTTTTGGGAAAAGCTTAAGTAAAGCATTGCGACTTTGCTTGTTCAACGTCAAATAGATGTTTGATGGTAGTTTTATATAATATATGGGAGTTGATTTGAGATCGTAATATCTGCTTAAAATCTTATTTTTATATTCATCTTCATATCCAACAACCGATATCTTGCGCTGAATATACAACGACAATTTTCCAGTAACCATTACTTCGACATAAATACCCAATCGATGCGTTGACGTGGTATCGCTTAGATTTATACGCTTGAAGTGAAAGTCTTTTTCGGATTTATCTTTTATCCAAAATTCATCAACAGACAATTTATCCAGTTTAAATTTTCCATAATTCGAATTATTAAGCCAAATAAGTTCATCAAACAATCCACTATACCTCAATAATTTCCCATAAACCTTTTGTCCCGTTGATAGTAGAATATCACCATCCCACCAGTCAATATTAAAATACTGCTCCCCAATATATTGTTTGCTCTCATAAAAAAAGTCTCCGGTCAGCTTAGCCGAATAAGTTGAATCAATATCAGGAACTTTTTGATAAACATTGGTCTGGGCTCTTGCTGAAATGCAAATCAATAAAAATAACAGGTAAATATAGCGTTTCATTTATCAGTATTGTTAATTGGGTTGGTGACTTGAAAACTTGAAGTAGCACTAATTGGCGTTCCATCCTCTGAGATTCCCTCAACTTTTATAATATACTTTGCCAGATTATCCGAAGTATAAAATTCAAAACTTGTATCATTAGTTCCACTCAATTCCAAATTTGGATTCCAATACAACAATTGCTTTACAAATGGAGTACTATTACTCTGATGAGTATCAGGGTTAAGCGGAATGAAATTCGCACCTGAATTTTCATTATCATTTATAACCCTAACGGAATGAGATGCAGGCATTGAGCTTTCAATTTCATTCTTGAAAGTGGTTATGGAAATAACACCTGAAAAAACCAAATCTCCAAAAGCCCGTTCAGCTTCAATAATTTCTATTTTCTTTATTTGTTCAGTTCCCAGTTGTATTATCTTATTTACATCATCTACAAATACGCCATCAAGAAAAATAGCAGGACTATTCTTGTTGAATTCATTCGTTAATTCATTTACAATCTGTACCTTGTAATTATTATTTTCTTTTACAATTCTTACACGGGGTATAATTTCAACTGCAATCTCAAGAAAGTCAGGTAAGGGCATAAAATCAGATGGCAAAATAGTCTCAACCGGGCAATTATAAAATCGGGGACAAATTGATTCACTTTCAATTTTAGGCTTGTAGGTGTTTTCTTTATCTATCTGATATGATTTATTTATATAAACAATATTCTGACTTTTTACGATGTAATCTTTGTAATTACTATTATCAGCAATTAATGATGGATTCCATCTTTCGGGTTGGGCAAACTCATTTTCAACTTTAATCTGCCATTTACTGCGATCGGGGGTATCTTTAATTGTAAGATACAACTCTTTTCCATTATAATAATCGCTTAATAATAATTGGAATAAGCCATCTGCGTTCGTTACTGCATATTGCAAATTTGGAATTGTATCCACACACGACAGCAAAACGATAGCATCCTTTATAGGTTGTTGAGTTTTTGAATCCACCACCACGCCTCTTAATATCTTCCCTTTGGTTTCGGGCGAATAATAAGTCCGGGCTTTTTTATCATTTTTATTTACAGACAAATCAGTTATACTCTCTCCTATCGTTTTATAAGTTGACGGAATTTTGGGTATTTCAAAAACCGATACAGAAACGTTGGCTTTTAAGTCAAGCTTTCCTAATCTTACTATTACTTTTTCGCGAGACCTATATACCGATTTATCAACACTGATTTTTGCAGTTCCACCTGAAACTTGGGTAAGACTACTATCTTTTATAGTTGATCCAATAATTTTGAAATCCAACGCTTTATCAAATCTGTTTACAATTGTTATTTGTTTGCGAAAAAACCGATCTTCTCCCTGATTTTTCATTGCACTGGTATATGCAAGAATTTGATATATCCCTGACTGTAATGTGTCCGGCAATACAACACTTCCGGAACCCTTACCCGCATCAACTTTGACACGAATTTTAAGTGAAGGTTCCGAGTTTACGGTTCTTAAAACAACATAACCTACCTTACTAACTTCCGAACGTTTTTTGGAAACAGCATCCAGTACATACAGCTTAAAATGGATTGATTCACCAGCTATATAAGCAGTCCTGTCAGTATGGAGATATGCTATTTCAGTTCCATTTGTTTGTGCCTGAATATTGCAATTCGTCAAAACAAGTTGAAATATTAGGAAGATAAAAAACATCCTCTTTATTAAACGCATCTTCAATATTTTATTTTATTTATGAAACCACCAATTAGGCAACGGAATAGGAATATACAAAGGATCTTCCGGCACAGGCATCGGATAATTATCCCAAACTTTATATTCAAATTTGCTATCGCTCGGCACATCCATTACTGGTGCTTTAGTAATAGATACATTTTTACTATTAACTGAACCTACAATCAAGAAACCATGTTTCCGAACCGACGATACTTCAAAAAGGCCAAGAACAGTTCTTGAAGGGGAACTTAAACAGTTCATATTTCCATATAATTGCGAAGTTATTGGATCGAATAATTTACCACTTGCAGACAATTGATTATTTGCTGCTTTGTAAAATTGATATGAGTCATTATTCATTGTGTATTGATTAACTCTCATATAATATATAATGATGGGCTCCGGATACACTAAACCAAAACTCATTCCCAGATTGTAACTCTTAAGCTCAAATGGCATAAATCCAAGAGAATGATTGAGAATAGAAGAGTTTGTAGCAGCAGTTTTCTGAGCCGTTATATTATTAACAGTATTTAGACTAAACGTTTTCCACCTAAAACGGAACCAATGCCACCAATCTATTTCTGCATCACCTTTCGTAGTCAAATCCCGCGAAGTGTATGAATATTGAATTGTCATATTTGTTTTAAATCTACACGATACCACTGAATCTAAGCTGGAAAGTGATTTAAAAAGATCAACACGTATATCCGCCCCAACTACATTTTGCATTTCATTGTTACTATTCAGGTAATCTTCAGCCGAATAAATTGCATGAATACTATCGTAATTCTGAGGAGGCAAAAGTTTTTCCGAATTCGATTCATAACGAATACCTTCCCTGGTGACAATACGCAATTTATACGAATTCCCAATCTTAGTTACAAATTCGGGTGGTGTACTATAATTTCCGAAACTTGTCTCACTTAACGTATACGTTTTCTTTTCATTGTCAATAATTGTAACCTGAGCTTTGCCAACAAGATAAGTATTAGAATTAACTGAATCAAAAGGAAGGGGTTTTGCCTTAGATAATTTTACGGTGAAAGGTCCTTCTTGATCCGTAATTAATCCTTCAACTATCAATGCTTCCTTATCGGAAGAGATGTTAGGGTTATAAATTTCGGTGCAACGAATGAAACTGAGCAAAACCATTAGTATAAGAGTTATATATTTTAAATCATTCATAGTATACTAGTTTTTTAAAATATAAAATTATAAGTAAATGTTGGAATAGGTCTTTCGATAATAAACATTTTGTATAAATTGAAACTCTGGTAAAATTTCGACTCCAATTGTGAAGTTGATTTATAGAACACCGAATATGGATTTTTTTGTCCGTAAAGATTTATTATTGAGAAAGTCCAACTACCTTTCCATTTCTGCTTTAATCGGAGTGTTTCGTCGAATGTAACAGCAATGTCAAGCCGATGATAATCCGAAAGCCGATATTTATTCCGATCGGAATAATAGACATATTGCTTACCATCATAGTTATATTTGAGCTCGGGCAATGTAACCGGCTTTCCTGTATTGTAATTAAATATTCCGGCCAATCTCCACCTTCTTGTCAGATGCAAAGTCGCATTTATCACCAAATTATGCGGTTTATCAAATGCAGAAGGATAGTA
>Ga0209123_1000849_pt1 | contig 34990 bp, 32 predicted proteins | sample BarGraIncu00431A_FD_184500 | JGI IMG/M metagenome (GOLD analysis project Ga0209123, IMG submission 184500) | Arctic peat soil microbial communities from Barrow, Alaska, USA - Barrow Graham LP Incubations 004-31A (SPAdes) (version 2) | ecosystem: Environmental > Terrestrial > Soil > Wetlands >... | reverse complement strand
TTTTAAAGTTGGAAATCATATCCTCGTGAACCTCTTTTTGCAAGTCTATGCCAACAGCCCGGTAAGCTCTGATAACGACGTCAGCATCCATCCCTTTATTCTCAGGTAAATCTCCATTTGGATAGTCTATCACACGATAACTTGGGTCGTACTCAACCTTATGTTTTGACAATTTAATGGCTGCATCTGAGAGTCTTTCAGAAAAGGATTTTTGTCCAAAACTAAAAACGGACAAAGTTAAAAGAATCAACGTGAGGAATGATGTTTTCATTATTTTTTGATAAATCGATAAACCTTTACTGCATGTGGTAAAAGATCAACATACATGGAAGTACCATTCATCGGGATATCTTTGTGCTCCCACAAGTCCCTGACGCGAAAGTTGGAAATTGAACCGGACAAAAGGTCAAAGTCTACCAACACGGTTTTTTTCTCATCACTTTTATTGAGCAGACAGACGGCTTTTTCATTGTTGGAGAGCTCTTTGGTCCAGATCTGATAATCACTGTTACTTCTGAAACATGTAGCCTGTTTACCCAATGGATCCTGATCCAATGCTATGATTTCCTTATTGAGGAGGATGGTTTTCGTTTCCGGATTCATGTTCTGAAGATCGTTTCCGGCAATTAAAGGAGCGGCCAGCATACACCAAAGTGAAAAATGGGTTTTGTATTCCTCTGTTGTCATACCTCCATTTCCGACTTCCAACATATCCGGATCGTTCCAATGACCGGGTCCGGCAAATCTGGCCAGATTTTTTTGTTGTTCAAAAATATCGATCATACTGTTCCACGAATCACTGATATCACCCGTTGTACGCCAAAGGTGACCAACGCTTGAAGCCCATTCCCAAGGGCTGCTTTGCCCCCATTCGCAAAGACTGAAGACAATGGGTCTGCCGGCGGTAAAGAGAGCGTCACGCATGGTTGAATAGGAAGCTTTTGTATTCTGGGTACTTGAGTTGCACCAATCATATTTCAAAAAATCAACACCCCAGCTTGCATAGGTTCGCGCATCCTGATATTCATGGCCACGACCTCCCGGACGTCCCTGACAAGTGAGTGTTCCGGCACAGGAATAAATACCGAACTTCAGACCTTTGGAGTGAACGTAATCGACCAGAGATTTCATGCCGTGTGGAAAACGATCTTTATCGACAACAATTTCTCCATTCTTATCACGGGAAATCTGCCAACAATCATCAATCACAATATATTCGTAACCGACATCCTTCATTCCGCTGCTGACCATAGCATCAGCCATTCCTGAAATCAGGCTTTCACTGACATCACATGCATACTTATTCCAACTGTTCCAGCCCATTGGAGGCGTCTGTGCCAGTTGTTCATACTTTTGTGCAGTAGCGGATAAAAAAAATAAGGAGAGTGCAATACTTAAAATCTGTCTTTTCATGGTAGTTCATTTAAAATAATCCATTGAGTGTTTTTCCATCTGCTAAATTAACCAATATATAGACTTTAATTGAATTTGTTAAGTATTTCTTTCACGGCATCCTTATGTACCGTAAAGCCCATCATTTTAAGCTTGAAAAAATCCTCGCTGAAAAAGTAGTAACCAAACTCGGGGGCGTTCTTGTCGTTGTTTCTGGACCCTGCGCTGGAATCCTTAATGAGAAACCAATCCTTACCGTCACCGTTGTAGTTTTCCACATAGCCGATCAGGTGCATGCCATGGTCGTCTGTGGTGGTCTGGTTGGAAAAACGAAACTGTCTGGCATCGTCGTTGATGTATGCGGAAGGAATGTCAAAGTCAGGGACGATGGCGCATTGCATATCGCGGGACAAGCCGGCTTCTGAAACATCTCCACCAATACTCATGGTGTAACCGCTACGAATGGCTTGTTTAACAGCTTTCATAAAATCGTCCAGTGGAATGTTGTAATAATCGGCACTGTGCCACCAGTTGTCAGTTACTTCGTATTCCACTTTCTGCCAATATGGTTTTTGTTTGTAGGAAAGGATTTCCACAAAATCATTGGGGTTGAGCTTCAGGTAATTTTTCATGTAGCTGATGGGACTGTATTCCTTGCCCTCTACGTTAAATTTAACAGGGGGTTCGCCAAGACTGTGATTCAGAATGGATTTTATGGTTGCAAGAACCTCTGTTTCATTCCAGGCATTGTCTCTTTTAACGGATTTAAGATAACTGTCCATTTCGTCAAACATGGCGCTGTGCGAGTGGTATTTACGTCCTTTTATCAATCCGGTGTAGTCCGATTCAGGCATTAAGCCGTAGACATTTGCCAATCTAGTCAGCGCATTGCCTTCGGAACCTTCACCAAACTCGGAATTGCCATGTTCCTGAACGAAACGACGGGATTTTTCAACGTATTCCCAATAGGTGAGGTAAATTTCGGAGAGCTTCACTTTTTTGCCGTTCTGACGGAAGATTTCTGACTCGTAAAGGGATGTGGTACTGAAATCCCAACAAGTGCCGGCATTGCCCTGCGAAAGGGTTGGATTTGCCCATTGACTGGTGTAGAGGTTTACCTTGTTTGGAAGTTTCATTCCCGTCATGTCCATGATGAATTTCAGTTTGGGCTTGGGGGCATCCAGGGAATCATTTACTTGATGTACATCTTTAAGTACAACATCATCGTAGAAACCTCCTTTGGGCACTTCAATGACTTTGCCTTTGTTTAAATTTTGGGCAAATGAGGCTGTTCCTAAAAGGATTAGGGTTGAAAACAGAATTATTCTTCTCATAGGATAGGTAAAAAAAATTTAGGCAATAAAGGTATATAAAAATCTCACAACTCGACTCCCTATACCACGATGATGGTATATAAATGCCCTTTGAGTGGTATGTCCCAAAATGATTGTTTTTTTCAATTTTGCAGCACTGGAATTGTTTGTTTCAAAAATAAAATAAAAATGAAAAAACTAGTATTTACAGTAGCTTTATTAAGTTACATTTTTGGATTGCCCCTTCAGGCTCAAGCTCCAAAAAAGGAATTGAAAGGTGAAATAACATTATCAGGAGCATTTGCTTTGTATCCCTTAGCCGTAAAATGGGCGGAGGAATTTAAGAAACTACATCCTCAGGTAAAAATTGATATTTCAGCAGGTGGTGCAGGCAAAGGCATCACCGACGCATTGGCCAATGTGGTGGATCTGGGCATGGTTTCCAGAGAAATTCACCCGGAAGAGTTTAAAAAAGGTGCCTGGGCGGTAGCTGTAGCCAAGGATGCTGTTGTTCCAACCATCAACGCTAAAAATCCAAAAATCAAAGAGTTGTTGGCTAAAGGTTTGACTCAGAGGGCAGCAAGCAAGATTTTTATTTCCGGTGAAAACAAGACCTGGGGCAATGTTCTTGGTACCACCAGTACTATACCTATTCATGTGTATACCCGATCGGATGCTTGTGGTGCAGCTGATACCTGGGCTCAGTATTTTGGTAAAAAGCAGGAGGATTTGAAGGGTACAGCTGTTTTTGGTGATCCCGGTCTGGCTTCTGCCATCCAAAAAGACCCATTGGGAATAGGTTACAACAACATTTCCTATGCCTATGATTTCAAGACTAAAAGGCCAAATGCAGGTATTCTTGTTCTGCCTATTGATGTGAATAACAATGGTAGAATTGATCCTGCAGAAAGGTTTTACGGTACATTCTCACAACTCATTACAGCCATTGCCAAGGGTCTTTATCCCTCTCCTCCTGCACGTGACCTTTATCTGGTTTCCAATGGCAAACCTACAAAGCCTGTGGTTAAAGTCTTTTTGAAATTTATTCTGACCGAGGGGCAAAAATACAATGTGCCCAACGGATACATAAGCCTTCCCAAAAACAAATTGAATGCCGGCCTTGCCAAATTGAAATAAGTCTTTTTAAAATGATGTCCAATCTAACCCTAAATAGAATTGTAAAAAACAAAATAGCCGGCGGACTGATGTTTACCCTCACGGTAGCATCGGTCTTGGTGGTTGTCTTAATCGGGTTGGGCTTGTACCTGAAATCCGTTCCTATTTTCGAGGAAAAAAGCTTTTGGAGCCTTATTTCTACTTCCGAATGGAAACCGGTAAAAGGTGATTTTGGCTTTTTGCCTTTTATAGCAGGAACCCTTTGGATAACAGCTTTAGCATTGATTTTTGCTTTACCGGTGGCACTTTTTACGGCGCTGTTCTTAACGGAACACTCCAAGCCCTCTTTAAAAAAATGGGTCTTCCCGGCACTTGATATTCTGGCCGGTTTGCCTTCTGTGGTTTATGGCGTTTGGGGAATACTGCTTATTGTACCCTGGATTTCGGAGAAATTGGCACCTCATTTTGTGGAGTATTCTACCGGATACACTACCCTCGCTGGTGGCATTGTGTTGGGAGTGATGATTTTACCCTTGCTGATCAGTCTTTTTATTGAGATATTTTCGGCAGTACCCAGAGAATACAGGGACGCCGCGCTTTCGCTGGGTGCAACCAAATGGCAAACCAGCAAGCTGATTATTTTGCGCAAGACGTTTCCGGGAATCTTTGCTGCCATCATTCTGGCAGTATCCAGAGCTTTTGGTGAAACAATAGCGGTGTTGATGGTTTGCGGAAACATCCCTCAAATACCCCATTCCTTGTTGGATTCATGTTATCCTCTGCCCGCTCTGATTGCCAACAATTACGGAGAAATGCTATCGGTTCCTTTGTACGATTCGGCACTGATGCTGGCAGCTTTTTTGCTTTTTATAGTGGTGGTATTATTCAATACCTCCTCCAGAATCATTTTGTACCGCATTGAAAAGAAATTCAGATAAGAAACTATGAAACTAAAATTCATCGAAGAAAAAGTAGCTAAAGCGCTGATGCTTTTCTCCACATTTCTGGTCTTTGCATTCGTTGCCAACATCCTCTATACCATTCTGCAAAGGGGGTTGCCTGCATTGAACTGGGACATGATCAGCAAAGTGCCTGAGGGTGGCTATTTCAATGGAGGCGGTGGCGGTGTGCTGAATGCCATCATGGGTTCGCTTTATATTGTGCTGGGGTCTACCATTTTAGGCCTTTTGGTGAGTATTCCCGTGGTTTTTTACCTGAATGTTTATCTATCCAAAAAATCAAAACTGGCTTACATTGCCAGACTGGCTTTTGATGTGATGTTTGGTATTCCATCCATTGTTTATGGAGCATTTGCCTTCACTATCATGATTTATCTGGGTATGAGAACCTCCCTGGGTGGTGGTATTCTGGTTATTACCTTGCTGATCATTCCCATTTTTGTCCGGTCTATGGATGAGGTTGCCAAGCAATTGCCCAAGGACTTGTTGGATGCGACGTATGCTTTGGGAGCCACCAAACTGGAAACCATCAAAGTGGTGCTCCGTCAAATTGCACCCGGTATTGCCACTGCCACCCTCCTTTCTGTGGGACGAGCCATTGGCGATGCTGCAGGGGTGATGTTTACGGCCGGATTTACCGACAGCATTCCAACTTCACTGAACCAGCCTGCGGCAACTTTGCCTTTGTCTGTTTTTTTCCAGTTGAGCAGCCCATCGGCGGATGTACAGGACAGGGCGTATGCTTCTGCACTTATTTTGACACTTATAGTACTTGTTATCAGTTTAGCAGGAAGATTTATTACCAACCATTTTTCAAAGAATAAAATATAATGACGACTCAACTATTCGGAAATTCCGCCCAACATTTGGATCAGACCAGCCATCCGATTTACAAGGGTTTCTTTTCAAACAGAAAAAAAACCGAGGCAAATAATATATCTGACTCTAAAAAGACGGTCTACAAATTCAGAAATTCAAATCTGAAGGTGAATAACCTGAATGTTTATATACAAAAAAATCACATTCTTAAAAATGTCAATATTGAGATTCCGGATAAGAAGATTACCTGCATTATAGGACCTTCAGGTTGCGGAAAATCCACTTTACTCAAAACGTTCAACCGCTTGATTGACGATACGGAAGGTGTAAAGCTGGATGGAAAAATACTGATTGACGGTGTGGATATTTACGACAAACAAACAGAAATCACCAACGTCCGTAAAAAGATGGGATTGCTTTCCCAACGTCCATGTCCTCTACCCATGTCCATTTATGACAACATTGCTTTTGGATGCAAAATTCACGGCATTCACGGCAGAAAAAAGCTGAACGAAATAGTGGAAGAACAACTGAAGGCTGTCGGTTTGTGGGAAGAGGTAAAAAATCGCCTGAATACCCCTGCAAGCAAGCTTTCCATAGGTCAGCAGCAACGTTTGTGTCTGGCCAGAGGATTGGCTGTAGAGCCTGAATTTATCCTGGCAGATGAAGCCACTTCTGCCCTTGACCCCATTTCAAGCAAGCACATTGAAGAACTTTTTGTGGAATTGAAAAAAGAGTATGCCATTATTTTGGTAACACATACACTGCGTCAGGCTCTCCGCATAGCAGATCACGTTATTTTCATGTACCTCGGTGAAGTGATAGAATCCGGTCCTGCCGAAGAAGTTTTTAATAATCCAAAACAAGAATTGACCCGAAAATATTTGGAGGGTGCATTCAGCTAATACGAACAATGATGTATAAAATACCCGACTCTCTTACAGAAGATATTGCCTGGTTCGGCACACTGATTGATGATTTTCATCAAGGAAAAATAGAACCCGTAAAATTTAAAGGCAGCCGTGTTCCAATGGGGATTTACGAACAGCGCAAGGATGGCACTTACATGGTGCGTATCCGATGCACAGGTGGTTTTATAAGCCCTGAACAGTTGAAGCAAGTGGCCCTGACTGCGCAGGAACACCAATCGTCGCATCTCCACATTACCTCACGTCAGGAAATACAAATTCACCAAATTACAATTGATCAGGTTAAAACCATTTTACCTGAGTTGCAACAGGTGGGTTTATCGTCCAAAGGCGGTGGTGGAAATACGGTGCGTAATATTCTGGTGGATGTTTACAGTGGGATCAGCACAGACGAAGTTTTTGATGTGCTACCTTATGCTGTAGATTTGACAACCTACCTGATTGCTCAACCCGACTCGTTCACCTTGCCCCGAAAGCTTAAAATCGCTTTTTCAACGAACGAAGAAAGCGCGGATTTTGCAGTAATCAACGACCTTGGTTTCATCGCTAAAATAAAGGATGGCAACCGTGGTTTTAAAGTTTATATGGGCGGCTCGGTTGCTTCAAATCCAACGCTTGGCTGGGAAATTTTTGACTTCGCTCCTGAAGAAGAATTGTTCAATATTGCCCTGGCAGCCAAACGTTTTTTCAACAACCACGGCAACCGGAAAAACAAACACAAGGCTAGAATCCGTTACATTTTTTACAAGGAAGGTGTTGAAAAAACGAAAGAATTATTCTTTAATTATTACAATGAAATCAAAGCCAATGAGTCTTTTTCATATTCAACCAATAGTTTATACTTTGTATATAAAAAGCCTGATTATGATTTAATTGAAAATAATTCAAATGATTTTAAACTTTGGGAAAAGAGGTATGCTACGATTCAAAAACAAGCGGGTTTATTTTCCATTTTGATACCTTTTGTCAATGGAAATACCGACCCTGAAACCCTGCTTAAACTGGCAGAATTTGCGGATGGTTTTGGAAACGACGTCTTGCGGTTTACCCCTCGTCAACAACTTCAGCTTCGGAATATTCCGGAAACTTTTCTGGGAAATGTCTATCAGTTATTGGTCGATTTGCAGATTCGGACAGACCTTCCATTGGTGATCAATAATGTGATTTCCTGTACCGGTGCCGATACGTGTCGTCTGGGCATTTGTTTGTCAAAAGGAGCAGCTTCAGCCTTACGCAGAAAGTTGGAAAACAGTGCGCTTAACCTGGATGAAGTTAACAATCTGCAGATAAATATTTCCGGATGTCCCAATTCCTGTGCTCAGCAGATTTGGTCTGATATTGGTTTTTCCGGACGTGTGGGCAGAAACGAGCGGATGTATCCGACTTACAGTGTTTACGCAGGAGCGGCCAAAGGGTTGAATCCTCAACTCAGTGAAACGTTGGGTACTGTAAGTGCCAAGGATTTGCCTCAATTCACCAAAGAGATTCTGGACGGTTATTTGCAGGTGAAGGATGAATATATTTCCTTTAAAAGCTATCTGGATGCTATTGGAAAAGATCACATTAAAGCTCTGATTGAGAACTATAAGGCTGTACCAGAGTTCAGCGATGATAAAAACTATTACTACGACTGGGGCAGTGAAGAACTCTTTTCGGTGGCAAACAAAGGCCCTGCAGAATGTTCGGCAGGTCTGTTTGACATGATTGATGTGGATCTGAACTTTATCAAAAAAGCAACTCAATTGCTTGAAGTTGAAACGGATCCCAAACAAATTAACCGCATTCTGTTTGATGTTGTTTTTGCCTCTTCCAGAATGTTGCTGGTCACCAAGGGTGTAGAGCCTAAAACTACTGCAGAAACCTTTGATTTTTTCATCGAAAAATTTATTGATGAAGGTTTGATTGATGTTGCTTTTACGGATGTGGTAAACATCGTCCGTTTGCAGCCAGGTTATGATTTCCTGACCATCAAGACTGAAATTTTCAATCTGGCCGATGCGGTTATCAAGCTGTATGAGGGAATGGACGATTCCTTGCAGTTTAAGAAGCCGGATGGTTTGGTTACTGTGGCAACCATAGCCCCTGCGGCACTTGTACAAGAGAAGACCTATAAAATTCGTATCAAAGATTTCAGAGGGGTGGCTTGTCCGATGAATTTTGTCAAAACTAAAATTGAATTATCCAGACTGAAGTCAGGCGATTTGTTGGAAATCTGGCTGGACGATGGGCAACCCATTCAGAATGTGCCGGGATCAGTCCGAAACGAAGGCCATGAAGTGGTTTCTGCTGTTCAAAAGGATGATTATTGGGTGGTGCTGATTAAAAAAGCCTAACTCTATGAACAGAGAAGACTTGCAGTTTTTACCCATATCCATCAACGTAACCAATAAGAAAATTTTAATTATTGGTGGCGGGAAAGTGGCTACTCATAAAGCAACCATCATGCATCGATTTGTGAATCAGGTAACAGTACTTGCTCCTGAATTCACACCTGAAATCAAAAAGCTTCCGTATCAGTTTATCGAAAAAAAATACGAACCCGGCGATTTGGAAGGTTTTTTTCTGGTGTATGTCTGCACGGAAAATCATGTACTCAACAAGCAAATTAAAGACGATGCAGTAGCCTTGGGCATTTTGACCAGTGTTTGCGACGACCCTTTGCAATGTGATTTCGTTTCGCCTGCCATTCACAAAGAGGGAAATATAACCATTTCTGTAGGCTCCAACGCGCAGAATGCTTTTCAATCTGTAGGCATTCGCAACCAAATAAAAGAATTAATCGATAATGATACAATACATATCCAATAGTCAAAAGACCAGCACACTGGCAGAACGTGAAGCATTTCTAAAAAACTTAAGCCTGCCTGAAAATACCCCGCATGTACTTTTGCAAACCTGCGACCGTATTGAACTTTACTGGGGAGAAGGTGAAGTGCCTTTTGAGGTAATGGATCATCTTTTCAGAGTGGTTTCTGGACTGGAATCGTCACTGGTGGGTGAAGGTGCCATTCAGGGTCAGGTTAAATTGGCTTATCAGGATGCCAGTCAAAAATTTGCTTTGCCTTCCAGCCTTCATAAATTGTTTCAGACGGCGCTTTCTGTTGGTAAAAGAGTGCGAACCGAATCGGCCATTTCACAAGGTGCCATTTCGCACAGTCAGGCCGTTATCGAATGTCTCATTCAAGAAGGTATTCCTTTAAAAAATGCTTTGATTACCTTGATTGGGGTCAATAAACTGAACGAGGATGTGATTAAATTTCTACATGCCAAAGGTGCTTATTCCATTTTTCTGGGAAACAGGAATTTTGAGAATGCGGCTGAACTGGCATTAAAATGTGATTGTAAGGCATTTCGACTGGACAACATGAAGGAGTTCATCGACTACACGGATGTGCTGATTACGGCCACTTCTGCCCCGCATCTGATTGTGAAACCGGAGCATATTGCGGAGGGTAAAAAGCTGCTGATACTTGATCTGGCTTTCCCCAGGGATGTGGATGAGCGGATTGGTTTACTGCCCAATGTGACGCTTTACAATCTGGAAGATATTAAGAAAAGGGTGCATCAGAATTTGGATGCAAGGTTAAAGGAAGTTATTGTGGCTGAGGGGATTATTGAGGAAGAGGTTGGAAAATTTGGAAAGAGGTTGAATTTGGGGGTTTGTAAGTTTCATTGATACGTTTTTGCTAATGATCTAATCGTTTATTATAGGATAAATCTGTTAATTCATTACTTTTGTGTGATACTAAAACTATTGAAAGAGAATGGTTTAATTGAGTTTGTAGTAGGACATATTTTTGGTGGTTAAATTAGTATTCTTCTTCACCTGATAAAATTCATCATCACCTTCTGCACCCTTTCCGGTTCAACCAGCGTATCTTTCGTCATCTCGCGCATTTTCAGCTGCCAGGCCATATTGTTTCCCAACTCTTCCATAATTTGCACACCTTCACTGTCTTGCGTCGCATCACCTGGAGTAGTACCGTGAATGATGTTCCAATAATTGGACGAAGCAAGCATCATTTCGGAATAGGTGATGTAATGGTTCAAACAATCTAGTGTTGAGGAACCTCCTGAACGACGCACGGCCACAACGGCTGCTCCTACTTTGTGGCGAAACATGCCGCCGTTGCTGAGAGTTACATAAAAGAGCCTGTCCAGAAAACTTTTCATGGTACCGGCAACGCCTGAAAAATGGACCGGTGAGGAAAGAATGATTCCGTCGGCATCTTTGAGTATCTGAATCCATTCATTGAGTGGATCGGTGGTGATGCTGCATTTTTCATCTTGTGTTATGCGGCATTTGCCACAAGCTCTGCAACCACTTATTGTTTTATGACCTACGTGAATGATTTCAAAATCAATTCCGTTTGCTTCTAATTTTGAACCGACCATTTTTAGTGCCTGGTAGGTATTGCCTTCCTTATGAGGGCTTCCATTGATTGCTACGACTTTCATTTTTTAAAATATTTTATAAGTGCTGAAACTCCCGTTGATACAAAAGTAGCTTGAATTCAGGAATAAATACCTGTAAAAAACCATATTTATCACTGCATATACCACAAACATGGTATACATCTACCATCCTATAGGGATTTTCTGAAAGCCACTTCCTGGCTTACTTTGCATCATTGAAATACAAACCCGATTACTTTGATGCAAATGCCCGACACATTTAAAACATTAAAAGTAATTAGCCGTAAAAGTCCACTTGCGCTGAAGCAAGTTGAAGAGGTTTTCAGACTGTTTCCTGAACTGGATTATGAGTTAATTAAGCTCGAGTCGTTTGGAGACAAACATCAGGAAATTTCACTGCTCAACAATCCGCCACAGGATTTTTTCACCAAAGAGTTGGACGAGGCTATTTTACTTAAAACTGCCGATCTGGCCGTTCATTCGGCGAAAGATCTGCCCTACCCGATACATCCGGAATTGGAAGTCCTGGCGCTTTTTGAAGCCTTTGACCAGACCGATTCACTGGTGAGCCGTCAGAATCGGACCTTATCACAGTTAAAAACAGGTGCCAAAGTGGGTACCAGTTCACCTGCCAGACGTCAGGAGCTTCTTGCTTTGCGCCCGGATGTGGAAATCATCAGTATCCGCGGAACGATTGAAGAGCGCATTGCTTTGGTGGACAAGGGCGTCATTGATGCCTTGATTGTGGCATCTTGTGCACTCACCCGCCTTGGTCTTAACCATCGCGCAGCAGAGGTTTTACCGTTTGAAACGCACCCTCTTCAGGGAAATCTGGCTATTGTGGCACGCAAAGGTCATAAAGAACTTCAAGCACTTTTTGCTTCTCAGGATATTCGCAATCACTTTGGAAAAGTGAGCTTAGTAGGTTTTGGTCCCGGCAATCCGGATTTACTGACCATTGGGGGCGAAAAAGCCCTCAAACAAGCCGACATCCTTTTTTACGACGATCTTTTGGACGAAAACTATCTGAACAACTTTACTGCTGAACGCGTCTATGTGGGCAAGCGTAAAGACAGACACAGTTTTGAGCAAAGGGATATAAACCGATTGATTTTAAACGCTGCCCAAGCAGGAAAACACGTGGTGAGGCTCAAAGGAGGCGATCCGATGGTGTTTGCTCATGGTGGTGAAGAAGTAGAATATTTGCAAAGCAATTTCGTTGAAGTAAAGGTTATTCCAGGCGTTTCTTCCGGTATTGCTGTTTCATCCCTGACGAAAATTCCATTGACTCACAGAGGCATATCTTCGTCTGTGGCTTTTATAACAGGTCATTCGGATGCGATACAGATTCCTCAGATCGATACGCTGGTTTATTATATGGCAGGATCGAACATCAGGCAGATTGCCCAAAAAGCCATTTCCGAAGGTCGTAGTCCAAAGACTCCGGTAATGCTTTCATACAATGTATCGTTACCCGATCAGAAAGAGTATTTTTCAACGCTGGAAGAGTTGAGTCTGAAGGATGAAAAATTCCCGACTCCAGTGATTATCGTGATTGGTGAGGTGGTTTCCCTGAGAAATCATGCAGCCGCTGAACTGGAAAAACCGGTGATTCTGGTAACAGGTACCGAGGCTCTACCCTATCAAAAAGATGGCATTGTCATTCATCAGCCACTCATTCAAATTGATGAAATAGAAGATAATGCTTTGCTTAATAAGACCTTGCAGCAACTAAACAAGTTTGACTGGATATTTTTTACAAGCCGGCATACGGTGCATTTCTTTTTTAAAGCACTGAAGAAATTGGAAAAGGACAGCCGGGCGCTGGCTAAACTTAAAATTGCCTCCATTGGTCAGATGACCTCGGATGCCTTGAGAACGTATGGCATTGAGCCTGATTTGCGAGCCGGCAGAGAGTCTTCTGAAGGGCTTATCAGAGACATCGATATCAAGGACATTTTAAGCGGGAAAGTACTGATTCCGCGCTCCGACCTGGGTCTGCCTGTACTTCCTGAAGGTTTGACAGAGTTGGGTTGGCAGGTTACGACGCTCATTGTCTATCATAACACCTATCCGGAAGGGCTTAAGCCTTTGGATTTAAACAAGATAAATACCATCGTTTTTTCATCGCCTTCCTGTGTCACCAATTTTGTTCGGCTTTATGGGGCCATACCCAAAGGGAAGAAATTTATTTTCAGAGGTAAGGAAACGGAGAAGCGATTTTTGAAATTAAACAATCAAAACTGAAATGCAAAAACTTAAAAATTAAAAATCATGAAACGATTCCGACTATACAGAACCGATGCCGCTACCAGAGATTTATATGCAGATGTACGTTTGTCTGTGAAGGATTTTATTTATCCCTATTTTGTGGTAGAGGGTGAACACCAAATTCAACCAATATCCTCCATGAGAGGTATTTACCGCTTTTCTCCGGATGAATTGCTCAAAGATCTGGAAGAAACGGTGGCATTGGGCATCGATAAAATTTTACTTTTCGGAGTGATCGGCAACGAACAAAAAAACAAGACGGGTAGTGCTGGTTATGCGCCGGATTCATTAGTTTGTCGGGCTATCAGGCTCATCAAACAGCACTACCCGCAACTTACAATTTTTACCGATGTGTGCTTGTGCGAATATACGTCGCACGGACATTGCGGGCTGCTTATCGGTGAAAACGTTGATAACGACAGCACCTTGCCGCTTCTGGCTCAAATGGCGCTGGTTCACGCTCAGGCAGGTTCCGATTTTGTGGCTTCTTCCGCTATGATGGACGGACAGGTTAAAGCCATCAAAGACGTGCTTTTGGCAAACGGACAAACAGCCAAAATTCTTGCTTATTCTGCCAAATATGCCTCATCTTTTTACGGTCCTTTCCGGGATGCAGCGGACTCTGCTCCTTCTTTTGGTGACCGTAAAACGTATCAGATGGATTTCAGAACCAAGCTTCAAGGTTTGGACGAAGTAACCGCGGATATTGAAGAAGGCGCTGATTGGGTGATGGTAAAACCGGCTCAAACGTATCTGGACGTGATTCAGCGTGTCAGTACCAAATATCCCGATGTTCCATTGGTGGCCTATCAGGTTTCTGGTGAATATGCCACTTTGATAGCCGCAGCTGCTGCTGGCGTGCTAAATGAAGAAAAAGCATTTTTTGAATCGCTCACAGCCATAAAACGTGCCGGAGCAAACTATATAATCAGTTATTATGCAAAGGATTTTGTCAGAAAAGGCCTTTGAGGAGGCTTCCAAATACATTCCGGGTGGAGTGAACAGTCCGGTCAGGGCGCTCAAAAGTGTGGGTGCTTCGCCCCTGTTTATCCGAAAAGCCAACGGCACCACCCTGACAGACATTGATGGGAATCAGTTTACGGACTTTTGCCTTTCCTGGGGAGTGTTCATTCTGGGACACAATCATAAAATCATTTCAAAAGCCGTTAAAAAAGCCGTGGATCAAGGCACCAGTTACGGTATTCCTACCTTGCAGGAAACTCAGTTGGCTAAATTGGTGACTGAATCGATTCCATCTTTAGAGAAAGTCCGTTTTGTAAACTCAGGTACCGAAGCCATGATGAGTGCTGTTCGTATAGCCCGTGGTTTTACCAAAAGAGACATCGTGGTGAAATTTGACGGCTGCTATCACGGACATGCGGATCATTTACTGGTTTCTGCAGGCTCTGGGGTGGCAAATTTAAGCTCCAGCTCGTCCGACGGTGTTCCGGCTGATTTTACCAAATACACGCTTAGTTTGCCTTACAACGATATCGCCGCTGTCAAAACTGTTTTTGAGAAATTTGGAAAGGACATTGCCGCTGTAATCATTGAACCGGTTGCAGCAAATATGGGTGTTATTGTACCGGATATTCAGTTCCTCACAGATCTGCGCACAATCACCACCAAATACGGAGCCCTGTTGATTTTCGATGAAGTCATCACCGGATTTCGATTGAGTCTGGGAGGCGCACAGAAACGCTTTGACATCAAGCCTGACTTGTCCGCCTTCGGTAAAATAATGGGTGGCGGATTTCCTGCAGCGGCATTTGGCGGCAGAGCTGACATCATGGATATTTTAGCACCGGATGGCCCGGTTTATCAGGCAGGAACTTTATCTGGTAATCCAATAGCTATGACAGCCGGAATTGAAACGGTTCAACTGCTTCAACAACCCGGTTTTTATTCGGATCTGGAAACAAAAAGTCTGAATTTTATCACGGAATTAAAGGACCTGATTCGGGGAAAAGACATCGTGATCAATCACATCGGATCCATGTTCACGCTCTTTTTTACCGACGGTGAAATACGAAATTTCGAGGATGTCCGAAAAACCGATCAGGTGCGTTTCGGCGCCTTTTTCCGGAAATTACTGGATCAGCATATTTACTTTTCTCCCTCCCAGTTTGAAAGCAATTTCATTTCAGCGGCACATACAGACAAGCAGTTGGATAAAACGTTGAAAGCAATTAAACAAGCACTTAGAACTATTTAAACCATTACATTATATGAGTGATTATAAACTTACCCATCTCAAAGAGTTAGAATCTGAATCCATTTTTATTTTACGTGAAGTGGCTGCACAGTTTGAACGCCCTGCGCTCCTGTTTTCCGGGGGAAAAGATTCCATCGTTATGGCTTATCTGGCTTATAAAGCCTTTTATCCGGCGGCCATTCCTTTTCCATTTGTACACATCGATACCGGTCATAATTTCGAGGAAACCATTACCTACAGGGATGAATTGGTGAAACTTCTGGGCGTACGTCTCATCGTCGGCTCGGTGCAGGAATCCATTGACGAAGGCAAGGCTACCGAAGAAAAAGGATACACAGCCAGTCGCAATAAATTACAGACGGTAACCCTGTTGGATACCCTTGAAAAATACAAGTTTGACGCTGCTCTTGGTGGTGCCAGACGGGACGAAGAAAAAGCCCGCGCCAAGGAACGGTTTTTCTCTCACCGGGATGAATTTGGTCAATGGGATCCGAAAAATCAGCGACCCGAACTTTGGAATATTTTTAACGGTAAAAAACAACTCGGCGAACATTTTCGGGTGTTCCCCATCAGTAACTGGACAGAAATGGACATCTGGCAATACATTTTGCAGGAAAACATTCCGCTCCCCTCCCTGTATTATACCCACGAAAGGGAAACCTTTGAACGGGACGGTGTCTGGTATGCCGCTTTGCCTGCCATCCCCCGCAAACCGACTGAAGAACTGGTCGTTCAGAATGTACGCTGTCGCACCATCGGTGATATTACGTGTACCGGTTTGACGCTTTCAGAAGCCAATTCGCTCGAAGATATTATCAGTGAAATTGCCTCCTCCAGAGTGACAGAGCGTGGTGGCCGATCCGATGATAAACGTTCCGAGGCTGCTATGGAAGACCGTAAGAAAGCCGGTTACTTTTGATCGAAGACTTTTAAAAAATAATACTAAAATATACAACTATATGTCAGCAAAAAACTCAGAATCAATCAATATTTCCAACTCTACCGGATACCTGGACATGGAACTTCTACGTTTCTCGACAGCCGGCAGTGTGGATGACGGAAAAAGCACGCTCATCGGACGACTGCTTTACGATAGTAAATCCATATTCGAAGATCAGCTGCAGGCGGTCAAGGAAGCCAGCATACGCCTTGGAGGCGGTGAAGAAGTCAACCTGGCTTTGCTTACGGATGGACTGCGAGCAGAACGTGAACAGGGTATCACCATCGATGTGGCATACCGCTATTTTGCCACCCCTAAACGCAAGTTCATCATTGCCGATACCCCAGGGCATATTGAATACACCCGCAACATGGTGACCGGCGCTTCAACGGCCGATGTGGCCATTATCCTGATCGATGCCCGTCACGGCATCATTGAACAAACAAAACGCCACTCCTACATTGCATCCTTGCTGCAAATACCCAATGTGATACTGGCTATCAATAAAATGGATCTGGTGGATTTTTCAGAAGAAATTTACGAGACCATCAAAAAGGAATTTGAAGGCATTGCCGCAATTCTTAAGTTGAAAAATTTATTCTTCATCCCGATTTCGGCAAAAGATGGCGACAACGTGGTGGATGCTTCTACCCACACACCCTGGTACAAAGGTGATACCTTACTGCACCTTCTGGAGACACTGCCGGTGCGCATCGATGAAAGTCGTTTGCCTGCCCGTTTTCCGGTGCAATACATCATTCGTCCCCACAGTGAAAATTTTCACGATTACCGGGGTTATGCCGGTCGTATTGCAGGCGGAAGTTTCAAAGTAGGTGATGCGGTAAAAATTTATCCATCCAACACCCAGTCTCACATCGTGGCCATCGATGAGGGCGACAAATCCCTGGACGAAGCTTTTGCACCGCAGTCAATAACCCTGCGTCTGGCAGACAATGTAGATATCAGCCGGGGCGACCTGATTGCGAAAACGTCGGATATAAAACCGGTAGTTAGTACCAATATTTCACTTCTGGTTTCATGGCTTAACCATAAACCGTTGAATATTGGTGGCAAATACATCATTCGCCACACGACGCATAAAACGCTTGCCATCATCAAGGAAGTACACTACAAGGTGAACATCAATTCGCTGGAAAATATTCTGGATGATAAAACGGTGAACATGAACGACATTGCTCACATTTCCATCAAAACGTTAAAGCCTCTGAAATACGATTCATACGAAGAAAACCGTACGACAGGAAGTTTGATTTTGATTGATGAAAATACCTTTGAAACGGTAGGTGCCGGTATGATTGTACACGATTTGGAAGATGAAACTTTTGCCATTTGAATGATAAATATGAAAGATAAAATAGAAAAACTCAATCAACAATTTGAAAGATCCTCTCCCGAAGAGGTTCTTCGCTTTTTTCTGGCCGAATATCCGGGAAAGATTGCACTTTCTTCAAGCCTTAGCATCGAAGATCAGGTACTTACCGACCTGATTGTGAAAATAGACAAGACGACTAAAATCTTTACGCTCGATACGGGTCGCCTTTTTCCGGAAACTTACAGCCTGATTGAAAAGACTAACATGCTTTACGGCATTAAACTGGATGTTTTTTTCCCGGACTATCAGGAAGTGGAAAAACTCGTGAAAACCGAAGGTATTAATCTGTTTTACAACGGAATAGAACAGCGGAAAGCATGTTGCCGAGTACGCAAGATGGAGCCCCTTAAAAGAGCATTCAAGGGTCTTGACGTATGGATTTGCGGCTTAAGAAGAGAGCAGTCAGTTACCCGTCAGGATGTTCAATTGGTGGAATGGGATGAAGCCAACCAGCTGATCAAACTCAATCCACTGATTAATTTTACGGAAGAAGAAGTTTGGGCCTATATTAAGGAGCATCATGTACCTTTTAATAAGTTACACAAACAAGGCTTTCCAAGTATTGGCTGCCAACCTTGTACACGTGCTGTGCAGCCAGGTGAAGATATCCGTTCCGGGCGTTGGTGGTGGGAAGATCCTGAACATAAGGAATGTGGTCTACACAGAAGATAATTTGGTATCTTTGTAAATAATCAAAACTAACTATGAAACCAACCTATAAATTCGTATTATTGGCCCTGGTCACTTTTACCTTATTTTCCTTTACCCCATCGCCTTCCTTTGAAATAAAGGGTAAAATCAATAGTCCTTCAGGCACCATGTATCTGAAGGCATTCCGGAATAAAATGTTTTTCAACATCGACTCAGCGAAAATCATCCAGGGTACCTTCCATTTTAAAGGCAGTGTACAGCATCCCGACTTGTTCGGACTCACCACAAACCGGAACGAGACGTTTAGTCCCTATTACATTTTCATCGAAAATAGCCCGATTGAAGTAAAAATAGATACTGCAAACGAAGAGAAAGCCGTGATTTCAGGCTCTACAGCCAATGACCTTTTTGTCAAATATCACAACAACGAAAATTATAAAATAGACTCCTTGATTAAAGCCAACCCAACATCCACGGTCGTGGCCTATTTACTTTACCGTGAAAATGCACCGGTTTTATCCGCATCGGAAATAGAGTTCAATCTGGCATTGTTAGACCCATCGTTGAAAGAACTGACGTATGTAAAACAGCTGAAAGAAATTGCTGCCATCAAAAGGAAAGTGGAAGTAGGCCATCAGGCGCTGGATTTCACTTCGGTTACCCCGGATGGAAAATCCATCAAGCTTTCGGATTGTTTCGGAAACTACCTCCTACTCGACTTCTGGGCATCCTGGTGCGGGCCTTGCAGGAGGGAAAATCCCAATCTGGTCATTGCGTACAACAAATACAAAGCCAAAGACTTTTCCATTTTTTCCGTCTCTTTGGACAGTAATAAAGAAAACTGGGTCAAAGCCATTGAAAAAGATCAATTGACTTGGACCCATGTTTCAGACCTGATGTTTTGGGACAGCGCCGCTGCTAAAATGTACGGCATCCGGGGTATTCCTTCAAATGTACTGCTGGATCCCACCGGTAAAATCATTGGCAGGAATCTGATGGGCAACGATCTGGAAAAAAAGTTGGAAGAAATTTATGATTTAAAATAAAGAGTTCAATCCACCACCTTTATCATAACCTCCACCGAATACCCGTTTCGAATGTTAAATGCCTTCAAAACAGGCTTATCCAAAGCCAGTGAAACAATCAGATAAAGGATATCCGGATCATATGCCAGTCGTATATCTTCTTCTGAAGGTCTTGACGGAGTACTTGGGTGACTGTGGTAATTGGCAATAATACTCAGATCAGAAGCCCTTGCAGACCTTAGAGACTGAAATTGCTCAGCAGGATCAAAGGAAAAATGTTCAGGACTGGCATCTATATTTGTCAAGGCATATTGCTCCTTCACCAAATTATCCTTCCCTCCCAACAACCCACAGGCTTCATTGGGCAATTCAGCCAAAGCTTGCTGAATAATCCCATCAACTATTTTGCGGGGTAGCAGTATCATTTTTGTATAACGATTTTATAGAGACCCTTTGTCTCAGATTCATAAATGTCCACAATTTTAAAACCTTGCTCAACAGCACTTGATGGAATATTATCCAACGGTTCTCCTTCAGTGACCAAAACCTCCAGGATATCGCCTTCATTCAATTTGGACAATTGAATTTTGGTCTTGACAAACGTCATCGGGCAATGATCCTTAGTTACATTTAATTTATATACTGACATAGTTTTTATTTTTTAGATAAATAATGTCTGTCCGCCATCGGCCAGTTTCAGGAAAGTGGCAACACCCAGCACATCTTTGACTTCCGGAATAAAATCACTTTTTTGCAATCCCAGAATATGCATAGCTATCTCGCAGGCATAAAAATTGACGTCTAAAGCTTTGGAAGTTTCGACCAATTCTTCCAGTGTGGCCACATTTTTTTTACGCATCATATAGCGAAAAATGGATGGGCTAATGCCGCCAAAATTGAGCCTGCTTACAGGAGCACTTTTTAAACCTCCCATAAAAAAGCCGAATATCTTTGGTAAAAAACCCTTGCCTAAAAAACTTCGACCTTGTTTAATCTTTAAAGCATCAAGGCCCCAGAAGGTAAAAAAGATATTCACCTCATATCCTACAGCGGCAGCTCCTGAAGCCAATGTAAATGCAGCGGTCAACTTATCAAAGTCACCGCTAAAGCTTATAATGGATAATTTCTTTTGTTCTGACATCACTTTAATTTTTTACAGAATGAATATCACAAGTTCCTTGTTCGTAATCTACCAATTCCGTTACGGTTGGATGTTCTCCGCAAATAGGACATTTGTGGTTTTTCTTACCCTTTATCGTCCTGAATTCCATCGTTTTAGCATTGAAAGTCAATAGCCTATCCGTCAGCAAATCACCAACTCCGGTAAAATACTTCAGCACTTCAGCAGCCTGAATGGTTCCAAGCATACCAGCAATGGCGCCCAAAACACCGGCTTGTGAACAAGTGGGCACGGCATTTGCAGGTGGAGGCCCGTAGAAAAAGCAACGATAACAGGCCGTACCCGGAACATAGGTAAAAGTTTGTCCCTCAAAACGCAGTATTCCACCGTGTGAAAAAGGCTTTCCAGCAAAGACGCAAGCATCGTTGATCAGAAATTTTACCGGGAAATTGTCTGTTCCATCCACCACAAAATTATAGTCCTTTATAATGTCCAGAGCATTCTCTGCCGTAAAAAGAGTTTGATAGGTAATGACCTCCACATCGGGATTCAACCGATTGATTTTTTCCTTAGCTGAAATGACTTTTGGTTTATCAACATCTTCGGTAAAATGGATGACCTGGCGTTGCAGATTGCTTAAATCGACCACATCACCATCAATGATACCGATGGTACCTATCCCCGCAGCAGCCAGATACAACGCAACAGGAGCACCAAGTCCTCCCGCCCCTATTATCAACACTTTAGCCTTGTTGATTTTTTCCTGGCCTTCAACCCCCACATCCTGAAGAAGAATATGGCGACTGTATCGTTGTATTTGATCGTCTGTAAAATTCATGGGGTCGGATTATTTTATTCGTGAAAAAAATTCAGATCCGCCTCCCATGAAAAAAAGAAAATCAATTTCATCATCCTGTTTAAGCAAGGTAGTCTCGTAGTCATCTTTCAAAACAAAAGATCCATTCAATTGTACGGTTACCATTTGTGGTTGCACAACCTTGTTTAAGATAAGTATTTCAGCAATTGATAGTGGTAATTCTATTTCCTGAAGTTTGTCGTTTACTTTTATAGTGCTCATAATTGATGTATTTTTTTGTCATTTAATCTACTGCAAAAATCGAACTTTGTTTGAACAGAACATATACCTTTCATAAGGCATATTTATACCCTACTATTGGTATGCACATCTTGAATGATTATATGTTTTTTCAAAGCAGGAATTTTCCTTAAAAAAGTGTAGATTTGTTACAAATTATTTAAAAGGTTATTCCTCAATTACTTCATCCGAATGAAACGAATTATCTATTTTATCGCCTTTTTGCTGATTTCAGCAACGATGAACATACAGGCACAGGTCTATCAAACCGGTAGCCGAAGTGAACAGATACGTTGTCTGACAGTCTATGCCGACGGCGATTGGACAAGTGTTCCCGTCATCAAGATGGGCACGGACAATTTCATTGAGGTTTCGTTTGATGAGCTTTCACACGATAATAAACGTTTCGCATACCGGATTATACATTGCAACGCAGACTGGAAAAAATCGGATATGAATGAATTGGAATATTTGGACGGTTTTCCTGAAAATGATATTGAAGATAGCCAACAATCCGTTAGCACACTGACGCTATACACACATTACAAATTTTCCCTACCCAATGAAAAAGTAAACCTGAAACTTTCGGGAAATTATGCGGTGGAAGTCTATGACAGAGACGGAACCGGTGAAACCTTATTGACTGCTTGTTTTATGATGCTCGAAAGCAAAGTTGCCATTGAAGGAAGCGTAACAGCTACAACTGATATTGACTACAAGCAACAAAGCCAACAGCTCAACTTTAATATTAAGCTAATGGGAATGAGTATTCAGCAACCCTTGACCGAACTTAAAGTGAAAGTCCAGCAAAATCATCGCAGGGACAGTGAAGTTCGAAATATAGCCCCCATTCAGGTCAACAACGATGTTATAAGCTACGAGCACAACAAGGATCTGATTTTCGAGGCAGGAAATGAATACAGAAGGTTTGAAATAACCAGTTACAAATATTCAACCCTGGGTGTTTATAAGATCAGCTATTTCAAGCCTTTTTACAATGTGGAGCTTTTTCCTTCCGAACCCAGGTTGAAAGGCTACGTCTATGATAAAGATCAGAACGGCCGATTTCTTATTCACAGCCAGGATGCATCGGATGATTTAACGGGATCTGACTATTTTCTGGTTCATTTTTTTCTACCCATGGAAAGCCCCATCCTTGACGGGGGCATCTTTTTGAATGGGGATCTGGTATACAATTCGTTGGACGCCAATAGCAAAATGATTTACAATTTTGAGAGAAAAGCGTATGAGAAAGATTTACTTTTGAAACAAGGTGCCTATAATTTCCAATACGTATTTTGCCAAACCAAAAGCAGAAAGTCAACACCTGCTCGCATAGAAGGTTCCTATTGGGAAACAGAGAATGAATATCAGGTTTATGTCTATTACCGTCCGGTTGGTGAGCGATACGACAGGTTGATTGGTTACAAGCAAATTAATACGTCCTTTTAATCGAGCTTGAAACGCATACGCCAGCGTCCATTTTCAAAGTCGTGGCTCAGCAACTTAAAATGACCTATTTCAGAAGTAGTTGAAACGTGAGTTCCGATGCAGGCGCAAACGTCGTAGTCTCCTATCCGGACCAGTCTTAATGGACTTTCAGTGTTTTCCGGCAATTTGCTGAGATCGACAATTTTGGCAGCTTCTTCCAGAGTTACAAAATCATAGGTCACTGAAAGATTTCTGTTTATCACATCGTTGACGCGTCGTTCAATTTCGGCTATTTGCTCAGATGTCGGCACATTTTCCAGAAAATAGTCACATTTACTCTTCTTCTTTTCTATGTGTGCATTTTTAGAACGACTGCATCCAAACATTCGAATCATTGTTTGGTTTAGAATATGTTCAGCGGTATGCATCGGTGGAAATTCTTCCTTGTTGTGATTGTTTAAAATGATTTCTTCCATATTATACTAAATTTAGCGTCCATTTTTTAGTCAAATGCAAAAAGCCCATCAGTGAAGATGGGCCTTAAAATCAAAAAAATGTCACCCATTTTCATGAATGACATTTTAATCTCTTTTGTTTGCTTATTCAGCAGGAGCAGCAACTGTAGTATCAGCAGCAGCAACTGTAGTATCAGCAGCAGCAACTGTAGCAGTACTATCAACAGTAACGTCAGCAGCAGGTGCTGTTTTTTTACCACAAGATGCGAATGAAACTGCAACGATTACAGCAAAGAATAAAACTAACTTTTTCATTTTTGTTTAAAACATTAAATTATGACTACAAGTTATATTATCCATTAGATTAATACATATGGACAAAATTTCGGCTCAAAGATATTTAATTTTTCTTAAATAATATAATTATTTCTAATTTTTGATGTTTTTTTTTACAAGCGAACGCATTTGCTCCATTTTAACAGTGCAAAAATAAAAACACCTCTTGTATATGAAGTTAATTCTGCAATAATTTTAAGGTCTATAAACAATAGATATGATTTCAGATAAGTGTTTGTGATCATCACGGATTCTATGGTGTAATCATAGGTTGAAGCCACATTGATTGCCCATGACAGATTTTCAACTGTTTTGTAATGCCTGCCTTCTGAAGCTTTAGATTGCGTGAAGAAACGCAAAAGTAGATTTTGTTTTTCTTGCTGAATTTATCCGCATTTGTATAGGTTTTTTGTCTTTACAACGCCCCCAAATTTTCATCGTTGAAAACATTCTTCCCTTCCGCTGTCATTAGTTTTTCCAGACGATCGGCATACTGCTTTTCAATTTTGCCACGCACTATTTTCATGGTGCTGTTCATCAGTTGGTTTTGTTCGGTGAAAGCTTCAGGAAGTATGGCAAAAGCGGCTGGAATCCAACGTTCAGGAAACATGCCCTCGTAGGCACCACCTTTTCGGAAGGAGTTGACCGACTGTTGAATCAATTCAACGGCTGTTTTTTTACCTTCAGGTGTTTCATAATTGGGTACTGAACGTTTCAATGCTTCCTTGGAAGGAACAATCAGAGCGACAGTATATGGACTCTGGTTGTTGTAAAGCAGAACCTGGTCGATGTAAGGTGAAAGTGTCACCATAGACTCTTCTATCCCTTCAGGGCTGTATTTTTCACCATCGCTTCCTATAAGTAAGCTCTTAAAACGGCCATAAACGTATAAATAGCCGTCTTCATCCATGGCACCCAGGTCACCGGTGTACAACCAGCCGTCTTTTAGCGTACTGGCAGTGGATTCCGGATTTTTCCAGTAACCTGCCATGACGTTTTCACCCCGGATAACCATTTCACCCTTTTGACCAACAGGAAGTATGTTTCCTTTTTCATCGCGGATGGTTATTTCCAGATTTTTCACCAGATAACCGGAAGAACCAAGTTTGTGGTGCATCATACCGTTGGTGGAAATGACAGGAGTGGCTTCGGACAAGCCATAACCCTGAAACATGGGAATACCAATGGCATACCAAAATTTCTGCATATCAATATCCAGCAACGCACCCCCTCCCACAAAGAAGTCAAGCTTACCGCCCATGGCACCGCGCAATTTTGAAAATATAATTTTATCAAAAAGATTGACCAGCGGTTTCAGTACACAGGTGCCTTTTGTCCCCTTGTTGAAGCCTTCCTTATTATAGATTATAGCGATTTTCAATCCGATATGGAATAATTTTTCAATGATCGGCCCTTTTTCACGGACACCTTTTTCAATGTTCCCTTTAAAGCTTTTGGCCAATGCCGGAACGCTCAAAAGAAGACTCGGCTGAATTTCCCGGATGGACATGGGAATATTCTTCAGATTTTCAATGGGAGTTTTGCCTACAGGAACAGTGCCCACACTGGCACCACTTGCCATAAAACTGTAAAATCCGGCAACATGGGCAAAGCAATGATCGAGCGGTAAAATGATTAATGTTTTGTAGGTAGTCGGAATATCCATCAACGACAAAGACTGTTCAACGTTGGCTGTATAGTTGCGATGTGTCAGCAGAATGCCTTTGGGGTCTGCTGTCGTGCCGGATGTGTAGGAAATATTGGCGTAGTCGTCGCCTTCTACAGATTCGGATATTTTAATCAGTTCACCGGGATGGGCAGCATTCCATGTTTCACCCAGGACGTAAAGATCGTCCAGAGCGATTTCATTTTCCTGCAACTCTTCCGCTTTGGCACCAAAAACTATTACTTTTTCAACCTTATTGAGTTTATCCTTGATAGCTCTTATTTTGTGAAGTTGGGTGGAGGAAACCATGACGAAACGTGCATCGGAATGATCCAGTCTAAAAATCAAGTCGTTGGATTCGTTGAGTTTTACGGACATGGGCACATTGACACCACCTGCATGCAGAATGGCAAGCTCACCAATTATCCACGAATTGCAACCTTCTGACAATAAAGCAATACGATCACCTTTATTAAACCCAAGGTTTAACAGACCACCCCCCAGACGATGCACCAAAACCTGCGTTTCTTTATAGGTCGTCGGGCGAAATGCTGTATCGCGCTCCCATAAAAAAGGGTTCTCTGCATAACGTGTAACGCACTCGTTAAAAAGATCTATGATGGTTTTCTTTTTCATTGGTTGGATGGTATAAGGTCAAAGTTGGAGGTAGCCGCTTTTGCGACCATCGCCCTGCTTTTATGCGTTCATTTTCCGGATAAACTATTGAAAAAAAGCAAAAATAATCAGTCTAAAGTTTCATAAAACGATCAGCCACAGCTTTCCCCGCTGCCAATGCTTTCAGGTTCATGTTGACAATAGCCTCCCCTTTTCGTTCAAAAATACGGCGGATACCGTTTTCAATTTCCTCATAGGCGATGCCGATAAAAGGAGTTGCAGCACCCAGCATCACAATGTTTGAAACGCGGGTGGAACCAAGTTCTTTGGCAATAGCATCAACATCCAGAATCACTTTATTGGGAATGGCATCCAGGGCTTTCTGCAAATCTTCAATTTCAGGATAGTTTGGTATGTTGATGAAAGGTGTGGAATTGGTAACAATCCAACCTCCTTTGGACAAATAAGGCAGATAGCGCAAAGCCTCCATTGGTTCAAGCGATAAGATTAAATCGGCTTTCCCTTTGGCAATCAAATCCGAATAGATAGGCTTGTCAGATATACGCAAATTGGATTGCACATCACCGCCTCTTTGGCTCATACCATGAACTTCGGCTTGTTTCATGTACAGATTCTGTTCAACCGCGGCTTCACCAATTACGGCTGCAATGGATAGGATTCCTTGTCCACCTACGCCGGAAAGTATAACGTCTTTTTTCATTTTTCTTGAATTATTTCTTTTTACGGCCAATCGTTTGAATACATTCCCTGCGAGGAATAATCACTGAAAGTCCGGGATAGTCCATTTCTTTGCGAATAACATTCACCATTTCCTCGTGATTCTTTTTCAGGGGTACCAACACATGTAGATGTGCAGGGTCAACGCCTAAGCCTAAACAAATAGCCTCAATCTTACCGGTTCCGGCTGAATCCTGCCCGCCTGTCATACCAGTCGTTTCATTGTCTGAAATGATGACGGTGATGGGTGAATCTTCATTGATGGCATCGAGTAAGGAAGTCATACCTGAATGGGTAAAGGTTGAATCACCGATGACTGCTACTGCAAACTTCAGGCCTGCATCCGCTGCACCTTTTGCCATAGTAATGGAAGCACCCATATCCACGCAGGAATTGATGGCTTTAAAGGGAGGCAAATAACCCAAGGTGTAACAACCGATATCACCAAATACTTTTGATTCTTCCCCTTTTTCGGCAACTACCAGATTCAGTGCATCGTACATATCACGGTGTCCGCAACCCACACAAAGGGATGGTGGACGACTTTTCACCACTTCCGAAAGCTCAACAGTTTCCGGCATTTCAAAACCAAAGGCTTTGGCCACGATATCCGGATTGAGTTCTCCAACTCTGGGCAGGAAGCCGTCTTTACGGCCATGAACGGTCAAACCTATATTCAGATGGCCTTTGAGCATATCTTCAATCAGGGGAAAACCTTCTTCAATGACAACCAGCTCCTTGCATTCAGCTGCCATTTTACGCAAGAATTTATCTGGCAATGGGTATTGTCCAATTTTTAAAACAGGGAAAGGACAACCTTCGGGATAGTTTTCCATCAGGTAATTTAGAGCGATACCACTTGCCACAACGCCTCTGGATTTATCAGGGCCGTCGGTATAGGTGTTGTAAACGGATTCTTCGGAATAGTTTAAATAATCATTCTGTGCTGCTAAAAGCTTGTTGTACTGCATGCGGGCAATGGCAGGTAATAAGACAAATTGATTGGGATTGCGGGAAAAATGAAGTTCATTCTGGGGCTTTTCAGCACGACGAGCCACACCGGATCTTGAATGAGCCAGACGGGTGGTAATGCGCAACATTACTGGTACTCCACAACGTTCTGAAAGTTCGAAACCTTCGTAAACCATGTCGTAAGCTTCTTGCTGATTGGAGGGTTCCAGAATTGGAATCATGGCAAAGTTGCCGTAAAATCTGGAATCCTGTTCGTTTTGAGATGAGTGCATGGAAGGATCATCGGCAGCAACAAAAACGATACCGCCTACAACGCCGGTCACTGCTGAATTGATGAACGCATCCGCCGCAACATTCACTCCAACATGTTTCATACAAACCAAGGCACGTTTTCCGGCAAAAGACATTCCCAGAGCAGCTTCCATCGCTGTTTTTTCATTACAAGACCAACGGCAATGTATTTTTTCGGTTTTGGATTTGGAGGAAGATTGAATATATTCGGTTATTTCGGTTGATGGCGTGCCGGGATAAGCATAAACGCCTGAAAGACCAGCATCCAAAGCAGCTTGCGCAATGGCCTCGTCTCCAAGTAAAAGTAATTTCTCCATATATTTTAGTCAATTATTTGCTTAAGGTCAGCAAAAATACAAAATTTACTCCAGAATTCCTCGCTTGTTCAATGCCTGATGATAGGCCTCGGCATTTACATTGTGTTGTGATAAAGTTGTTGCAAAAGCGTGATAGCCTGAAAAGTCATATCTGGCACACATGTATAGGTACGAGTGTCTGGTTGCCATTAAAACGGCATCAATGGCAGTGATGGAAGGAAGACGTATAGGACCTGGAGGCAGACCGATGTTTTTATACGTATTATAGGGTGATGATATTTTGGTTTGTCCGCTCAGAATACGTTTTATGGTTAAATCACCAACGGCAAACTTAACGGTTGGATCAGCCTGCAAGGGCATGTTAATACGAAGTCTGTTCAGATACAAACCGGCTACCTTGGGCATTTCGTCCGATTTATTGGTTTCCTCTTCAACAATGGATGCCAATGTTGAAACTCCAGATTGTGATAGACCTATTTTTTTAGCTTCATCTAAACGGGTATCGTTCCAGAATTTGTTGTATTCTCTCTGAAAAAGGACCAAAAGCTTATCGGATGAAGTATTCCAGTAAACATCGTAGGTATTAGGAATGAAGATGCACATGTAGTTTTGAGGGGTAAGCTTCAAGCTGTCTTGCCATGCTTTTTCCTGAAAACAATTTAAAATGGTCACAGAATCTATCATTAACTGCTTGGACAACCTGCCAGCCAAATCCTGTACGGTTCTTAAATTGTTAAACGTTAGTTTTACAGGTGTTTGCAAACCAGAACTTAAATTTCTGGCAATCTTATAACTGGACATTCCCGGTTTGATATCGTAACGACCGGGGTGAACGTCCTCCTTGTATTTTAAAAGATCCAATAGAAGCACCAGTTTTCCCGGATGCTTGATTTTTCCTGCTTTGATCAGTTTTTTCAGTACTATTTCCTGATTGTCACCAGGATAAACAAAAACACTTACGGTTTTATCAATATGACAAGGTGACTTTACGAAGGTCATAAAAAGCCAACTTGTCGTGTAAATGACTACTGCCATCAGGCAGAATTTTAATAAACGGGAGCTTGCGCGCTTCATCTGATTAATTTTTTTATTCCTCAAAAGTAGCTGTTTTTTTCAAAATAATTACATGCTTAAAGTTTGGAGTGTTAAAAGACTTTTCTATCTTTGCACCGCGAAAAGCGAATCAGCATACGCTCCCGGAAGGATGGGTGAGTGGCTGAAACCACCAGTTTGCTAAACTGACGTACTCGTAAGGGTACCGGGGGTTCGAATCCCCCTCCTTCCGCAAAAATCGAGGCTATCTTGTAAAAGACGGCCTCTTTTTTATGTCATTTATTATATGTTTTATATCAAAAAGTAACATGTTTTATACTTTGAAAAGGTCTATTTTTATACTCTTTAAGTCTGTATACTAAATAAAACCACTTTCTCATGAGATTACACGGTTCTTACAGCTATAAATGCCTCGTTTTTTTAATTTGCTTTTTTGTACTTATACCCAGTCAAATCCACTCCAAAAGTATATTCAGCAACTTTGTAAATCCACCCATTGAATACAAACCTAAACCGCTTTGGTTCTGGAACAACACCACGGTAACTGAAGCCGGCATAAAAGATCAGATGCAAAAATGCAGGGACAACAGTGGTTATGGAGGTTTCGGCATCTTACCCTTTGGTCCGAATTTTACACCTAAATATCTAACTGAAAGCTACTTCACCATGTATGGTGTTGCCATAAAAAAAGCGCAGGAACTGGGTATGAAACTTTGCATCTACGACGAATATGGATTTCCAAGCGGTAGTGCAGGTGCAATAAACGGTGACGGTACTCCTCGATTTCAAAACAAATACCCGGGATCAACGATCAAACGCCTGGATAAAATCGAGGAAACGCTGATTGGCCCTAAAGCATGGTCAAAAAAAATACCAACAGGAACACTCATGAGCATTGTGGCAATGGATACGCTTACCAAGGAGCGGGTTGACCTGACCACTCAGGTGGTAAATGGTACCATTTCCTGGAATGCGCCTGCAGGCACCTGGAAAATGATGCTATTTGTTTTGGTGAAAGATGGAGATCCAAACGTTGATTACCTGGATCCCAATGCTGTGGATCAATTTATCGGTATGGTTCATCAGAGCTATTACGATCGTTTCAAGGATTATTTCGGGACAACCATTGATGGAGTTTTCTACGATGAGCCAACCATGTATCGGGCTTTAGGGCGAATGTGGACACCAGCTTACAATGAAAAATTCCTGACGAGATATGGATTCAGTCCCACAGCTTTTTATCCGGCACTTTGGTATAATATTGGCACCGACACTCAGGCTGCCCGGAATTTCCTTTTTGGTTTCAGGACTGAATTATATGCCAGTGGTTTCATGAAACGAATCCAGGACTGGTGTGATACCCATGGAGACATCTATGCGACAGGACATCAGGACAATGAAGACATGAAAAATCCGGTCAGTATTTCCGGTGACCTGATGAAGTGTAATAAATTTCAGGATATTCCCGGTATCGATAAAATCGGTGGAGGAGCAAGCCGGCCTGCTGAAAAATACTACAAGTTGATCAGTTCTGCCGCAAACAACTGGGATAAACCCCTGGTTATGTCAGAGACTTACGGCGATATGGGCAATATCAGTTGGAATGAAATCTACATGATAGCCATGGAGCAATACACCAAAGGAATTAATATGATGATTCCTCATGCGGTATGGTACAATACCAGCAATGTCTCTTTTCTTCCTGAACTTTCTTATCGCAGCAGTATTTACGCTCAAAGACTTCCTGAATTCACCACTTTTATGGGTCGATTGAATGTAATGTTGCAAAATGAAGGGCGTCACGTATCGGATATTGCCGTTTTATATCCGATCACGACACTTCAAGGCAGCAATTATCTGGATGGACCGCTCGGTTTTTATGCAGGAGGTGTCTCGACCTACGAAGATAACTATGCTGATGTTGGGGAAATACTTTCATCCGAAATTAGTCGGGATTTTACCTGGATTCATCCTGAAATTCTGGACGAACGGTGTACCGTGGAAGGTGATACCCTCAAGCTGAACAATAAGGTCAACTTTGAAGCTTTTAAGGTGCTGATTTTACCGGCCCATCAGACTATCAGCTGGAGCAATTTACAGAAAATCAAACAGTTTTATGAAAATGGAGGCAAAGTCATAGCTATTGGCAAAGTACCTTCTAAATCAGCCGAATTCGGGCACGATCAGGATGTTGTAGAAACTGTCAGGGAAATGTTTCCGAATGTCAGTGTGCCAATTAAAGTTACAGCATCCAGTCAGTGGGCTGCAGGTGGGTATGAACCGGAAAAAGTCGCTGATGGCTCTATGACTACTCGTTGGAATGCAGCAGATCAGTCTGGTGGCAACCAATGGCTGGAAATTAACTTTGGCGGAGACAAGACATTCAACAAAACGATCATTTCAGAGGCTTTTGACAGGATTACTTCCTACAAAATCCAGTACTGGAACGGTACAAACTGGGCGAATTGCTTCACCGGACAAACCATTGGTGCGTCCAAAACTGATAATTTCACTGCTGTAACATCCCCCAAAGTACGGTTGTATATCAACTCCATCAAGGAAGCCAGTGCATCCATTTATGAATTTGAGGTACACTTAAATGCCGGCCCCAATTTGCTGACAGAAGATACTTTATGCATCAACACCCATACAAATGGAGGTCGTACAATCTTCTTGAAATCGCCCAGGGCAGACCTGCTTCAAAATGCACTGGATAGCCTGGTACAAGTTTTCGACGTAGAAATGGAGAACGACATTGATTTACGATACATCCATAAAGTAAAAGATTCCACGGATATTTATTACATTGCCAATACAACAAACAAATCCATAGATGGTTATGTACGTTTGCGTGGCAATATAACGCCAACAACCCTGGATCCGCACACAGGAACAATTTCAAATCCGGAATACATCTTGGTCTCTGAAGGTGGAACGAATATAACCCGGGTAAAAATAAGCCTTCCAGCTTATCACTCCTGCTTTATCGTCTCCAATTCAGATAGCTTATTCTCAACGAACAGGTCGGTGAAAATGGGAAATATGCCCCTGAAAGTCTTTCCAAATCCAATAGACCAGTTTTTGACAGTCAATTTTGGCAATGACATTTATAAAGAACTAAACATCATTGACATGTCTGGTAAAATTGTAAAAAAAATGAATGTACCAGATATGTCCACTGAAATGAAATTTGATGTCAGTAATCTGGAAAGTGGTGCCTATTATGTTTATTTACACGGTGATACAGAAAGCAAAGGGACATTTATTATTAAATAAAAATGCCCCTACTTTTTCACTTTCGTCATTCTGGTAAAAAACACCAACAAAATGGCCGAAAGCACTGCTGTACATGCTCCAAAATAGAAAGGAACGCTGGAATTTATATGATCATAAAGCAATCCGGCTATAAAACTTGCAGGAAGTAAGGTCACTCCAAGCAAAGCGTTGTAAAGCCCCAAACCTGTACCCTTTTTATTTTTGTCAATGATATCGGATATAAATGCCTTCTGAATACCATCCGTCATGGCTGAGTACAATCCGTACATGGCAAAAAGCATAAAAATCAGATGCAGGTTTCTGGTTATTCCAAAGCCGAAATACACCAGTGCATAAATCAGAAATCCACCAATAAGCAGTTTTTCTTTTCCTATTTTATCTGAAAGAGTTCCCATCGGTATGGCCAAAGCCACAGATACCACGCTGGAAATCAGATAAACCAGAGGAATAAAAGCGACCTTCACTCCCACTTCGTTGGCTTTGACCAACAGCAAGGCATCGGTTGAATTTCCAAGCGTAAAAAGAAAAATGATGCCCAAAAACAAATAAAACTTTCTGGGAAAATCGCTGAATCTGAATTTCTTTAAAAGTTGTTTATCTTGTTTTCTTGCCTCCTTAATACCAAAAATAAGGACTAAAATGCCCAATACACCCGGAATTCCGGCCAGCAGGAAAATGAGTTTATAATTTCCCGGATAAAAAATAAAAAGTGCAAAAGCCAATAATGGACCTGCAATGGCACCCATATTATCCATAGCTTTTTGAATACCAAAACTTTTTCCTGTTTCACCGTTGGTCACAGAACCTGCAATCAAGCTATCCCGGGGTGCTGTACGAATGCCCTTCCCAAAACGTTCAACAAATCGTAGATACAAAACCTGTAAAGGCGAGGCAACAAAGGCATACAGAGGCATAATCAACGCTGAAAGCCCATAACCGATCAGCATAAAAGGTTTGTTCCTGCCCATTTTGTCGCTCCAAAAACCGGAAAGCGATTTAATGAGGGCAGCTGTACTCTCCGCTATTCCTTCAATCAACGACAGACTTGTTTTAGACGCTCCCAGGGAAAGAAGAAACATAGGCATGACCGAGTAAACCATTTTGGCCGAAGTGTCTGTCAGGAAGCTGGTTAAGCCTGTAAAAAAGACGTTCTTATTGACACTAAATAGTCGCTTATCTTTGAGAAGGATCGTTTCTTTTTTCATCGTTTACTTACTATAACTATCTTCTATAAAATGCAGTTGCTGTTCCAACATGGCAACTTTAGGCATCTCAAAGCCTGCAAGGCGTGCTGCTGCCAATGTTGCCGAATAAATGGCATCAATTTCCAGTGGTCGTTTAAAATCATAATCAAGTTTCATACTTGGGGCATACGGTTTCATTTTGAGTGTTGAATCGAGCATGGCTTTTACAAAACCTTCTCCGATGGGTGCACCACAGGCATTGGCGGCTCCGATAACTTCCATCATCAGGTCACGAATCAGCTCATAGGTTTTTGGATTTTTCATCAAGCGTTCCGTAGTTGTATTCAACACTACGCACATACCATTGTAAGGTATATTCCAAACTAATTTTTTCCAACGGGATTCTAACAGGTTGTCGGAGAATTCTGCCGGTATATTCGCCGCTTCAAAATCGGTACAGATTTGCTTCATCAATTTCATATTTTCACCCTGAAAATACCCGATAGTCAGTTTTCCGTAATCGAGATGGCTGATGTGTCCTGCACCTGTTTTATTGGAACAAATAAAAGCCAATCCTCCTGCAATGGATGAATCCGGAAAGTCTTTTGCCAAATTTTCTTCAATTCCAATACCGTTTTGAATCAACACTATACATGTATCTTTATGAAGTATTGGTTTAAGTAATTCTTTTAAGTATTTATTGTTTGTTGTTTTCAGACACACCAGCACCACATCACACTTGGGCATCTGATTTGTGCTGTTGTAGGCATTGATTTTGCTCAAATGGAAATCACCCTGAACGGAATCGATCTGCAATCCATTTTCGCGCACAAAGTCATAATCACTGTGAAAAAGAAAATGCACATCAGCCCCTGCATGGGCCAACATTCCACCATAAAAACCGCCAAGGGCTCCTGTACCAATGACAGCGTATTTCAAATTATTCATTTTATCGGGAAGCTTAAAAATTGTTGGAACAAATTTATAAAAAAACCGCCTCA
>Ga0209123_1000848_pt1 | contig 35044 bp, 28 predicted proteins | sample BarGraIncu00431A_FD_184500 | JGI IMG/M metagenome (GOLD analysis project Ga0209123, IMG submission 184500) | Arctic peat soil microbial communities from Barrow, Alaska, USA - Barrow Graham LP Incubations 004-31A (SPAdes) (version 2) | ecosystem: Environmental > Terrestrial > Soil > Wetlands >... | reverse complement strand
GTCAGCATCGCTGGCGAGCAAGGTGCCGGTGATGGCGCTTGCATCTTCCTGGCCTGTACCGCTGGTGCCGCCAGTGATGACGGTGGGGTCGTTCACAGCCGTGACATTCACGCTGACGGTGGTGGTGTTACTGGTGAGCACGCCATCGGTGATGGTGTAGGTGAAGTCGGCCGTGCCGTTGAAGTTGGCCCCTGGCGTGAAGGTCACGGTGCCATCCAAGTTCAGGACTGCGGTGCCACCGGCTCCGCTGGTGACGCTGGCAATGCTCAGCGTCGCGCTGTCCACGTCGGTGTCGTTGCCCAGCAGCTGCGCTGCGGTGTAGGTCACCGGCGTGTCTTCGGTGGCAGTGAGGGTGTCGTTGTTGGCCACCGGGGCGTCGTTGACGTGTCGTTGCGCACTACCAAAAACCGGTTGATTAACACCAATCGATTGGGCATCTCGAACCAAGGACAGTGTTGCTAACTCTTCACCAATTCGCATTACCCGCACAAAGCTATGCGAGTCGCTGGCTCCACCACCATCAAGACCAGCAGCAGTTGGATCCAGCTCAATTGAAAGATCCCCGCCCCCGGCTATAACTTTGGCAATTTGAGCAGATCCAGTATTCAAATCTGTTAAGGCTGCCTCTGTTTTATCAGCGGAAGCTGTTCCCAGCAAATTTTCTTCAATCAGTAACTCGCGTCCAGATGCGATCGTTAAGGGCTGCCCATTTGGCAACGCCAATTCAAGATGGGCTCCGTCTTCAGTGACAATTTTTTGCCCTTCCTGTACTTCATCACCAACTTGCAGTGGTTTACGCAATCCATCTGCATCCACCAACCAGGCGTTTCCCTGCAAAACAACGACAACACCACGTGCTTGGGCAGAGATTTGATTGGTAGCCATGAGTTAACTCCAGAGTGCAGTAAATTTAGATTTACTGACTTTAAAGCACTATCTGGCAGGTCGGTATTGTCCTTAGGGACAGGTCACTTGCATCATCAGTGGATGCCGTGCACCCTTAGCGCAAGCTGGAGACGATCCGTTAAATTGAGTTTTTCAAATACGGAACTTAAATGGGCCTTGACTGTTCTTTCTGATATTTTGCAATTTTGCGCGATCATAAGATTAGATGCGCCATTTGCAGCTTGGATCGCAACTTCCTTCTCTCTTTGAGTTAAGTTAACACCCCATTCTGCAATTGGCGCTGAACTAACAACCGCAGCATGACTTGCACTTTGAATTAAACGTTGCATCAACGTTTTACCAATCCAGACGTGCCCAGCCTGAACGACCTGTTTCACTTGCTCCAAAGTATGCGCATCTGAAAATGCGTGGCAGTAAGCAGCACATCCAACATCAAGCGCAGCTACTGCTTCTGAGTCCTTCGGATTTGAACTTGTCGCAATGATGCGAACTTTCTGGTCAACTATGAGCCGCTGCCACTGCTTATCATTCCAAGGCGGAAGATTGGGTATGGATAGATCTATCCATACCATCGATTCCTGATCGAAATTTAGCTGAAACAAATCTTTAAATTGACCCGCAAAAGATTGAATATTTGGGAAAAAAGCACGCTGCCAGTGCGCTAATAAACCAGTATCGTGGCTGACCAAAACCATATCCAAGTTATTACTCATCGTTCAGTCATCGCCTTAGCCTTCGCTCTTAAGATAGGCTTCAATAAATAAGCCAGTACTGATTTCTTTCCCGTCAAAATATCGACTTCGGCCACCATCCCGGGAATTATCGGAAACTTCTGTGGGCCAATACTGCTGGAAAGCGTTCGCACGCGAACCAAGAAGAACGCGTTGCCTTTTTCATCCAGCACGCTGTCAGCGCTGATATGTTCCAAGGTCGCTTCGAGCCCTCCATAAATGGCGTAGTCATAAGCCGTGAATTTAACCAGTGCTTTTTGCCCGGGCCGTAAAAATGCAATGTCTCTGGGCAATATACGAGCTTCGAGTAGCAACGCATCATCAGAAGGAACCACTTCAATTAAATCTTTTCCTGGCTGCACGACACCGCCTACGGTGTTTACTTTTAGTTGCTTGATAGTGCCATTCACCGGCGAGCGAATGTCGGTTTGCTTGACCCGATCCTCCAGGGCTGTACTACCTTCAGACAGGGCACTGAGCTTGGCATTAGTTTCACTCAACTCGGAGCGCGCATTATTTCGAAAGGTCAAATCCACTTCCTGCATTTTTCGGTTTGCTTCCGCAACAGAAGATTCCAGTCGTGGAATATCCGAATTTGCACTGTCACGCTCGCCTCTGTAGCGGGCAACATCCCGCTCTAAACGCAATAGCTCAACATCAGAAACAGCCCCGGTCTTTGCCAGAGGCCTCGTCATTTCAAGTTCTCGGGCTGTCAAGGTATAGCTTTGAGTTGCTTGTTCGCGCTTAGCTCTGACTGATATCAACTCTTGCGAACGTTGCAATGATTGTTGTCGAGCAACACCAATAGTGGCATCAAGCTCTGCACGTCTGGATTCATAGAGTGAGCGCTCCTGCTCCACAATGTCAGGAGCCTCTTTGACAACATTCTCTGGAGGGATAAATTTGGCCCCATCTGCCAATGCTTTGAGTCTTGCTCCTTTAGCCAGTAGTGAAAGATATTGAGATCTGTTTTCTCGCAAAGAAGACACCATTCGAGTGGGATCAACTTTAAGAAGAAGATCGCCAATTTTCACGCTCTGGCCTTCTTTGACCAGTATTTCCGAAACTATTCCTCCATCCATGCTTTGCAAAACTTGAATTTGCCTTGATGGTATGACCTTACCTTCTCCACGCGTCACTTCATCCAACGCTGCAAACGCTGCCCATAAAAGCAAAATAAAGACAAAAGCAACACTCAACCAAACGAGCAGACGAGCTCCACGTGGAGTCTGCTCTGCAATAGCCCAGTCTGCATTTGCATCGAAATCTCCATCCATTTCCTTATTTTTGCCATCAACAGCATGCAGTACAAGATCGATTCGATCAGAGCACCACCGGTAAAACTTGCCCCAGAAATGGCGTATTCGGCTTGCTTGAGTCGTAGTTTCCATTAAGCGGCCTTTCCGATTCTTCCACTTTGAAGAGCTTCGACTACTTGAACCTTTGGCCCATCGGCCATGATTTGACCACTGTCGATCACGATCAACCGATCAACAAGCTCCAGCAAGGACGTCCGATGGGTCACCAAAACCACGGTCTTTCCCGTCGAGAAACGTCGCAAACGCGCTTTGAGTGCATCTTCACTTTGATGATCCATTGCGCTACTAGGCTCATCCAGCAAAAGGATTGGTGAATCATTCAAAACAGCGCGAGCAATGCCTACGGCTTGACGCTGTCCGCCTGACAAAGATTCGCCGCGCTCGCCGATTTGCATGTCAAACCCGCGAGGGTGTCGATTGGCAAATTCGGAAACACCTGCAATCTCAGCTGCAGAAATAACATCCAGATCGTCTGCAAACGGAGCACCCAGGACAATGTTCTCTTTTAGAGTGCCATAAAACAAGCTAACGTCTTGTGAGACAAATCCAGCGGCACGACGCAATTCTGCGGGGTCGATTTGGCGCATATCAATTCCATCTATCAGAATGGCGCCTTCCGTCGGCTGATACAAGCCAAGAATCATGCGTTGGATGGTCGATTTTCCTGATCCGACTCGACCAATAAATGCCACTTTTTCACCCGCGTGAATTTTGAAAGAAACCTTATTCAACACACTTTGTTGTTGCCCAGGGTAATTAAAACTAACATTTTTGAATTCAATTTCACCCTGAAACCCAGCCCGATGGACAAACGGCGCGTCATCAAACCGCTCCGGCTGGATTTGCATATGCCTCTCTATCGAAGTTAGACCACTTTTAGCGTTATGAAACTGCATCAAGAGTCCGGCCACCTGACCAAACGGTGCCATGGCTCTACCTGCAAGCATAGACGCCGCAATGATGGCACCCATGCTGATTTGGTTATCAATCAGAAGATAGACACCCACGATCAGGACAGTGACTGACACAAGTTGCTGCAACATTTGTGCAAAATTCATAATGACGGACGAAAGTAGCTTTAACTTGCTTCCGTTATGCGCCAGAAAAACCGTAGAGTGCTCCCATTTGCGCTGAAAACTACTCTCAGCCACCATGAATTTGATGGTTTCACTGCCGACCAAACTTTCAACCAGTGTTGCATTACGCTGCGAAGATGCTCGCTGAGTGACGTCAACTAACTCCTGCATTTTTTGTTGCGCCACAAGAGATGCCACTAGCAAAAGCACGATGCAAATCACAGGAGGCACCAAAAGCCAAGGCGATATCCATGCAATCGCGAAAAAGAACACCAAAACAAAAGGCAAATCAACCAGTGTTGTGATTGATGCGGAAGCAATGAAGTCCCGAACCGATTCGAACGCCCTAAGATTCGCCGCAAAAGAGCCAACAGAGGCAGGTCTATCAGCCATTCGCAATCCAAGAACCCGCTCCATGATTTGAGCAGACAGTGTGACATCAATGCGTTTACCTGCCGTGTCCAGAATATACGCACGCAAAATACGCATGGCTGTGTCAAACACCATCATCAACAACACACCAATGGCAAGCACCCACAAGGTTTCTTCAGCGCGATTGGGCACCACCCTGTCATACACAGTCATGGAGAACATGGGCGTAGCCAAGGCAAACAAGTTGATTAACAAAGCGGCCAACAAACTGTCTCGGTATAAGCGCCAATTTTGAAAAACAACGCTCCAAAACCAATGTCGTGATTTGACTTGCCCAGTTTCGGGTGTTCGGGGATCAAAATTGAAGACTGGCCGGACAAAAAATACAATGCCCGCATAGAGTGCTTCAAGCACTTCTCTAGTCAAAACTTCTGCGGACTCCCCGTGTTCTGGAAACCTCACCCGTGCATCTCCAGAGTCCATCCACTCCAGCAATAAACAGGCTTGCTTGTTCTTCAGGAGAAGAATGACTGGCAACAAACCAGGGCGCAAATCATCCAATGAGCGGCGAGCCAATTTAGCCGTCAATCCTGCGCGGGCTGCCACACGCGGCAGCAATGCTGGTGTGATCAAGTTGTTTTCAAGCGGCAAACCCGCAGAAAGTGCTTCTTGCGTCGTGGCAACTCCGAAAATTCTTGCAACGGCGACGACACAATTAAGTAAAGGATCAAAGTGGACGCTGTGCTCGCCAACGCGCCACATGTTGGGATCGTCCTGATTTTGACTTGGTAGATTAGATGTAAGCATGGTGCCTTGACTAAATATAGATTGCGAACAAAAGCTAAAGGATTAGCTCGTCTCCACCCAATAAATTCAGGGCACCCGACATGCGGTTACGCAATCCTTTTCGAAGCATCAGTTTGCGCTGCGCATCGACAGGTAGATCCGTATGACGTATGACATTGTTAGCAATAAGCGTGTCAATCAAATCCTCAATGACACGAACAAAATCTGCATCCGCTTCATCGAACGTCGGCATTGCTGCATCCGCTTTCAAAAACTGTTGGATTTCTGGATTGTGCTCGTCCAGCATTTCGCTACTGGGTTGCGGTTGTCTGGAAATCGTCTCAATGGCCCCCTCGGCGTTTCGGATAATGTGAAACATGGGTGCTTGCCTCCAATGCAGAGTTACATTTCATATTTGTCTTATGCAACAACCTGCTCCAACAACCTCGTTTCCAGTATCGCTAGCACTCTTGGCCCGATAAGTAGTTTGGGGTTGTAGTAGCCTGCATATTTGCTGATGACAGAAGTTAACCGTCAAATACTGTTAAAAGCAATACGATTTTGCCAATTTTAGCGGCTCACATAGAAGGTTTTATCCACCATACTTCAGCTAAATATCGAATAATTAATGAAATGCAGATTGTTTACATTTTTCTATGGCTGAAGGCTTGAGTGGATGTCGTGGTGATGATCATGAAATTGCGTTTATTTTTAGTTGATTTATTCCACTTAACTTGATTCCTTTGATGTGCTCAATATGAGTGCCTGCGAACATACCAAGCAACTTATTTGATTTAGTCTGTCTTTTATCTATGAAGCCCAAGCCTGCGGCCCCCGCTATTGCCCAACTAAACCCTCAAGAACTTATCCTGTCGGGGCCGTGGACAGCGTACGGTATCCAGTTCATCCAACCTCCGCTGGAGTCAATACGCATCGCCTCCTCAACGCAGACCCTGGCCGATGGCTCGGGCATTGAAGCACTGGACACTGCAGGCGCATGGGTGCTACACAAGTTAATGAAGAGACTGCGAGACGAAGGCGCCACAGTGACCTTGCAAGGCTTGCGCCCCGAATTCACCAAACTGCTGGAGATTGTGGCGCAGCATGTGGCCGAACAAGCGCATACGCCCGCCCTTGTTGCCCCACCGTCTACCACTGCGCTTGAATACCTGGGCCATAGGGCAGCGGATACGTGGGAGCAAACCATTGGACTACTCTCCTTCATCGGCGAAAGCACCATTGCTTTTGCCGCTTGCCTCACCCGGCCCTCACGCTGGCGCTGGCGCCCCATTCTGTTCAACATCCGCAGCGCAGGTATCAATGCGCTGCCGATCGTCGGCCTACTGTCGTTCCTGCTCGGCATCGTGGTGGCCTACCAGGGCGCAGCCCAACTCAGACGCTATGGCGCCAATATTTTTGTGGCCGATTTGGTCGGTTTGTCGATGCTGCGTGAGTTCGCACCTTTGATCACTGCCATCATCATCGCCGGTCGCTCGGGCTCGGCCTATGCGGCACAAATCGGCACCATGGCCGTGACTGAAGAAATTGATGCCATGCGCACCATCGGCATTGCGCCGCTGGAGCTGCTGGTACTCCCCAAGGTGATTGCGCTGTTGATCGCACTGCCGCTGCTGATTGTGTTTGCCGACGTGCTTGGCGTTTTTGGCGGCATGGTCATGGCGCGTTCGCAACTCGGTGTTGGCTTTGGCGAGTTTCTGGACCGCTTTGTCAAGGCGGTCAGCGTAACGTCCTACCTGGTGGGCATTTGCAAGGCGCCAGTTTTCGCCGTCATCATTTCCATGGTCGGCTGCTTTCAGGGGTTTCGCACCCACGGCGGCGCTGACAGTGTGGGTCGTCAAACCACGCGCAGTGTGGTTCAGTCGATCTTCCTAGTGATCGTGGCCGACGCCTTGTTTTCTGTCGCCTTCAGTGCACTGAACCTTTGACATGGACACAGTGACTACGCCCCCCGAGAAGGTGATCGAAATCAGTCAGGTGGTCACCCGCTTTGGCGAGCAGGTAGTGCACAAAGGCATTGACCTAGCCGTTCACCGCGCCGAAATATTCGCATTGATTGGCGGCAGCGGCTCAGGTAAGTCCACGCTGCTGCGCGAAATGATTTTGCTGCAGCAACCCAACGAAGGCACGATTCAGGTTCTAGGCGTTCCGCTGCAAAAAATTAGCGACGATGCGGCGCTGGCACTGCGTCAGCGCTGGGGAGTACTGTTTCAGCATGGCGGCTTGTTCGGCTCGCTCACGGTATTAGAAAACGTCGGCCTACCCCTGCGTGAACACACCCAGCTGAGCGACAAACTGATTGATGAAATTGCCACATGGAAACTCGCCATGGCTGGTCTGCCCCCCAAGGTAGGCACCCAGTACCCTTCCGAACTCAGCGGCGGCATGATGAAACGCGCCTCGCTCGCTCGCGCCCTGGCGCTTGACCCCGAACTGCTGTTTCTGGATGAACCCACTGCCGGGCTGGACCCCACCAGCGCCGCCGGGGTGGATGAACTAGTGCTCAAGCTACGCGACCTGTTCGGTCTGACCATCGTCATGATCACGCACGACCTGGACCTGTTGTGGCAGGTGGCCGACCGCGTTGCCGTCCTTGGCGAAGGCAGGGTGCAGGGTGTGGGGTCCATGACCGAGTTATCGCTGATGACGCCCCCGGCCATCCGGCAATTTTTTGACGGCCCGCGCGGACGCGCCGCGCACGAACAAATCGACACAAGAACTGAGAGGCCCCCATCGAAACCAAAGTGAACTATGCCCTGGTGGGCGGATTTGTGCTGTTACTCGGCGCAGTGCTGATTGCCGTGGTGCTCTGGCTTGCCTCGGGCGGCACATTCCAGAAGAAATACGACTTGTACCTGGCGATCGAAGACGAGTCTGTCGCCGGACTTAACCTGAACGCGCCGGTCAAATACAACGGGGTTGACGTCGGCAAAGTGCAGCAGATTCAACTCGACGCCAGCAACCCGCAACGAGTCAACCTGCTGTTCGCCATTGAGCGCGGCACGCCCATCAAGGAAGACACGGTGGCGGTACTGAAAACCCAGGGCATCACCGGCATCACCTACGTCGAACTCAACGGCGGCGCACTCAACGCTCAGCCGCTGCGCACTGCCCCAGGCGCGACTTACCCGGTCATCCGCACCAAGCCCTCACTCAGCGCGCGACTTGAAAATGTACTCACCAGCGTGCTCGCCAAGCTGGACAACACATCCAGCAGCATCAATGCCGTGCTCAGCAAGGAAAACATGGCTGCATTCAACAGTGCACTCACGGACATCGCCACAGTGGCCCACACCATTGCAGCGCGCAAAGACAGCATCGACACCAGCATCACCCACGTAGCACAAACGCTGGACAACACGGCCAAGGCCACGGCCAACATGGGCACCGTGGTTGAGCGCATCGGTCGTAGCGCCGATGCGGTTGAAAAAATGGGCAACTCCGTCACCCAAACCAGCGGCAATGCCAGCAAGATGGTTGACTCAGTTGGCGCCGATGTCCGTCGCTTCAGCACCGAAACCCTCCCTGAGCTTGAGCGCCTGATTGGCGAATTAAGCACCTTGAGCACCTCACTGCGCCGACTGAGCGAGCAAACCGAACGTGACCCGCGCGGCCTGCTGTTTGGCCGCCAACCCGTTCCCAACGGCCCAGGAGAAACAGGAGCCCAACCATGAACATGAACCAACTTGCTGCCTCCAGACTGAGCCGTCTCGTCGCCACCGCCGTGTCCGTTCTGGCCTTGGGTGCCTGCAGTTCGCTGCGACCAGCAGCCACGCCGCCACCAGCTTTCTATGCGCTTGACAGTGTGCGCATAGCAACATCGGTCACTGCACCGTCAACCGCACCCACCCTGGTCATCAGTCCGCCCCGCGCGGCGTCCGGGTTTGACAGTCAACGCATCATTTACATGCGCATTCCACACAAGCTTGACTATTTTTCGCATAACGAATGGATTGACCCACCGTCACGCATGTTAGGCCCGTTGCTACTGTCTGCACTTGAGAAAACAGGCACTTTTCGCGCTGTCGTTTTAATGCCGGGGACTGCCGCTGGAAGCTTGCGACTCGATACCGAAATTATTCGACTGCAACACGAATTTTTGATCAGCCCGAGCCGCGTTCACTTCACCCTGCGCGCCACTTTGGTGGACGACAAGTCGCGCCGCGTACTGGCTTGGCGCGAGTTCGACGGTTACGAAAATGCTGCTAGTGATGACCCCTACGGCGGCGTAGTGGCAGCCAACTTGGCCGTTCAAGCGGTGCTGGAGCGGCTGTCAGCTTTCTGCACCGAAGCGGTTATGAACGCGCCAATCGAAAAATAATCGACTTATGGAATTGCTTTGGCATTTCGTATCAATTGGCTGCAATCACTGTCTTTACCGGGACCCGCATCGATCAGTGGAATCAACGTCAATAGTGGATTGATAAAGCTCAGTGCGATCGCCCCAATACCGCGTGCCGCAACGCGGGTTTTGTCCACTTGAACTGCAGGATTAGCAAAACTGCCTCGAACGTAAATCGGGCTTCGCAATGCTAATGGGCTGGTATTTTTTGTTTTTTGATTCAGCGTCAAATCCAGCTTCTCCTGACCCAGATCTATGCTGCCAGTGCCGATCAGCGTTGTCACTTCGGTATCAAACACCAGTGCTTCTGTCTGCATGACACCCTGACGGACGTTGAAATCGGCCACCGCACAACGCAGCTTGACCCGGCGGTCGCCAGTCAGGTTCAGCGTCACAATTTCCCACAGGTGCAGTCCGGCTTTTTCCATCATCAACTTGCTAATCTCCCCACCCGCAATCACCAATCCGACCTTGCCATTAGATCCTGACAGCATGCGTCCCACCGAATTGCCTTGTCCAGCAAGATTGAACTCGCCGTTGATTTGACCGATGCTGGTTTTACTCAGATCAAACGTTGGAAACAATTTGGCAATGAGAATTTTTCTGGCCCGTACCTGGGCATGCGCCTGGATTGGATCTTTTTTTCCATCGAGTGAAATAACCCCCGTCAACTGACCACCCGCCAGACCTAAACTAAAAGGATTGAGCGTCAGCACTGAATCTTGCAGGCTCAGATGGACTGAAAAGTCTTCCAGTGGTAATTCCTTGGCACGTCGAATCCTCTTGGCACGCAAATTCACCTGTGCATTCACGCTGCTCCAGCGATCTGTCTTGAATGGCAAATCGGGCAAAACATGCCCCTTGCCTAAATCACTTTGCTTGACCGCTTGCGCCACACTGCCTGGCCGTGATCCTATCAATGGCCCTAGATCTGCCAAATCAAGCAATTTGGAATCCAGTTCAGCCGTTAGTTCCGGTCGTTTGCCAGTGGTATTGACCTGTACCCATCCTGCAAGATCACTGTCACCAACCCGGCCTGAAAAATTTTCGTAACGCCAGATCTTGCCGCTATGGATCAAATGCCCCTCTGTTACGTAAGCCCGGGTGCTTGGTAATGCAATGCCAAGCAAAGGGAACAACTGGTCAAGGCTGCCACCCTGCAAACCCAGGCGCATATCCATGGCTGAGAATTTGAGCAGACTGGTTACGGTGCCATCCACTTTCACGCTGGTAGCACCCACTGTCGCCTGCATTTTCAGTGCATAAGGGGTACTTTCATCACGTATTGCCAGCACCGGCCCACCGTTGCCATGAGCCTTGATTGCCAGACCCTTATATTGACCGCGGGCACTGAAAGCCACACCCAATTCATTCAGATTGCCGAACTGTTCACGCAAGGTCGAAAGCTCAGCTCGGATGTTGGTTTTGTTCGCTACATCGTCGTAGCCCAGAGTCCCCTGGTCAAGCGAGAGTCGGTCGATCTGGATACGCGCGCCTTCGTCTTGCTGCTTGCTATCCAATAGCCAGCTCTTTCGACCATCTGCGCTTTGCTCCAAAAAGACAAGCGGGCGTGTCAAGCGGACGTCAGAGAACGCAATTTTTCCTTGCATTAGCAAAGATAAGTCGAGCACGATTTCCACACCATCAGCGGCAACCATCTGCTTTTCTTGAGCCCAACCCGGATTTGCAAAGGTCACTCCTTGCGCATAAATATTCGGTCGGGGCCAAGCCAACTTCACAGCAAGATCGCCATTAATAGCCAATATGCGACCTGTTTTATCCAGCGTCATGCGCTCAATAGGACCCCGCAACCAGTTCCAGCCAAAAATGACGATATACAAAACCGGTAACGCTATCAACGCAAGGAAAATTCCCGCCATCCATTTAAGCGGGCGCAGCAAGGTCATGGCGCACTTATCGAGCTGGAACAATTACCACCGTATCGCCAGTGGTACTGCCCTTGGCCCCCGTGTTCCCTCTAGCGCCTGTACTGCCAGTCGCACCCGTGCTTCCGGTGGCACCGGTATAGCCAGTCGCACCTGTATCTCCAGTTGCTCCAGCTCCGCCTGTCGCGCCCGTGCTACCTGTTGCACCCGTATTGCCGGTCGCGCCTGTGTAACCAGTCGAACCTGTATTACCGGTCGCGCCTGTGTAACCAGTCGCTCCAGTGTCGCCCGTGGCACCTTGCGGGCCAGCAGGCCCAGCGGGAAACGAAAAACACCCACCCAATGCGAGTGCCGATGCTGCCGCAATTATCAGTTTTGAGTACTTCACGATGTTTCCTTTGAATGAACTAACGAAGACCGTGCACTTAAACGCGCACAGTTGCCAGTTCTCAGGCTACGTGAATGACGCCACCGATTCAGTGCGATAACGCACATTGCGCGTTCTACAGACGGACTTGCCCGGATTTTTTTAAAGTACTTGCCAGCACCATCACCCTATAAGTCTTTTATACCTGTAACCCCCGTATAACAAGCGTAGACAACTATCAAATTTATAGCGATTGAATGGCAGTCGTCAGGGGTTATTAACTCAGAACAGACCCGAGGCAATGTTGATGGTCAGTGCCACCAGCGTCGTATTGAAAAAGAATGCCAATACACAATGAACCAGGCCGGTTCTTCGCATTTTCCGGCTGGAAAAACTGACGTCGGCCGTTTGGCCCGAGGTTCCAATGACGCAGGCGAAATACAGAAAATCACCATAATCCGGTGCATGACCCCCTGGAAACTCCAGTCCACCATGACCACCCCGGACTTCGGTCGCGTAATAATCGTGGGCATAGTGCAAGGCAAACATCACCTGGGTAAATGCCCATGACGAAACAATGGTGAGCGCTGCCAAAGCGATGTGGGCATAACGAAGCGTGCCTTTGAGTTCCTTGACGACCGCCAATTCAGCCACGATTGCACCAATGCACATCAAGGCTGCCAAAACGACAAAAGTCAGCACCAGAACGCGTCCTTCGTCTTGAAACAAAGCTCTGGTTTTCATTCTCTCGTGCGATGACCAGAACATCATCCGGGCTGCCAGCAATAAATAGAGGCATGCCCCAACGTTCCAGCCAATGATGGCCTTGGTCACCACTTGCTGAGCCACTGCCTGTGGCAAAAATAAGGCCGTTGCCACCCCGATCACAACACAACTCAACAACCGTGGACGAGCCAGAACCAAACGAACAAGAAGTGGTTTGGATTGAAACGGATGATCAGTTGTTTGCAACATGGATTGATAAAAAATCAGTTATTTTGGCAATACCATGAAACTGGCTACCTTGCATCCGGCAATTCGATCTTGACTTCCAGCACTTCAAGGTTGTCCTGACGCTCCAGATTGACCTTGATATCAGCCGGATTGATCTTGATGTACTTGCTGATCACGGCGATCAATTCACGTTGCAAGGCTGGCAGGTAATCGGGTTCGGCAGCGTTGCGGCCACTGCGTTCATGCGCCAGAATAATCTGCAGCCGCTCTTTGGCGACATTGGCAGACTTCTTTTTCTCACCCGCAAAAAAAGAAAAGAAAGACATGGTTTTATTTCCCCCCAAAGAGACGCTTTAAGAGTCCTGGTTTGGGGGCATCGATAAAGCGCATAGCCTTTTCGCCCCCTAAAAACCGTTCAATCACGTCCTTATAAGCTTCAGATACGTCGCTGCCCTGCATATGTACCGCTGGAACGCCTTGGTTGGACGCCTGCAGCACCGATTCGCTTTCAGGGATAACTCCTATCAGTTTGATGCGCAAAATGTCCTGAATGTCTTCCAGCGACAGCATCTGCCCCTGGTTGACGCGTGCCGGGTTGTAACGGGTGATGAGCAAATGCTCTTTGATCGGATCCAACCCTGCCATCGCGCGTTTGGTTTTGCTTGAAAGCATGCCCAAAATACGGTCAGAGTCGCGCACCGAAGAGACTTCAGGGTTGGTGACCACCAAGGCTTCATCGGCAAAATGCATCGCCATCAAGGCACCCGTCTCAATGCCTGCGGGTGAATCACAAACGATGAATTCAAAATCCATCTCACCCAGATCTTTCAATACCTTTTCCACCCCATCTTGAGTCAAGGCATCTTTGTCACGGGTTTGCGAAGCAGCCAGAACATACAGGTTGTCGCACTGTTTGTCCTTGATGAGCGCCTGGTTCAGGTTCGCTTCGCCATGGATGACATTGATCAGGTCATACACCACGCGACGTTCACAGCCCATGATCAGGTCCAGATTACGCAGGCCGACATCGAAATCGATGACCGCCGTCTTGTGTCCACGCAAAGCCAGGCCGGTCGCAAAACTGGCGCTGGTGGTTGTTTTACCCACCCCTCCTTTGCCGGAGGTAACCACAATGATTTTTGCCATGGGAGTGATGTCTTTCAAATTAAAAATTAGGTGTTCAGGGCTTCAAAAATAAGCTTGTCCTGACCATCGTTGCTCAAACGCACTTGCGCCGGTTTGCCGTTCACATCGGGCGGCAGCGAGTTCTCGCTGGTGCGGTAGACACCGGCAATGGAAATCAATTCGGGCTCCAGGCAGAGCGAAAAAATACGGGCATTGACATTGCCGCTCGCACCAGCCATTGCTTTACCCCGCAAAGGCGCATACACATGAATGTTGCCATCAGCCACTACCTCCGCACCCTGATTGACCATGGCCAGTACCACCAGGTCTGCACCCCGGGCATATATTTTCTGGCCAGAGCGCAATGGCTTGTCCACCACCATGGTGGCGGGTCCAGGAACTTGGCGCACTATTTCGTGAACCACTTCGGTCACAGCGGGCTGCTCAACGTGTGGACGAGGGCGATGAACTTCTACCGGAGCTTCCACCAAACCCACAGCAAGAGCAGCGGCCATCCATGCAGGGTTGGCGCTGCGAACCGCCACAGGGACCAAGTTGCATGATCGCAGCACTTTGAGCAAAGGCACGATGTCCTGCAATGGCATATCGGCAGGCAAATGCGAGAAATCGATGACCAATGCGTCGTGATCAAAAAAATCAGAGTCTTCACCTTGCGAACCATATTCCTTCTGTAAATCAGCGGCCAGTTGTGTCCAGTTTGTCGTTTTGAGAATAAGCGCCACCAAGGGTAGTTGCGCACTTTTTATTTCAAAAGAGACTGAGTCGGAGGGGTTGGCAGCAGAAGAAGCAGACATTGGACAGGAGAAGCCGTGGAAGGACGGTTTAAGCGCAGATTCAAACAACGTCGAATCTTACTTGATTGAACCCTGAACTTGCCAACTGTATTTTTCAGTGCCACGAATGTTTTGGGTATTGCTATCTTCTAATTATTCTATTTTTTATTAGTAGTAGTAGATAAGGGCAGCAGGTTTGTGTGGATAAGCATGTTTTATCCATTTAAATCAAAGACTTGGATATGAAGAACTCATGTGCGCTGGCAAGCTTTTGAACTGTACCCGGATTCTGGACAAGTTTTGCATTCCTGTTTTAGCTGTGGATAAGTGTTGCCTTATCCTGAAACTATCCACAGACTTTTATTTGATTTTTTTATTTTTTCTTAATTGCATCGTGTAAAGCAATTCACACCAAATTTTCAGGATTCTTATTGATCTATTTAGGCTGTAAAGCCCGTTAATACTGCGTAGATAGCTCTTAAATTTATAGCGACTTCAAGCTGGTTGACTTTGATTGGACGAAAAAAAACAGCTAGCAACGCTTGCGCGTTACTAGCTGCATGAAATTGCCCGATGCCGTTGAGGCTTACCGGGCAAGGTGGGATGATCGGTTAATTATTTAAAATTTAGGAAGCAAGTTGCTTCAAGAATCATTCATCAGGGTCTACGTATTCTTTAGGCAGATGGTGAGCAATACCCTTGTGGCAATCGATACAGGTCTTACCTTCTTCTTTGGCCTTCATGTGTTTCTTGTAAGGCGTTTGCTTTTGCAGTTCTGCACTCATGGCTTCAAAGTTGTGGCAATTACGGCATTCACGTGAACCATTGGCTTTCATGCGTGCCCATTCATGGGTGGCGAGTTCCATGCGTTTGGCTTCAAACTTTTCTTTGGTGTCGATAGAGCCAGTGAGCTTGCCCCACACCTCAAAGGCGGCTTTGGCTTTGCGAATCATCTTGGGACCCCATTCCCGTGGGACGTGACAGTCAGAACAAATGGCGCGAACACCCGTGCGGTTGCTGTAGTGAATGGTTTCCTTGTATTCCTGATACACGTTGTCGCGCATTTCGTGGCAAGTGGTGCAGAACTCCAGGGTATTAGTCATTTCAAGGCCGGTATGGAATCCGCCCCAGAACAAGATACCAATGACGAAAGAAACAGAGGTCAGTGCCAGTATTGAATATTTGGCACTGGGTTTTTTGAGGAAGTTCCAGAAACGCCGTAAGGCGCCGGGGTTGGTGTTGTCCATTGTTTACCTTATGTTTTAGTAAATGATATTGGGGCCATTGGCGGCCCCAATATCCATATGTTTCTATTTAACTTTTAGAAGTTGTAGATATAAGAAACTGAAAGAGCATTAACTGTGTAGCTAGGTGCCTGTTCGTTGGTTGGCAGGTTGCCGGTTCCTGTGTAGCCGGTTTGGTAGAAGTTGTAGTAGTAGTCTGTGCTATTGAGTTTTTGGTACAAATAGCCCACTGCCACTTTGCTTGCTTTGTCGAGTTGATAAGTACCAGTAATCTTGAGCTGAGTTGTTTCATTCTTGATATCTGGCGTGCTGCCGCAAAGGAGAGCTCCTGAACTTGCACAGGTTGGTGCATAAGTAGCATTAGGTACCAGTGCGTATGGAATTTGAGTTGAATATGCAGTCTTGCCTGCTGAATAACTCAAGTCGCCAACGATTTCCAATTTACCACCCATCAGTCCTTTTTGGGTCATGGCGATGCCAATGGTATTGTCTTCATCGTTCAGCGTGTTGAACCAGTTTTGTGTGCCCGTTAGTGCATGGCCCGCTAAGTTGGTTAAATCACGTTGTCTCTTTTGCATGCTGACATAAGCAGATACAGCACCATTTTCTGAATAACCGTAGGTGGCATCCAGATTCATACCCCATGAGTTACCTTTCTGGACACCCAGTGGCGAGTCGTAGTACGCATCATCAACATAGCGTCCATTCAGACCCAGGCTCAACTTTTCATTGGCTTGCCAGTTGAAACCGGTCTTGAAAACTTGCTCTTTGCGTGAAGCATCAAAGAAAGCTCTGTAACCGGTAGCCTCATAACCTTCGTAAAACGCCTGCATTGGGTTATAGAACGAAGCGTTGACATCTGATTTGCGGTCTGCATAGCTGTAGCCAATATTGAAATTGACGTTTTCACCAGCCTTCAGCTTGTAAAGTGCTACGAGCTTGTTTTCCTTACTTTCTGGGACTTGGGCACAAGTATTGGTTGCAGGACCTTGTATTCCCGGCGGGGCAGCAGCAGCGCTAGCAGCGTTAACAGCAGCAGTAGTTCCATTAGAGTTAGCTAAAGCATTATTGCACCAGCGTTGTACATCTTCGTATTCATAACCCAAATGCAAACGATTGTTAGGGCTGATACGGTAGTCTCCTGCAATTTCCAATTGAGTTTTCTTATTACTCATTGGCGTATTAACCGAGCTCCTATTTTTTCCGCCTAGATCGATGAAGTTATAAGTATTGGACGCGGTCTGATTGTCACGCTGGTTATATTTAAATCCGCCGCTCAGAATCAAGTCTTTGCTCGTTTGATTTGTTAATTTTAAATCAGCGTGGGTAGTAATGACGAGTCCATCAAGCGAGTTTTGAGGATATGTTCCACCTCCCATCGGGATTGCAGACAAATTAGTACCAGACTGAGTTGCCGTTGCGGACTGATACATGGAAAACGGATAGCTTTCGTTTTGCGTATTGCGTCCGTAAGACAATCCACCTGCTAACTTCGTAGCGGATGTAAGGTTATAGCCTCCGATCAAATTGAGTTGATTGAAGTCGTTACTTGGTGCCGTACTTATTGTGTTAATTGGAAACGACGCTGCGCTACCCATGGTTGCAGCGTTTGCGGCTACTGTAACTGGCAAGATACCTGCTTTAGAAGCACTGGTATTACCATCAAAGGGGTTTGGAAAGGTCAGACCGTTATATCCATCACGGAAAAACGACCCAACGTAAGACAAGGTCATGTATCCCTTGTCGCCGGTCCAAGTACCAGACAGATTGAATGTATCGGTCGTGTAGTTGGTTGGGTTCATCAACATGAGCATCTTCTCGACACCCCAAGTACCACCGAGACCTCCCGCACCGTTGCCGGGTGCAGATGAAACTAGAGCTGCATCGGTTGCCACCGACATAAGTTTTGCTCCGGTTTGATCCAGATGGTTGTAGTCGAACTTTAGCCCCCATTGCCTGTCGAGGTTGTATCCTGCTGTCAAGCTTGTGTTTTTACGGTCCGAATGAACATCTACTGTTTGGAACAATGATTTTTGAGTAAACGTCAGGGCCTGTGCACCGGATTTGAATGTAACTGGGTCAATAAAGCTGGTGTTAACAATACCAAAATTGGATGGCAGCGTGAAACCATTACCACCCATTGATCCAACTAGTGGTGTTTGATACGTGTCTGATATGTTATGACGCAGTTCATCGTAGCCAAATCCAATATTCCACTGACCCTGGTTGGCCACTGAAGCTCGAATCTCACGTGAGGTGGTGCCGAGTTCGATACCTTTGATCTCCCAGCGGTTAACTCCGTCGCCTTCTTTGTAAGCATCACCACCACGTAGGCTGAAGTTACCGACCAAGGTGGATCCAGCCTTGTTCAGACCGTTGTATTCACCAAACTTTGCAGAGCTGTCAGATGTACCTGCTATACCAATTTCAATGGATTTAGTAGGTTGCGTCAGCGCGTCAAGCTCATCATTTGCTGCAAATGTAATTGCCGGGATGGCAAACATGGCAAGCAATGCACCTTGCACGGCCAAGGTCAGCGTGCTGACCGCCAGAAGTTCTTTATTTGTTTTCATAATAAATGTCCTTTTCTTCTACTTAGCGGTGCAGGAATGCGCCAGCAGGGGAGTTCGATCCATGCACCATGACGTGGCAGTTCATGCAGGCACGACCAGCAGCGCTTGAGCTTGGATTCACAATACCGGTTGAAGCTGCAGTTGTCAGACCACCTTGGATGCCCGCAACTACACCAGCAAATGGTGATTGGCTGTTATGTGGGCCGCTATGGCATTCTTGGCACAAGAACGGAGCACGTGATTTCAACAATGGTGTGATGTTGGAGCCGTGTGGGCTATGGCAGTTGGTGCAATCTTCAGTAGCTGGTTGATGTTCCCACAGGAATGGACCGCGTTTTTCTGCATGGCAGGTGTAGCAGGTTTCAGTCACTGTGTTTTTCTTCAACAGTTTGGGGCCTGCAGAACCATGTGGGTTGTGGCAATCAGAGCAAATGACCTTGCCTTCACCGATGGGGTGATGCGAGATTTTTTTACTATCTGAGCGCTGATCTTTGTGGCAAGCAAAGCAGATTTCTGTTTGCGTCTTGCGGTTCAACAATTTGTCAGCTGGTTGGTGAGCAACGTGGCAGTCGTTACAAGCTACACCGTTCGCCTGATGTTGGCCACCGTCCCAATGGGTACGATTTCCACCTTTATGGCAAGCCAGGCAGGCAGCAGCACGTTCTTTGTCATCTGTGGCAGCAAAAGTGCCTTTCTTGAAAACAATATCAGGTGCAGCGCGGCCCTTGACGTTCGGGTCACCCTTCAAATGCTTTTCGCTGTCGCCGTGACAGGATTGGCAAGTTGGGGTACGCGAGTCGCCCTTGACGCCGTGTTTGGTTTGATAGATCGACAGAATCGGCTTTGTTTCGCCTTCGTCGTGGCACTTGGTGCACAGAGCATCTTTATTAAGAGATTCTTGTGCAATCGTTGCACGGGAGGCTCCACCGAGGTCGGGGAGGGTATTTTCTGCCGCTCCAACGGATGCAGCCATGCTGATGCCACCCATCAGGATGCATGCAGCCAATATCTTTCGAAGTATGTTCATTTATGTCCTCAACTCAGGTTTTTCGGTTTTTGTTCAGGTTTTATTACTGCGACAAGATCCAGGCTACGAGATTCTTGATCTGAGCCATGTCTTTGGGTGGGGATGTTTTTACGATCTTGTGTTCTTCTTCGTGTCCATCTGGGAACTTGGCTTTTTCACCAGAAGTAATGTGTTCGATCAGACGTGCTTCTGCTTCTGGTTTGCCTTTGAATTTTTCAGCAACTTTGTGATAAGCCGGGCCGTCTTTGTCTTTGTTGACAGAGTGGCAGCGCAGGCAGTTGTTTTGCCGTGCCAGAGCCAAGGCGGCATCCGCATCAACTGCCTGGCTTGGTGTTGATACCAGCAACAGCGTGGCAGAAGTTAGAGCGATGCTGAGGGTTGTACGAATCGAAGTTTTCATTTTTCACCTTGTGATGATTGCCAGTTAAATAATTGGCAAGCACAAACTTGCCGGGAAGTGAGGCGATTTTGATCCTGACCACGAATAATTGATATCGGACAATTGATGAAAATTCTCATAGGATTAGTCCTACGCGCATCAGAGTTCTCTTACTGGCGTTTCAAATGTGCCAATAAAAAATGCAGCTGGTAACGTGAGCGCGTTACCAGCTGCATTTAACAGGTAGCGTCGGAAGCTACCTGGGTTTGTTGATGCTTATTCGCTGGCGAGGTCGAGCAGGTTGTGTTCGATGGCGTAGCGCACCAAGTCAACTTGGGAGGTCATGTCCATCTTGGACAGGATGTGTGATTTGTGCGTGCTGACAGTTTTGATGCTTAACGAGAATTCTTCGGCAATGGCGGTCAGGCTGATGCCGCGAACGATGCGGGTGAAAACTTCGTACTCGCGATTGCTGAGCAGGGTGTGTGGTTGCTCATGCGTGTTGTGTGACACGTCGGTTGCGAGCAACTCAGCCAGTTTGGGGCTGATAAACACGCCACCTGCCGCTACCCGGCGAATCGCAGGCAGGAGCAACTCGGTGTCACCTTCTTTTGAGAGATAGCCTGATGCGCCTGCGCGAATGGCTCGCACGGCGTATTGCTCCTCATGGTGCATGCTGAAAATCAGAATGGGTAGCTTGGGCCGCTCGCTTTTGATGAGTTTGATGAGTTCAAGTCCATTTCGTCCGGGCATTGAAATGTCGAGCACGAGCAAGTCCCAGTCGCGTTCGCGTACCTTTTCCAGTGCTGCGTTGCCATTGCTCGCTTCGCCAGCGACGATCAGGTCATTCGTGTCGGCGAGAATTTTTCTCAGTCCATCCCGGATGATGGCGTGGTCGTCAACGACCAGTACTTCATATTTCATGCTTCAGCCTTTTCTGGTTCCTGTTCAGTGTGCGGAATAACCACCTCAATGGTGGTGCCAGTGCCTGCAACCGGGTTGTTGATGATGTTGAAGGTGGCGCCGACCGAGGTGGCCCGCTCTCGCATGCTGACCAGGCCAATGCCGCCTTGCCGACCGGTATCCTGAAAGCCTTGGCCATTGTCTTTGATGGTGAGTACGAGAGATGAAGCATTGTCGACCAGTTCAATGCTTACTTTGGTGGCGTTTGCATGGCGCGCCACGTTGGTGAGTGACTCTTGCACAATCCGAAACATCGCAGTGGCCAAGGCATCGCCATGAACTTTCTCAGCGGCCGACAGGTTGAGCGAGATCTCCAGATTGCTGCGTTTTGTGAATTCAGCGGTTTGCCAGGTTAATGCTTCGCCAAAACTGAGATCGTCAAGGATAAGCGGTCGTAGTTCTGTCGAGATGCGCCGCACGGAGACGATGGCTTCATCCAGCAAGGCACGCATTTCATCCACCGCATCGGGTGGGGTTGCGCGCCCATCTTTGAGCCGGTTGCCAAGCCACGATAGACTCAGCTTGAGACCCGTGAGTTGCTGGCCTAGTTCGTCGTGAAGTTCGCGCGACAGGCGTGAACGCTCCTGTTCGCGCACATCCTGCAACGAGGTAGATAAATTGCGAAGCTGGGTGTTGACTTTGCGTAATTCAATTTCAGACTGTCGATGTGCCGTTACGTCGCGTAGCACCGCTGTCATTTGCAGCTTGCCGCCAATCAAGGATTTTGAAATCGTTGATTCAATCGGAAACTCTTGCCCATCAGACCGTTTTCCGGTGATCTCAAGCTGCGGGTTCATGGGACGTGAAGCTACTTCAGAGTCGGTGAAGCGGGCAATGTGACCATGGTGCTTGGCCCGTATCCGTTCGGGAATCAGCATGTCAAAAGGGCGGCCGATGACGTTTCTGGCTTTCAGGTGAAACATGCGTTCAGCGGCCGGGTTGAACAACACGATATTCATGGATTCATCGACGGCAACAATGGCGTCCATGACCGAGTTGACGGTGTGCTGGTAGCGGTCGTTGGCCACGCGCAGCGCCAATGCCAGTTCTTCTTTGTGTTTGAGTTTGGAGTTCAGGAAAAAGGCGATGGACGCCGTGAAAAAACAAACTAGTATGGCCCCGAGGCCGATGGGAATGGATGTTTCGCGCCACGACGCCAGGCTTAAGGTCACATCATCGGTAACGCTCACCAGCAAAGGGTATTTCGAAAGGTGCCCGATGGAAAAAACTTCCGGATCCCCATAAGGGTTGGTATGCCGAATCGAGCGAACCTCGCCAGCCTTGGTCGGAAATGCCTCATTGATGAGTTCCGGTGCGATGGATCCAATGGAGTTTTCACGGTGGGGCAGGCTGGCGATCAGGGTGCCATCCGCAAAATAGAGCCCAATGGGGCGCTCATAGTCGAGCTTGACTAGCTGGTACATCTTTTCAAATTGGGGAATACTCAATGCCGCAACGACAAGGCCGCGAAATTTACCGCTAAGTTCAAACAGCGGCAGTGCCATGTAAATCGTCCAGCCTTTGTCGATTCGGTTGTGTATGGGCTTGCTGATGAATAATTTTTTGCCACCATCAACAGCAAAATGCCTGAAATACTCGCGGTCGGCCACGGCAATTTTGGGCATTGGAAAGTCGATGGACGAGTTGATGACCGTGCCTTGTGCATTGACCAGAAAGATGGAGCTCAATTGGTGCAAGCTGGAAACCCGCGCGCTGAGCAGCAAATGGGTGGGTGCGCTGTCAAGTTCAAACTGTCGCCCAAAAGCGGTTGATAGTCTCTCTTGCACCCCCTGGAGCACAAGGTCAGCGCCCTCGAAACTTTGCTGGGTTTGCTCCATCAGCATTTCGGTCAAGCTGATCGTTTCCAAACGCGCGTGCTCAAGTTCACTTTCGTGTAGCCGCCAGATCAGGATCGTGACGGAAATCAAAATGGCGGCGATGCTCAGTACTGCCAGGAGGCCAACAGATTGGGATTGTCGAATTTGAAGACGCATTTTTGGGATTGACCTACAGCTTGACTTGCAGGGTTTTGCTGATCAAGTCAAGGCTTCTTGCATCGTCCCATTCACGGGTTCCATAGATTTTGAGTAGTACTTTGCCTTGGGCATTGACAAGCACCGTCAGGGGAATGTGCTGGGCGCCCAGCATGTTTTCGAGAACCAGCTGTTGATCGATGAACTGGCGAAATTTGATGCCGGACTTTTTCAGCGCTGCCTGGGCTGCTTGCGGATAGTCATCGGTAGAAATCCCGATGATGGCGAACTGCTTGCCGCCAAAGCGGGAAGAGAGTCGCTCCAGAGAGGCCATTTCTTGTTGGCATGGGCCACACCAGCTGGCCCAAACGTTGATGATCAAGGGTTTGCCATGAAATTCGGCGAGTTTTGCCGATGGCCCTGCCAGGCCTTGCATGTTGACCTCTCGCAGCAAGCCACCGACGACCACTTCACCTGGCGAGGCAGCAAAAGCGGGGCCAAGCAACCCAGTCAGTAGCAGCAGGGCCAGGAGAAGACGTGCTTTCATGCGCTTAGGGTTGCAAAGTTGCCTCTTCAATCAGTACCTTGTAGGCGTAGCCCGAACCAAAATCCTTGTTGGTGCGCACCTGGCCGGTGACGGTGACGACATCACCAATTTTGGCCGGGCTCATCGTGGTGACCAGAATATCGTTGGTGTTGTCGGCTGCGTTCCCGGAGCCATCGCGCAGGTGAATCCAGTTTTTCCCCATGACTTCGGGGTTGTACTTCACGACTTTGCCGCGCACCCGAACCGGTTTGTCTTTCAGCTCGGCCGCCTTCATGACGATTTCAGCGACCGTTTTTGCATTGGCACCGCTGGCTTTGGGTACATTGATGGGGCCGGTGTCTGCCACTTTGGAGACGCTTGCATGTGGATTGGCGGCGTCTTTGCCTGTGCCGCCAAGGTTACCGAAAAGAATGCTGGGGAACGTCTTTTTCAGTGCCTTGCTTTCAAAGTTGTTCATGACCATCACGTTTTCAATCGTGACCTTGGCGCCCTTCTTGACTGGAGCCGTCGTGACTGCGGCCCAGGTCTCCCCGTCTTTGGTTTTAAGACGCAGGTAGGTGTAGCTGTCGACGTCTTTGACCTCGAGTACTTCGCCTGTGACGACGGACTCGACCGCCCAGCTGGAGGTCATAAATGGGGCCGCAACAAGCAGGCAGATCGTCAACAATTTTTTCATGAGCAGTATTCTCTTGGGGAAAAGGGCACAGCATAGCAGCACCCGTCAATGTCCCGATGGTCAACCATCAATAGCAACAAAGTTACGAATTTCTACTTGTGCTCGGCTTTATTTGACCAAGCCTTCTGCTCGCCAACGCGGGCCATGAAAGCCGTCAGATGGGGCAGGCCGGCTATATGTGTCCTCGTTCGTGGTTCAGAAAAACCGTTTTAAAAAATGCTGCAGCCGTGATGCTAGCGGGAGTCGGCTATTTTTGCTGCCCATGCCTGATTTTCGGATCGTGTGGGCAGTGCAAAATTAGGGTATGAAACGATTTTTTAAATGGGTACTACTGGTCGCTTTTGTGTTGTTGTTGACGCTGGGCGCCGTTGTTTGGGCTTTGCAGCGCTGGATTGGAACGGATGATTTCAAAGACCGGGCCGAACGCGAAGCTAGCGCCGCACTGGGGGTGCCCATTGCACTGGCAAAAATTGATGTGACGGTGTGGCCGCTGCCCGCCGTGGCGGTGGAGGGTGTCCAGATCCAAACCCGCCCGGCGCTGCAGCTGGCACGCATTGAAGTGCGCCCGGCCTGGCGTGCGCTGGTTCTGGGTCAGCTGGAACTGGCCACCTTGCTGGTGCGCGGGGCGCAGTTGCCGCAGGCCGGGATTGATGCCTTGCAACTCTCGCTACAAAAAAAGAAGCAGCTCACGCAGGCTGCACAAGGGCCAGAGGTTGAAAATGCATTTAACCCGCAATACATTCCACGCCGCACGGTGCTCGATGGCGTCACCTGGGTGAGCGCCAAAGGAACCCGCATGGTGCTCGACGCGGATGCGCAGCTTAGTCCACAAGGTTTGCCCGATGATGTGTCGATCAAAATCTTGAAAGGGCATTGGCAGGGCACCTCGGCCCGGTTGCAGCGCCTGGGTAAGGACTGGACGCTGGCCATGACCGTGGGAGGCGGTACGGTCAAGGGCGCGTTCCAGTTGCAGCCGGCGCCGGGTCCGGGGGCTGAGTTTGTCGTCAATGGACAGTTGCAAACCCGCGCGGTGGAAGTGGCCGCGCTGATGAATGCCCCGTCGGTGTTGAGTGGCGCTCTGGACGCAGACTCTACGTTGTCAGTGCACGCCACCAATCTGGGGGCTGTGCCAGAGAAGTTGCTAACGACGAGCAAATTCACGATGCGCCATGCCGTGGTGCATGGCATTGATCTGGCCAAGGCGGTCAAAACCGTGGGTTTGAGCCGGGGCGGGGAGACGCCGCTGGACACGTTGGGCGGACAAGTTACCACCCACGGCCGTTCGCTGCAGCTGACCAATCTGGCGGCGAGTTCCGGTGTGTTGAGTGCCAGCGGCAATGTGGCGGTGACGCCGGGGCGCGAGTTGAGTGGGCGTGTTTCAGTCGATTTGGCGGGCGCTATCAGCGTGCCGCTGCAAGTGGGCGGCACGCTGGATGCGCCCGAGGTGAGCCTGGCGCGCTCTGCATTGATTGGCGCTGCCATCGGCACGGCCATCATGCCTGGCGTTGGCACCGGCGCAGGGGCCTCGCTGGGTGACAAAGTGGGTCAAGGGTTCAAGAAGCTTTTTGGCAAGTAGCCCCCGTGCAGCTTGCGTAAGCAGCTATTAAAAATGTAGCGAGTCAAACCGTCAGCGCACGCAGTCGCTGCAAAGCCGCCGCGACCGTGCGTCCATGGGCGGCAATTGCGTCGAGGATTTCAGCCGGTGTTCGGGTGTCGTGCTCCACCTTGGCGCGGGGGTTCACGGCTTTGAGGTCGAAAGTGGTGGCGTCGATGGCATCTGCCTTGGCTTGCGCGTCGCGGCCTGACTTTTCAATCGTTAAAAGCGCTTCACGGCAAGCGACCATCTTCTTGTCGTCGCCATTGGCCTTCTTCTTTAACGTGCCCAGCGTGTCCTTGAGCGCTACCGCCTCATTTTTAAGCCGCTCCACCTCGGCCAGATGCGGCGCCATGTCTGCATGTGCCTTGGCGCGGCGGGCGGTGAAGTCCACCGTCCACGAATAATCACTGTTCGCCTCGGTTGTGCCGCGCTGGGCCAGCAGACGCGCCAGCGTCGGGAACGGCTTGCTGGCATTGCCCTCCTGCTCATGCCAATCACCCACCAGCGTGGCGGGCAGCGCGGCATCGTCCAATGTTTCAAACTGCGGCCCCCAGCCAAACTGGCTCAGCGTCATCGGTGTTTTCTTGCCCACCTTGACGTGAGACAGGTCGTAATACCAGATGTGCTCGGTCTTTTTGCCCTTGGTCATGAACAGCAAATTGGTTTTGACACCCGCACCCGCCGTGGAGAACACGCCGCCCGGCAGGCTGACGATGCACCACAAATCGCATTCGTCCAGCAGCTTGCGCTTGGTTTCGACAAAGGCGCTCTCGTTGGTGCGAAACAGCAAGCCTTCGTCCAGCACCACGGCGCAGCGCCCGCCTGGCTGACCATCCAGCGCGGGTTTGAGCTCCGCCAGAATGTGCTGCATGAACAACACCTGGGTGGAACTGGTCTCAAAGCTGTAGTTCTTCTGCGCCTCCTTGCCTTCCTTGCCGCCAAAGGGCGGGTTGGTCAGGATCACGTCAAAGGTGGCGGGCGCCTGCTCAAACAGCGCGTCGTAAGTCGGCGCGCCCGACAGCGTGTTGCCATGCCAGAGGTTAGGCTGGTCGATGCCGTGCAGCACCAGATTGGCCAGCGCAATCGGGAACACCAGGTTTTCTTTCTCGCGGCCAAAAAAAGTGTCGTGCTTGAGTCGCTCCAGCTCGGTGCTCGATACCGCATCGCCCAAGCCGTGCGCCATTTGCTCATAAGCCTGCGCCAAAAAGCCGCCGGTGCCGCAGCACGGGTCGTACACCGTCTCATGGGGTTGCGGGTCGGCAATGCGCACTATGGCGCGTACCACTTCACGCGGGGTAAAGAACTGGCCACCGTCGGAGTTTTTCTCGCCCATCTTCAGTAGCAAATCCTCGTACACCTGCGACAGGGTGAAGAAATGCTGGTCGTCGATGTGGTCGGTGTGAATGTCGTTGACCTTGTCCAGGATGTCGCACAAATTGGTTTCCGAATCCACCCGCACCCGCTCCACGGCGGACATGATGCGGCCAATCACCCGCTGCTTCGGGCTGGCCGCCGGGTTGGGTCGGCCATCGGGCAGCACATCCAGACTGTGCAAATGCGGCAGCAGGTCTTTGTTGATGAAGGCGAACAAGTCGCCCACCTTGGCCTTGAGTTCGTCGCGCTTGTAGCCAGTCGGCGCCGCCCAGTCCTGCCAGCGGTAGGGCGCACGCAAGGCCGGGGTGAAGGGCTTGCCCACCGCCTCGGCCGATTCACGGGCGCGCTCCTCTTGCGCGTCCAGAATGCGCAAAAACAAAATCCAGGTCAGCTCCGGCACGTACTGCAAGGCGCTGGCGCAGTTGGAGCGCCGCATGATGTCGCAGATCGATTTGACGAAGCTGGAGAGAGACTGGGTGGATGCGATGGCTTTGGGTTTTTTTTGGGTTTTGGTAGCCATATTCAGGTTTTCTTTTGTTCCAGTTTCTTGGCCGCAGTTTCAATTTTCTTGATGCTGGTGCCCGGCGTGGGCAAGGCTTCGGGCATGGTGCCGCCCAATTCTTCAATCGTCTTGCGCACCGTCTGGCCCACTTGAAAGTGAGTCTGGTTGGCTTGCCGTTTGCCGCTGACTTCGTCGCGTTTGAGCTTTTCTTCCGTTTGCGTGGCGCGGAACAGGTTGGCGGCCAACTCGGTGCTGCCCATGTGGTCCAGAATCCGTTGGCTGTTTTTCAGACCCTTGCGTGCATGAATTTCTTTAGCCGACAAACCACCGTATAAACCCCGGTAGCCGTGGTCTTGAAAGATGGCAAAGTCGAACGGCGTTTCCACACCTGCATCTTTGGCAGCAGCGGCGAGGTACTTGTTGTGGGTCGCCATCTCATTGCGAATCGCCAGCCGCTTTTCATCTTCACTGAGCTGGGAGAATTTGGCATCGTCGGCCAGTTCTTGCCGCCGGGTCTGCATGGCAAAGTAGGTTTGGCCGTTGGCAATGACTGGTTTGCTCGGGTCGCCGTTCTGGACGATCAGGTAACAGGCGTAGCGGGTCAGGCGAATGTCGGGCAATTCACGTAAGGCGCCCGAGCCAATCTCGACCATTGCGAGGACATCCTCGAAATGGTTTTCCACTGGCTGACCACTGTTTTTGCAAGCCTCTCTGGCACGCTCAATTACCGGCAAAAAGTGGCGGTACTCAGAGTAATCCAGCACTTTTGCCAACTCGCGTGTCAGCCAGAACTCGTTGCCGTCTTCATCAACATGACGAATGCCTTCAAAGGTGGCGTGGTGTTGGGATGCGATGTGTTTGTTCGTCATTTTGGTGATCTCCCTGGGTGTCAAAAGCTTGGGCTAAAAGGCGTGACGGCAGCAGCTCAATGTCGCGCAACTGGGCTTCAACTTGCGTTTTTAAAGGGCGAATATCTGCCAGGGACTGGCTGGCTTTGACTTGGACTTCATAGGGCGGCAAGCTGATTTGGCCTTCGGTCAGCCGGTTGAACAGCATCCGTTCGCGCACCGCGCCGCGTGCCAGCGAGGCAATGCAACGTTCGCCCTCGGGGGAGCGCAACCAGTAGTAAAACCAGCGTGAATCGACCCGACCGGCGCGGCCCCGTAGCGCCACGTAATCGGGGCTGGTGATGCCGGGCGTGTCGTGCTCGTCCACCATGGCGATGGAGCCGATCAGGATACGCATCGGGTTGTAGAACACGGTGCCGGTGAACACCGGTTTGTAGCGCTGCGGGTTTTTGCCGACCGGCTCACGGGCGGGCGCCAAGCCGCTGCGGGTGGCGCCGAGCACCGGGTAGTCGGCCCAGCTGGCGCCGACGCCGAGCTTCACTTCGTCCAGCACATCGCCGAGCAAATGCGTTTCGGTGTCGGGGTGGTGCAGCGTCTCGCGGATGATGGCGTGGGCGAGATGGGTCAATTCATCGAACTGAGCCTGTGCTGCAATTTTGGCTTCGACTGCTGTGGCGAGCTGTGTCCTCAGCAAGTTTGCAATATTGCGTTGAGAACAGAAAGTTAGCTTTGGCAGTGCCAACTTTTCCAAGTGCTTTGAATGTCGACCGTATCCATCGTTTGGTAGGTGTGCATTCTTCAGGAAGAAAAAGAGGTATTCGGCATCAAACCCAGCCCGTGCGCGGTATAGACGGACACCATCCGCTCCTACTATGAATGGAAAGTCAATGTATTTGACAGCTCGCGTATGGTCACCGAAGAGGATAAGTGTTTCATTTTCATTTCTCACCAAAGTTTCGTCATCACAGTAGCCTGCAATATTGGACTGCCCTTGATCGACGACTGGGAATCTTCCATTTATCTGGTATTTCTTGGCGTGCAGCTTTTGTTTTCCAACCGGAATAGCTTCATAAGCCACATTGAAGGCAATAACGCTTGCATTGTTCATACCCCAAACAACCTCGTCTTCGCTTCCCGCATCACATCCACCGGCTTGCCCAGCGAGCGCAGTGCGGACAGCCCGCCGACCCGTTTGAACTCCGGCACTTCCCACAGCATTTCGGACTCCAGCGCCTCGGTGCCACCGGCGCCAAACTGGTGGCCGATGCCGCGCAGCACGACGGCGGCTTTGGGCTCGACCGAGACAAACCAGGCTTCATTCGTCATCAAATAAGCGGCTTCGCGCTCCGGGCGTTTCAAGGCCTTTTCACGGTAGCCGTAGTGGGCAAACAAGTCGAAATGGTCGCACTCGCCCAGGCCCACCAGCTCGCGCACGGTGTCGGGCGAGTAGTGTTCGCCGAGCAGGTGGTTGATGAGGGCGCGGCGCTTTTGCGTCTCGACCCACAGGCTGCGCAGCTCGGGCAGGGTGGCGGCTTCACGCAGCACGCGGGCAATCATCTCGGCCCGGTACTCGTCCACGGGGATTGCCACGTCGCGCATCGCGCCATCCACTTCGCGGCGTTGCAGGATGTAGCGGCCTTGCATGATGACGGTGCCGTCGTGGCCGGTTCTGACTTCGGGCAGCGGCAGCGGTTCGTCTGGACCGCCGGTGTTGCCGCCGTCACCGCCTTCATCATCTCCCCCCGGTTTTTTGATGCGCGGCGCGGTGGCGGTGGTGATGAAGTCGGTGCCAAACAGGTCGGTGACGCCGGTGTAGTCGTAGAGCCAGAATTTGTATTTTTGCGTGGGTTCGTCAATGCGGGTGCCGCGCCCCACCATTTGGTAGAAGCTGATGCTGGACTCGATGTAGCGAAAGAACACCACGGCGTTGAGCCGTTCGATGTCCACGCCGGTGGCCAGCAGGTCCACGGTGCAGGCCACAAAGCAGCGCTCGCCGGAGCCGCGCATTTGCCCGATCAACTCCGAGCCGCCTTCGGCCGTGCATTTGAAGGCGTAGTGGTCTTTGGGGGGTACGCCTTTTTCTTTGCACCAGGCGGCGTAGAGGCGCTGCATTTGCAGGGCGACGCGGTCGGCGTGCAGGTCGCGGGTGCAGAAGATGATGACTTTTTGCTCCGGCCCGCCGTGCTCGCACAGGCGCTGGAACAAGTCGGCGCACATGGTGGCGATGCGCTCGGGCAGCACCAGGTTGTGGTCGAAGTTGTTGGCGGTGTACTGGGTTTTGAGGTCTTCGGGCAGGATGTAGTGGCCGGTGCGGACGTCGATGGGTTTGAGCGCCAGGATGTCGTTGCGGGTGAAGGTTTTCCAGTCGATGGAGGGTTTGAGTTTGACGATTTCGCAGGCGGCGAGGTAGCCGTCTTCTTGCGCCTGGATCAGCGTGTATTCATAGACCGGCTCGCCAAAATAGGCGAGGTTGTTGGCGCTGATGCTGGCGTCGTCAGCGGTTTGGCGTTTGGATTCGCGCAGCTGGCGCGGGGTGGCGGTGAGGCCGATGTGGACGGCGTCGGGGTTGCGCTTGAGCACTTCGGACCAGCGGCCCCAGGCGGAGCGGTGGCATTCGTCCAGGATGATGAAGGAGAAGGCGTTGGGCGGGTAGTGGCGCGTGAGGAAGCTGGCGTAGTCGTCATCGGCATCGTCCAGGCCCAGGGTTTGGTAGGTGGCGATGTGGATTTTGGCGTTTTTGGCGGCGTTGTCGCCGCGCTCGGTCTCCACGATGCGCACGCTGCCTTTGGGGAAGGCTTTGGCGAGTTTTTCCCAGGCTTGTTCGCGCAGGGCGTCGCGGTCGCACAAAAAGAGCGCGGGTTTGGTGAGGCGAGCGGCTTCGTGCAGGCGCCACAGCAGGTTGGCGGCAATCACGGTTTTGCCTGCGCCGGTGGCCAGGCTGAGCAGCACGCGGGCGGGTGTCTTGGCCTGTTCGCACTGCAATATTTTCTCGAACGCGGCGCGTATGGCTGCGTCTTGGTAGTAGCGGGGTTTGTTGAAGGCGGCGCTGTCGGCCATGAACAGCAGGGCCGATTCGGGCGCCGTGATGTCCACGCCGGTGTCTTTGGCGTAGCGGGCGGTGAGGGCGTCGTGGGTGGGGAAGTCCGCGAAAGGGTGCGGACCGCTGGGCAGTTGCTGCACTTTGTCGAACTCGCCGTAGCGGTGGCCGTTGGTGGCAAACACGTACTGGACCGAGAAGCGGGTGCAGTCGGCGTAGCTTTTGGCTTGCTGCATGCCCTGTAACGGGTCGGCGGTTTCGGCCTTGGCTTCAATCACGCCAACCGGCAATGGCTTGGGCATGCCTGCAGCCTGCACGCACAGCAGGTAGTCGGTGCGGCCTGCGCCAACACGACGGCGGCCTTTGTTGCCGGTGGGTTCGACCGGTGCCGGGGTTTCGAGTTTGAGTTTCCAGTGGGCGTCAAAGCCTTTGCCGCGCAACACGGGGTCGATCAGCCAGAAGCGCGTTTCGGCTTCGTTGAAAGTCATAGGGAATTCCTCAGTCCTGTGCCCTGGCTGGGTGATGAAACGGTGCCGGGGGTCTTGTTATCGCATGCTTGTTACTTACCCGATTTTGCCATCCTGATTAGGCGCAGCATTGACAGGCCGGTGTATATGGTTTTTTAGCCTCTAGCCCCCGTGCAGCTTGCGTGAGCAGCTATAAAAATTATAGTGACTGGCATGCCTTGGTGCGTGAGCCCGGTGTCACGCTCGGCGTGGGCCATGACCCTGATGCGGATCCACGGTGGGGGTGCCCGGTAAAATTGGCCCCATGCTTTACCCACAAACTTTTGACGTCATCGTCGTCGGCGGTGGCCACGCCGGAACCGAGGCGGCCCTGGCCGCTGCCCGCATGGGTTGCAAAACCTTGCTGCTCAGCCACAACATAGAAACCCTCGGCCAGATGAGCTGCAATCCGTCTATTGGCGGTATTGGCAAAGGCCATCTGGTCAAAGAGGTGGATGCCCTGGGTGGCGCCATGGCGGCGGCCACGGACGAGAGTGGCATCCAGTTCCGCATCCTCAACTCCAGCAAAGGCCCGGCCGTGCGCGCTACCCGAGCCCAGGCGGACCGAATCTTGTACAAGGCAGCGATTCGTCACCGGCTGGAGAATCAGCCCAACTTGTGGCTGTTTCAGCAGGCTGTAGATGACCTGATGGTGGAGGGCGACCGGGTGGTTGGTGCCGTGACGCAGGTGGGCATTCAGTTTCGCTCCAAAACAGTGGTGCTGACGGCGGGGACGTTTCTGGATGGCAAGATTCACGTCGGCTTGAACAACTACGCGGCAGGTCGGGCTGGTGACCCGCCCGCAGTGTCCCTGAGTGCTCGACTCAAAGAATTGAAGTTGCCCCAAGGTCGCCTGAAAACCGGCACGCCACCGCGTCTGGATGGCCGCTCGATCGACTTCAGCAAGTGCACGGAGCAGCCGGGCGACGGCATGCCCGGTGGTATGAGTCCGGCCATGCCGGTGTTCAGTTTCATGGGTCGTACGTCACAGCATCCACAGCAGATGCCGTGCTGGATGACGCACACCAATGAGCGCACCCACGACATCATCCGCAGCGGCTTTGACCGCAGTCCCATGTTCACCGGCAAGATCGAAGGCGTGGGTCCGCGCTATTGCCCCAGCGTGGAGGACAAGATCAACCGCTTTGCCGACAAGGACAGCCACCAGATCTTTCTGGAGCCTGAAGGCCTGACCACGCACGAGTACTACCCCAACGGCATCAGCACCAGCTTGCCGTTTGACATCCAGTACGCCTTGGTGCGTTCGATGGCCGGGCTGGAGAACTGCCACATCCTGCGTCCTGGCTACGCCATCGAGTATGACTACTTTGACCCGCAACAACTTAAAAGCACTTTTGAGACGCGGGCCTTGGGCGGTCTGTTCTTTGCCGGGCAAATCAATGGCACCACCGGCTACGAGGAGGCTGCGGCACAGGGACTGTTTGCCGGGATCAACGCCGCGCTGCAAGCGGGTGCCAGGACGGAGTTGGCCCAAGATACCTGGGTGCCGGGTCGTGACGAGGCCTACCTGGGCGTGATGGTGGATGACCTGATCACCAAGGGCGTGACAGAGCCGTACCGCATGTTCACCAGCCGGGCCGAGTTCCGCTTGCAACTGCGTGAAGACAATGCCGATGCCCGCCTGACGGAGGTCGGCCGCAAGCTCGGGCTGGTGGATGACGCCCGCTGGACTGCTTTCAGTCGCAAGCGCGATGCTGTTTCACGTGAAACAGAGCGGCTGCGCTCACTCTGGGTCAGTCCGAAAAACCTGGATGCTGCCCAAGCCGAGCGCGTGCTGGGCAAGGCGCTGGAGCATGAATACAGTCTGGCGGATTTGCTACGGCGCCCGGATGTGAGCTACGCTGGTTTGATGTCTCTCAACGACGGCAAGTACGCGACGGCAGAACTGGATGCCACTGTTTCACGTGAAACAGGCGGGGGCCTGTCGGAGGAGGCTGTGCAAGCCGCGGTGGTGATTGAGCAGGTGGAAATCACGGCCAAATATTCGGGCTACATTGACCGGCAAAAAGACGAAATTGACCGCGCCTCGCATTATGAAAACCTGAAACTGCCCGCCGAGCTGGATTACATGCAGGTGTCGGCCCTGAGCATCGAAGCACGGCAAAAGCTGAACAAGCACAAACCCGAGACCTTGGGTCAGGCCTCGCGGATTTCGGGCATTACCCCGGCTTCGGTGTCGCTGCTGCTGATTCATCTGAAAAAGAGCAACTTCAAGGGTTTTGTCGCCGCTGGCAAACTGGCCACCGCCGAAGCCTTGGCTAATAAGGACAAGGAAGTCATTTGATGCGCGCACTGGAACAAGAACTGCGACAAGGCTTGGTGGCACTGGCCTTGCCTTTGAGTGACACCCAAATTAACCATTTATTGGATTACCTGGGCCTGATCCAGAAGTGGACCAAGGTCTATAACCTCACCTCGGTTCGAGATCCGGCTGAAATGTTGACGCACCATTTGCTGGACAGTCTGGCAGTCATTGCGCCGCTGCGCCGGCAGTTGGACGCGGTTCGTATCAGTGCGCCTGAGCAGCCGCTCAAGTTGCTGGATGTCGGCTCCGGCGCGGGGTTGCCGGGTGTGGTGATTGCTATCTGCTGCCCGGATGTGATGGTGGATTGCGTTGATACGGTTGCCAAAAAGGCGGCCTTTATCAAGCAGGTGGCGGCGACCCTGCGCCTGCCAAACTTGCGTGGGTTGCATGCACGGGTGGAGAGTTTGACCGAGAAATACTCGGTCGTCAGTTCGCGGGCTTTTGCGTCCCTGCTGGATTTCACCACCTGGTCGGTGGCGGCGCTGGCAGAGCAGGGGGTCTGGATGGCGATGAAGGGTAAGCATCCTTCCGACGAAATCGCTGTTCTGCCCGGGGCGGTGAAGGTGTTTCACGTGGAACAATTAGTGGTGCCGGGGTTGGATGCTGAGCGGTGTATTGTTTGGTTGAGTCGTTGATTTAGACTTTTCCCCCACTCACTCCCCCAACCCCGGGTGCGATTCAAACTGATGTGGAGAGTTGATCCTGTTGTTCGCTTGAGATTTGCAGCCAATAGCGATTCCATTGACGGTTTGCACGAGCAAGCCGCAATGCCAACATATGCTCGGCATTGTGCGCA
>Ga0209123_1000847_pt1 | contig 35077 bp, 44 predicted proteins | sample BarGraIncu00431A_FD_184500 | JGI IMG/M metagenome (GOLD analysis project Ga0209123, IMG submission 184500) | Arctic peat soil microbial communities from Barrow, Alaska, USA - Barrow Graham LP Incubations 004-31A (SPAdes) (version 2) | ecosystem: Environmental > Terrestrial > Soil > Wetlands >... | reverse complement strand
CGATTTTTAATAGTCAGTTTTCCCACTGTAAGTGGCTCAAATAATTTTTTATATTTAGTAGACATTTTTATCACTCCTAAAATATTATTAAATATCAGACTGTTTTAAATCAGTAGAACTTGGCATCATTGATGCAATTCCAAACGCCCCCAGTCGGTCCGAGTTACCTTTAATCTTACAGAATGCCGAGTATTTTAAGTATTACAATTATAACAACCACGCCACCAATTATCTCTAGCATATAATTCACACTCACACTCCTTTTTATCCTAAAATTATAGAGCAGTTATATCGTACTTTACTATCACTTTCTTATATCATACCATAGCTTTCGACAAAGATATACAAAAATAGACAAAACAGACAAAATAGACACATGTGCTTGATATATACAGTTTAAGAAAAACAAATTGTGATTACAATTTGTTAAAGACCCAAGGGGTCTTTATGAGCGAAGCGAATTTGCTAATAAATTTCAATAGTGTAAGAAATCGATAATTCTTCTATTTCATTTTCTAGTTCAACCCTATCGTAAAGGGTATTAATTTTATTAATATTAAGCTCAATATCTATTATTCCATCCATAAGGTTAAAATATTCATAAGAATAAGGCTTATCAATTGCAGATTCCGGAACGCACTCAAAGGTGCAATATTTTTTATTATTAGAACACATATAAGGCTCATTAGTATAAGAATTAATATTTTTTAATTGAGTACCCCCTCCTTTTAGATTAACCTTTTTATAATCTTTCGTTGTTAGTATTACTATACATAGGGATTCTACATTTCTGCAGGGCGGTTTATCTTTGCTATTAAAAATAAAATATTCGTAACAGTAAAAGTTTATTTTATGAAAAAATCTAGGTTGTAGGCTTTCTCTAATTGATCAAATAATTAATTAGTACATTTTTACAAAATTGTTACACTATATAGAGGGAAGTGGAAATTAATGTAGAAATATAATTTATGTAACTTAAATAATTATAGGATAATATTGTAGGGTTGAAACCATCGAATATGAAATGTAGTCGAGTGGGGGGATAAGAAAATAGTTGTGATATTTCCAGATGGAAATTATAGCGCGAATTGTCCATTTAAAGATAAGTATGTTGGAAATGGAGGGTCAGCAAGTGAGGCAGCTGCAAAAATACATCTGGAATATGATCTTTTAACAGGAGCTTTTCTAAACTTGAAAGTAACTAGTGGTACAAAAAATGATGCTGATTATATGCTGGATATTATTCATACTGTGGATGCAGGCGATTTATGCTTAAGGGATCTGGGATATTACAGTATGTATTGTTTTGATAAGCTTGTGCAAAAACAAGCTTTCTTTATATCAAAAATCAAATCTACTACATGCTTATACAGTTCAAACCCAGAATATCGGTGTTATTCAACTTATAGTGGCGAAAAAAAGAAGAGTCTTTCAAAATTGATATAAAGAAAGTTCTTGAACCTTTAGAAGAAGGTCAAATAATTGAACTCCCAGATATACAAATTGGAAAAACTCATAAAATTAACTCAAGAGTAATTGTAACTAAATTATTGGAAAAAGTCAAAGAGGAAAGAAGAATGAGAAGGGAGTCTAGAGCCAAAAAAAATAAGGTAAAAAATAGTAACCCCAGCTTAGATGGCGCTAATGTTTATATGACAAACATTCCTTCAGATGTAATAGATCGAAATCTTATATATAAAATATACTCCTTAAGATGGCAAATAGAGCTGATTTTTAAAGTTTGGAAATCACAATTCGAAATAGACATTGTGAATAAAGTTAAAATTGAAAGATATGAATGCTTTATTTATGGTAAATTAATTTCATTATTATTAGGCTCAGTATTAATTAATTTGGCAGATAATAAATTTCAAATGAAGGAAAATAATGAGTTAAGTACATACAAGAGTTACAATGTAATAAGGACATATTTATCTGACCTAAGGTTGAAAATATTTTCAAAAGAAAATGAATTTTTAAAACTAATTGAATTAATTTTAAATGATATATTCACCAATGGAAGAAAGGCTAAAAGAAATTCAAAACTAACACCCAGAGAGATTTTGAACTTAATATAACCAAAGATAATTTTGCAATAATATAAAACAGCAAATAACAATATTATTTATAAATTCAAGTTATTGGATTCTCGTAATATTGTTTATTTGCTGTCCAATAAAATAATATTTAATTTTAAAAAAGTACAGTTAAGCGTTTCTTTTTAAAAATATATCTATAATTAAATATCACAGGATAAATATATTGTATTTTCACCTAGAAAATGGTTGCTAACCCGTTAACTTGATGGCTATGACCTCGGAGGTAGTTACATAAACTGGAAGTTTATGTTTGCTATATAATACTATTACTGGATATTCTTTAATAGATATATCAGTGAATTTATATAAGCCTTTTGAATCAATTAAATTTAAGCTGAGTATCGGCAGGTATAAATTAAAGCAGTTACAAGCGGATTGGGATATTTACGGTGAAAAATCTTTTGAATTTAAAGTTGTGGAAAATCTTAAACCTAATGAGCCTTCAACAGAAAAAGAAAAAATGGATGATTTAAAAGAACTTTTAAAAATCTATATTGATAGTCAAAGCGAGATTCTAAAATTGTATAAGTGAGATTGAACAAAAATAGGCTAGGAACTTATGAATAAAGTAAAACTTCCAGTTTTTACTACGACCTCGGAGGTCATTACATAAACTGGAAGTTTATGTTTGCTAATAGAAACAAATTTTATGGTATTTACTATCATTATTAAAGAAATGTTCAACAACCCATAATAATCTATTAATTGTAACAGTAATACCCAGTTCCTCTGTCATCTCTCTAATAATTGTATTTTCGGTACTTTCAAACATTTCTACTCTACCCCCTGGGAAAGCATAGAAATCATCATTAATTAACCCATGTATAAGGACCTTATTCTTATTAAATAAAATTCCTGCAACACGAAAATTAAAAACTCCATTTTCAACTTTAAAATTAATCATATTTATAACCTCACATCCTAATATTTCCTTTGTGTTTTATTACATAAGTCAAATAATTAACTTACTTACAAGAGCAATTAAAATAGCTCATATTTTATGTTTATCAAAGGTAGTGTATTTTTATCTTTAATTAATTTCACTATTCTCACACTTGTTTTTTGTTACTTAAATCAATCCAATATCTTTGAAAAACTTCACCAGCATTATCTATTTCCTCAGATTCTAACATCCCCCAATTATTAATTATAGTTCTTGCTGACCCAATATTACTTTTAGAGCATGTTATTAGAATTCTCGCCACACCAATGCTCTCACAGACTTCTAATGCCATATGCAACATTTTAGTAGCGTAGCATTTTCTTCTCTCACTTGGTCTAATTCCATATCCTATATGTCCTCCTCTATGCAGTAACTTTTCATTAAGCCTATGCCTAATATCTACAGCACCTAAAACCCTATTTCTTTTATTTATAAGCCAATAAGTTGAACTCTCAACAAATCCATTTTCTAAACCTATTCCATTACTATACCCTTCCAAATTATTAACCATTAATTCAAAATTGCTTGTGTCAAGACTTAAACTCCATGGAATAATTCTTTCTTTACTTATTTTCCACTCTTCAATCATATCTAAATATTCACTTTTCAAATCATAATTCGGTTTTATTAAAGTTAATCCATCTTCCATAAAAACTATCCCCTCTGTAATTAATTATTCGTTTCAACGTTAGAATTTTTAATGAATTTTCCACTTTACTGTGCCTAAGACCTGTGAAAATTGTTATATCATTACTAAATCTTATAAGTATTATACCTTTATGTAACTATAAATTCCATAATTGATAATAAAAGTTTTAATAATGTCTATTTGCTTGAACTTTGTAATGACTCCAAAAAATATAAGTAAAATATTTTATACAATAACTATTAATCAAATAATTTTTTGGGGGATTATACATTATGCAAAGCAATACATATTATATGAAAAATCAACTTCTTGTGATATGATATATCATGTGTAAAAGTATGTCGTAATATCATATTTTTTACTTAATATCCAGATGTTAATGGGGGAATATACAATGAGTCTATTGATTAATAAGAGGATAGTATCAAGAGAGCTTCAAATAGAAGTAAATAATTCTGGAACTATAACACAAATCACATCTAATTGTTATTATAGAAAGTAAAAACTTACAGTTTTTACTACGACCTCAGAGGTCGTTACATAAACTGTAAGTTTGTGTTAGCTAATGGAGACAAAAAGAAGTATTTTATTTTAATGATTTGAATTAATTGTTGTTGGATAACCTAACATGTAAATTATGATAATTGGAATCAAGTTACATAATTACCCAAGGGTCTGACCCCTTACAGAGATTGGAAGTGAAACGGACAAGCTCTGTTGCTATTGCAAAATAGCAGTTAACTTCTTTAATGAACTATGGAGCTGGGCAGTCACCTGAAAACAGGGAAGGCTGGTTCTATAAAATAATATTCAACATGACTATAATCTTTTATAGGTAGTTTACATTTATTGGTCTGCTGACACGACCCCGTTACAGAAATTGGTAGCGAAGTGGACAAGTTCTGTTTGCTAGTGACATGCCTTAAATTGCTAAAAAAGCAGTAGAAAATATATTTCTACTGCCTTTTGTACGTCCAACATGTTAGCTGAGCTGAAAGCCTATGTCCCCCCTGGGGTTTTTATGAGCGAAACGAATTTGCTATTTCGAAATGAAAATGGGATACTTGGAAAATTTGGTTATTAAATGTGAAACTACTTTATAGATATTGTAATAGTAATGTATTTATTGTAAAATTAATGTATATATTGTAAACCTCATGTTTAAACCTTCTTAAAATGCAATTTTATTAATAAAGGAGCAACTGATGCTTATGAATTCATTATTTGGTTTAATACCAGTGCTAACTTCTTATCTTCTAGACCTTGTATTTATATACATGATTTTGACAACTGATAGATCTAAAATCACAAATATACTTACTTGGGTAACTAATATTATCTTATCATTTGGATTATTTATTATTATATCTAGAATGGGATTGATGAATGTGTTTGTGGGCTATCTATTAGGCTGCACAGCAATTGTTTGTGATATATTTCTTTTTAAAGAAGAATACTATAAAATAATATTTGTATCTGTGGGAATATGGAGTATATCCTCCTTTTTTTCATCCGCAGCTATAAGCATATCTAACATTTTTTTTAAGGCATCACCTTATATTATATTTTCAAATCCATCATATAATGTAGTGTTTTTTAGAAGTTTGGTTGATATTTCTATGTATATAGCATTTCTATGTATATTTTATTTTTACCTTAGAAAGCCTATGAAAATGGTATTGAATCTTTCTAGTAAAATAAATTATTTTTATTATACCATTCCTTCTATTGCCTTTGTTCTCTTTTGTGCGATTTTCGGTCCAACAAAAGAACATAATACATTTTTGGGTTTTATTCTTATGGATATTATGTTTTTTCTAATAATCTCTTTATATTACTTAGTATTTTCTTCAATATATAATAGGTATAATAACGATTTACAAATCCTACTTCTTGATAAAATGGAAAAAGCAAATAGAGATTTAAGCGTAGAAGTATTATCTAATGAACTTACCAATATACCTAATAGGAGAGGGGTTAAGAATTATATCGACCAGGTGTGGAAAGAAAGTGAAAAAAAACCTATTAATTTAGCGCTTTTAATGATAGGTATTGATTTTTTTAAACGTTATAACGATTACTATGGCCATATTGAAGGTGATACATGTCTTATAAAAATTGCAGACTGTTTAAAGAGTGTTTTTGGAAATAGGAATGGGATAGTTGGAAGATTTGGTGGAGAAGAATTCGTATGTTTTATTAAAGAGAGAATATAAGGATGTGCTAGATATTACAGAGCTACTTCGCATTTCTATTGAAAAGCTTGATATTACTTATCTTTGGAATGATGAGTGTTATCCTGTAACTATTAGTATAGGTGGTATATATGGCTGTATTTCAGACTTTAATAGCTCTCGCGTTATGTATTTAATTACTGATGAAGAACTTTATAAAGCTAAAAATGAAGGCCGAAACAAAGTTTTTTTGAAACATTAGAAAGTAAAAACTCCCAGTTTTTACTACGACCTCGGAGGTCGTTACATAAACTGGAAGTTTGTGTTTGTTACTGAATCAGTCGAAGAGGCTGTCGAAGTTGACGGGGTATATTGATAAAGAATCGTTGATGTTAATTACTAAAGAAAATGTTCCTCAAGATAGTTGCCTTGTTTTTATAGAGCATCAGGACTTATAAGATCAGCAGTTATGAAAGACCTTAAAATAAAAGTACAAGTGTTTAAGGATAGCGAATTTTTATGCCGCTGACAGATTATAGCATTGAAGTGGATTTGAAATGCACCGGCTGCGGAACCTTTGCAAAGGGCTGTCCTGTGGACATATGACTAAGCTCTCAAATTAAGAGCATTGCTAATAGAGTGAGGATAGTTGAGTGGAAAGGGGTATATGGAGGGAGGTAAGGTTGCCTCCACCAGGATTGAAAGTAGGTCCATAAGATAATAGAAATTAAAAAATTACAGTTTTTACTACTACCTCGGAGGTCGTTACATAAACTGGAAGTTTATGTTTGCTATTTTGCTGAATACACTGAAAGTTAAAGAAAAAAATATAAATTATCTATTGACATGCAAAGGTTAGATTAAGCTTTAAGAGTAAGTATAAAAACTTCCAGTTTTTACAACGACCTCAGAGGTCGTTACATAAACTGGAAGTTTATGTTTGCTTCCCTATAGAAGAAAGACATTATATTTAGATTAATGTTTAATCTACATAATAATTAGCCCCTAAAATAACATATATTATAGCAAAGAAAATAGCAGTAGTTATAATAACTTCTGCTACTTATTTTTATTAATTCATTCGCTTTATAAGAAGAAAGCAAATTAACTCAACTGTATGTTACAGCAATCCGGATGCTTTTGAAAATCACTTTGGAAAAACCCGTAACTGTACAGATGCCCCATTTGGGTCATAAACATAGAAATAGCGAGTTTGAATGTCAGGGTTCTGGATGGCAGAAGGGTTAAGACCTCTGTCCTGCGCAAGCTTATGCATTGCATCCAGTTTATCCGTCTCAAAGCAAATGAACATACCTTTGCCTTCAAACTTCTGACCTTGTGGCATGCAGACAAGTTCAATCTCAGTTTCTCCGCTGCCATTTGTCAGAAATGCAACTTCTCCAGGTTCTGCTTTAAAGCGGCGGGAAATAGTTAGTTCTGTGATCGTCTCATAAAATTCAATAGATTCTTCCAAGTTGTTGACCATTAAGGTCACATGCTGAATATGCATAGTATATCTCCTTTTCTTTGTGTAATCTTAAATAATTATCACACGATAAAATATATAATTCAAGAAGTGTTTTCTTCAATATAAATATATCAAAAAAAGTCCTTTTCATTGATGAGTTATGACGCCATTTTTTACAAGTTTGACATAACTCTTTGACTGAGAAAATGACCACTTTAACAGTTACCTTAATATTGACATATATAAGAATATGGAGTACGGAAAATAAGTGATTTTTATGTCATTAGAAAGTAAAACTTCCAGTTTTTGCCACGGACTCAGGGGACGTAACAATAACTGGAAGTTGTTGTTTGCTAATTGGCTTTTAATTTATACAAAACCCTTTAGTACTAACGATCGCTATTCATTGAGCCAGCATGTGCTATTTCTTTAGTAGCATGAATAGTACCATGTGGATGTTGAGGCGGAGCATAGATAGAATATAATTTAAGAGGTTTATTACCGGTATTAACTACATTATGCCATGTGCCTGCAGGTACAAATATTGCAAAGCCATCATATACATTTCTTTGGAAATTCAAGTTATTTTTACTTGTTCCCATTTGAGCAATTCCTTGTCCTTCCTCAATGCGTATAAATTGATCAATTACTGGATGAACTTCCACACCTATATCTCCCCCAACCTTGATACTCATCAAAGTAAGCTGTAAATGGTTGCCTGTCCATAATGTGGTACGATAATTATTATTTTGCTTAGTAGCCTTATCAATATCAACTACATAAGGTTGTGGTCCATAATCCTTCAATATAATTGGATCATTATAACTTACTGATTGTGAAATATCAAGTCTTGAATCATAATCTACTTCGCCATTATAAGTGAAATTTTCATCAGCAAATTGTCTTGTAAAATTTGGAGTATAAATTGGTTGGTTATAGTAGTAGTAAGGGTATGTTCCATAGGCGCTAACCATATCCTTTGAGTTACACCTCGCTGCATATTGGCAGTAAGAACATGGATAAGGGTTATAAGGATTATCCATTTTTTTATTCCTTTCTCAGTACTTTCATATTATCTTATGCACTATGTATAGGAAGTGTGCATTTGTTTTAATAATTCATAGCATTTATTGAGACAGACATTTTCTCCCTTTCATCATATTATTTTCAAGGTGAATTTTTAATGAGAAAATGCCATATTGACGATAAATAAAATTATTAACCCTTTATTTTCAGTGGGTTAAAACCATCAACGGATTATTACAGTATATAAATAATATTTTAGAACTTGACTTTTCAACTAATGAAGATTTTACAAATGAAAGACAAACTTCGCTTATGCAGCTTAAAAACAGTCAATTAAAAGATGATGCTCTTGTAGGTAACCTTTATGATTTGATTATAGAGAATTATGATTACACCGGTAATTTTTTAATACTCTTTTTTCATGATGTTTATGATGTTATTAGCAAAACCAAAGATAATATAAAGATAGATGAATCTGAAGAAGTATATGAATATGTGTTATGTGCAATATGTCCAGTTTCACTTTCAGAGCCTGGTCTTAGATACTTTGAACAGCAAAACGAAATAAAAGCACGTATTAGAGATTGGGTAGTCGAGTCCCCAACTAATGGTTTTGTGTTTCCTGCTTTTATTGATCGTAGTTCAGATGTTAACTCTATTATGTATTACACAAAAAATGCAAAGGATACACATACTGAATTAATGGAAAATGTTCTAGGGTGCCTCTCAAAACAAACGGCTACGGTGCAAAAGGAAACGTTCCAATAAATTATTAAAAATTCTTTTAGTTTAGATGAAATTAAAGCTGATAAATTTTTATGGATATACAAGAAAACCTAAGCATTATGATAGAGGAATACAATGAGCTAAACGATGATGCAGATAGGATAGAAAGTAAAAACTTACAGTTTTTACTACGACCTCGGAGGTCGTTACATAAACTGGAAGTTTGTGTTTGCTATTGTATAAGCTTGAATATTTCAAAAGCTAAAGGCGATGTAAATGGAGTCTTTGTATCCGGTGGTATCGGCGCACATAGCGGTTCGCAATCTCTTTATATAATTAAAGACGGAGAACTTGTTTTAGCCCTAGATGAAAGCATAAACTCACTTTATCCTTCCTTAATTAAAGATGTTGATGGAGATAAAATGTTAGAACTTTCCTCTTTGGAAAGAGATCCTAAAGATCCAGATTCAAGCAATGCTGATTGCGCCACAATTTTAACTTGGTATAAGTGGGATGGTGAAAATGGATTAACTACAGTAAAAGTGGAATATCCAAATTAGTTGAAAAATATGAAGAGAGAATGCTTGAGATAAATCGTGGTTTGAGGAAAGTAAAAACTTACAGTTTTTACTATGACCTCGGAGGTTGTTACATAAACTGTAAGTTTATGTTTGCTACGACCCCATTGTAAAATTTGTAAGCAACGCGTACAAGTTTTACTTTCTAATAAGAAGATAAATATGATAAATAAAAGAAGAGAATTTTTTAATGTAACATTAAATGAAATTAAAGAAGTAGTAAAGGCTGAATTTGATAAGACTGTAGAATTCGTTGAAATACCAGATGCAGAGCAGTATAGAGAGTCTATAAAAATCAAACAATTGAAAGTATCTTAGATTAATATTGTTGATATACAATGAATATTGACCCCCACTTTGATATGTTTCCTTTAAAGGAGAAAGATTAAATAATAAAAGTCTGTTACCGGAAAGGAAAGCATTTTAAGTTGATATTTTATTAGAAAAACAAATTTAGGTTATAATTTGTTCACGACCAATGGGGGTGTTTATGAGCGAAGCGAATATGCTATTATGTAATAAATATATAATTATTTATTACGGGAAATAAAGTGGTATTATTGATGTAAGTATTTGAGAAAGGATGTGAAAATATGGCTAATTGTTATATTATCAACACAAACAAATCATTTGACTCTAATTGTGAACCAGAAATGATTCATGGGAAAAAGTGTTCAGCTTACTATTCACCATGGAAAAATGATATTGATAAAATTATAGTAAATGATTTAGTATTTTTATATAGTAATGAAGTAGGCATAATAGCAAGAGGGGTTGCTTCGGGAATACCAGAAATCAAAGATTTTAATGGAGAGACTGATGAAGAACATTATATGGAGTTGGGTATGTTTAAAGAATTAGCAATACCATTAAAAGCAAGTCAAATATCTGGAATACTAAATCGAAATGTGGTACTTAATTCAGCACAAAAGAAATTGAATTATGATGATGGCTTAAAAATCTGGCAAAACATAACGAAAAATTGTTTATGATTATATGATGTATCTACAAGTTTGCATTTCTTGAAATTGAAGCAATTTTGTATTCGGAGCAGGAGAGGTTTTCTTGCTCCTATTTTTTAAAAGTTTTTCATTAGCAAAACAAATTGTGTTTACGATTTGTTCACGACTAACGTGGGTGTTTATGAGCGAAGCGAATTTGCTATTTGCAATGGAGGATGCACCTTTATATGTGTAATATTCCATTTTAGCCACACTCTGATTCCTTTTATTAGGATGCGGATCCGACCCCGTTACAGAAATTGGTAACGAAGTGGACAAGTTCTGTTTGCTAATATACATTTTCGCGTGTGCTTGTTGTAATGATGAGTCTAGGCGTCATTATTATACAAGTCAAACGTAATAAAAAATAAATATAAACATTCTTGTTATGATAGAAAGTGAAGAAATCACATCAAAGACCCGTAGAAGGTAGCAAAACAAATTGTGTTTACAATTTGTTCACGACCAACGGGGGTGTTTATGAGCGAAGCGAATTTGCTAATAGAGCAAAAGAAATTGTAGATTATATGCATCGGGAAAAAGCCTATATAGATACAGAAGCATATCAGTTAATACTTTACAGTTTAGCAAGGGAATTAAAAGAATTTAGATAATATAAAAAAAGGAGCATCTAGAGCAATATTACTTTAGATGCTTCATTAAGTTTAATATCTTTTACCAGCGAATTTGTTAATATATTTATTCCCAAGTTATTTTCTCATCATAAGTACTTCCTTATAATTTATATCCTTGTACACTCTCTCCAATTCAATAATAAGTTTTGGGTCTTTATAATCATATATAGATATAGCAGTGTTTGTACCCCTTTCATACAAACAAAGCTGATTTTTAGATACTTGAATTGAATATATATATTTACCCGTGTCATCTCTTAAACAAATCGAGTAGTCACCATCGTCTGCTTCTTGAGTACTTTCTGTACAACTTAGAGTCTTAATATACTTAATTATGGCTTCCATGTCTTGTTGTTTTGTGACTGTTTTTATCCTACCTAATTCTCTATGTTCACTTCTTATAGTGTAATTTGTAAATTCAATACTTTTAGCTGAGGCTATTGGAATATTCTCAAATGGTGTTACCATTTGTTTAATCTCTTGTTTTGCACATGCAGTGAATAATAAAATTAACCAAGCACTAATTAAAAGAAGTGTATATCTCTTTTTCAAAATAATATCCTCCTCAATTTTGTATTTTTATTAACCATATTTAATTATACAATATATTAATATAATTATTCAAATATTTAACATAATTATATATAAATTGCTTCCATTTAAACCAGTAAATATAATGAGCAAGATATACAGTATTTATTGACAAAAATGTTATTTAATATAGAGGTATATGGAAATTAATGTAGAATTATAGTTTATAAGAAGTGTGCTTATACAAGGAGGTGTAATTAGTGAACTTTATAGGTATTGATGTACATAAGGAAAAACTAACTGTTGCAAGTATAGATGAGAATCTAAATATAGAATTTATAAGAAATATCGCTGCTAATGATTTTAAAGAGGTTTATAAGCGGTTAAAGAAATTAGTGATCCCTATAGTTACATCTTCACAAGGGTTAGAAGGTGAAAAGGATATAAGTAATCTATATGAGTATATAAATGTGGATAGTGTACTTTGGTTAAAATATTTTACGCCAATAAATAGTAGTCCACCCATTTATAATCTTATAGCAGGGACTTCAAATGATAGGTTCAAAGTTATTATAACTAATGATCAGAACCAAAATATAGAGGTTGAACTAGAACTTTTGAAAAATAGAAAAGATGGTTTAAAGGTATGCATAGAGCATAAGGTAAAGTTAGCTGAGTTTTGGGGAAGCCATGGAGACAAAAATAAGTATTTTATTTCAATGATATGAATTAATTAATTGTTGTTGGAAAACTTAATATGCAAATGATGATAATTGGAATCAAGTTACATAATTACTTAAGGGTCTGGCCCCTTATATAGGTTGGAAGTGAAACGAACAAGCTATGTTAAATAAGCTGATATATATCTTGTTAAACGTCATTACTTAAAATCTTATATTATGTAAATTTATTTCTGTTGTTTATAAGACCATTAAGTTTTCACATACATTGTCTTATTGAATTAAAATTATGACAATTTACTAAATATAGGTTTATTTAAAAATAGAGGAGAACATGTTTTTATTTTCTAAAATTATAAAAAAAGATTGACAAGTATTAGGACACGGACTATAATAAAACAAATTAAACAAATAGGAATAATTAGGTATTGCAATTTGTAAATAAATATTTAAAGTTGACTAGGAAAACTAGAGACTTTGTAATCGTCTATATAACCATAGACGACTACTGAGTCTTTTTTTATTAACTAAATATGGGTTAAATTTTGTAAGATAAATTATAGGAGGATGATTTTAATGTCAAAGATAGGTAAACACATTGCCATTTATGGTAAAGGTGGTATTGGTAAGTCAACAACAACATCGAATATAAGCGCTGCACTGGCGGAATCTGGATATAAGGTTATTCAAATTGGATGTGACCCTAAAAGTGATTCTACAAATACCTTAAGATTAAATAAGTATCTTCCTACAGTACTAGATAGTATGAGAGAAGGGAAAAAAGTACAACTTTCAGATGTATCTGTAGTTGGATTTAAAGGTGTATTATGTATTGAATCTGGGGGTCCAGTCCCAGGGGTTGGTTGTGCTGGAAGGGGAATAAATGCAGCGATAAGTTTACTGCAAGAACTTAATCTTTTTGAAGAATTTAAACCTGATTATGTTTTGTACGATGTTTTAGGAGATGTTGTATGTGGTGGCTTCGCAGTTCCAATAAGAGACGGTATTACAGATAGAGCATATGTGGTAAGTTCTTCAGACTTCATGGCAATATATGCAGCTAATAATTTATTTAAAGCTATTAATAAATATGCGCCTTCAGGTGGAGCAAAGCTTGGAGGCATAATTGCAAATGGATTATCAGCAGGTTATTCTCAATCAATAGTTGATGATTTTGCAAAACTTACAGGTACTAAAACTGTGGGTTATATACCGCGTTCATTAGTAGTATCACAAAGTGAATTGTTTGGGAAAACAGTTATTGAAGCTAGTCCTAAGGCACCACATGCTGATATATATAGAACTTTAGCTAAGTATATTGCAGAAAGTGAAGATTTAAGTATACCAAATCCACTCAACGTTACAGAATTAAGAGATTGGGCAAAGCAATGGGGAGACAAAATTTATGAATATGAGGCAGGTATTATCAGGGATAGTACAGGGATATAAAAGGAAAAGAAATAGAATTATTAAGTTAAGAGAGAATATACTTATAAGCGAAAAAGGGAAAAAATATGGGAACTAAAAATAAATCAATGTATATTCTTACTTGCTTCCTTGTTGGAAATGTCCTAACCGGAATAAGTGCCGGTATAAGCATGGTTGTTCTTCCACTATTAATGAAGAATCTAAATGCTACAACGGCTCAAATTGGTATGATTAAAGGAATATCAGGAATTGGAGCTCTTGCGATGGTTTTACCATCAGGATTTTTAATAGACTATTATGGGTTTAAAAAACTTTATTTGCTCGGAAGCATTATAAGTACAATAACAACAATAATGATAGCATTTTCTACGGGTATTGGCGGAATTATTGTCAGCATGTCAATTCAGGGGTTTTCAAATTCTTTTCGATTTACAGCTTTAAATGCTGCGTTTTTTAGTAAATTGAATGAGATTGGAGTTCAGAAATCAGGATGGTACAGAGGGTCAATGACAATTGGATTGACGTTTATAGGTCCATTGATGGGGGGTTACTTGTTTAAATATTTTTCTTATCAAAATATTTTTTTAATAATTTCTATTATTTCCATCATACCAGTACTATTAATAATACCTTTTGACTTTCAAATTGCAGAAGAAATTGTTAAGAAGGCAGATGTCAAGTTACAAAAGTTCCACATAAAACGACAAATTACTGAGCTTTTGCAACTTTTGAAAAATCTTGATTTGAGGCAGACAGTAGTTGCTGAAGGAATGTCTACAGCTTGTTTTTCATCTTTCACAACGTTTATTGTTGTATATGCCATTGAGATTTTAGATGTATCTTCAAAGAACGCTTCATTTTTTATTATAACGGAAGGAACTGCATATATGATTATGGTATTTACAGGTGGCAGGCTACTGTTTAAAACAAGCAAGAAGATGAGATATGCATGGAGTATTGGAGCCATTATAACAGGCTCTTTGCTTATCGGGAGTAATCATATCATTTTGCTAATAGGGGCTGGGTCTGTATTATTAGGTACAGGAGTAGGTCTGTTAAATATTAATACTTTCTCATCGCTTGGGAATATCAAGGCTCAGAAAGGAAAGGTATCAAGTGTATTGTCGGCATGTACTGGTATAGGAAGTACATTTGGTCCCATGCTTGGAGGAGTTCTAGGTCAGATTTGGGGATATGGAGCAGCATTTCTTGGATTTATTCCTGTTTTTCTCCTGGTGCTTTATTTTACACAAAAGGGAAATGAAATAATAACAGAGGGTCAAAGCATAAAAGTAGTATCTTAGAAAAAATAAAAATAATTGAAATATAAAATAAAGGAAGGCGATATATGAGTGGATATAAAAGAATTATTGTATAAGTGTTGATAAATAAAAATGAGATAAGTATATATGGGATAAAAAGATTTTAATTTGAAAGGAGTTATTTTATGAAAAGACTATTTACTTCAGAATCAGTTACAGAAGGGCATCCAGATAAAATTTGTGACCAAATATCAGATGCAGTGCTTGATGCACTTATAGAGCAAGATCCAAATTCAAGAGTTGCTTGCGAGACTACAGTTACCACAGGATTAGTCTTATTAGTTGGTGAAATTTCAACAAATGCTTATGTAGATATACCTAAAATAGTAAGAAAAACTATTAATGAAATAGGTTATAATAAGTCAGATGCTGGGTTTGATGGAAATACATGTGCAGTAATAACATCAATTGATGAACAATCCTTGGATATTGCACTTGGAGTTGATAAAGCATTCGAAGCTAAAAAAGGCGATGAAGATATTTTTGGTGAAACAGGAGCAGGAGATCAAGGAATGATGTTTGGGTTTGCAACCAATGAGACTCCAGAGTACTTACCACTAGCAATTTCATTAGCCCATAAGCTTGCGAGAAAGCTTGCCGAAGTTAGGAAAAATGGGGTTTTAGATTATTTAAGACCAGATGGAAAGACACAAGTTACCGTAGAATATGAGGATGATAAGCCAGTTAGAATAGACACGATTGTAATATCCACTCAGCATAGTTCAAATGTAACACTCGAACAAATCGAAAAAGACTTAATTGAGTATGTAGTTAAGAAAGTAGTTCCTTCTGAATTATTGGACAAGGATACCAAATATTTTATAAATCCAACTGGAAGGTTTGTAATCGGAGGACCACAAGGTGATTCAGGTTTGACTGGTAGGAAAATTATTGTGGACACTTATGGGGGATATGCAAGACACGGTGGTGGAGCTTTCTCAGGTAAAGATCCAACAAAAGTAGATAGATCAGCTGCTTATGCAGCAAGATGGGTGGCTAAAAACCTTGTAGCAGCAGGAGTGGCAGATAAGTTAGAGATAGAACTTGCATATGCAATTGGAGTAGCAAGACCTGTATCTGTTGCGGTTGAAACATTCGGGACGGGAAAAATTGCTGATAATAAAATAGTAGAAATAATTAATAGTGAATTTGATTTAAGGCCTGCAGCTATTATAAAAACTTTAGATCTAAGAAGGCCAATATATAAACAAACAGCAGCTTATGGTCATTTTGGAAGAACTGATATAAAATTACCTTGGGAAGAAATTAACAAAGTTGATGCAATAAAAAAATATTTATAAAATATCAAACAGTTTAACCTTATACTAATAATTTAAAAGTATAAGGTTATTTTATTGTTAGATTATGGTTTGAGAAAGTAGTAAAACCTAAATTAAAGGGCGAGAGCTACTTATAAATCGAATTTCAATTCCATTTGTGAAAGGTAGGTTAGATATGGAGAAGTTAGATCGTAAAATATTAAAAAATAGATGGCTTATTTTACTTGTAGTTGTTCTGATGACATTTATGGCTTGTCTTGATGGTAGTGTTATAAATGTTGCATTACCAGAGATGTCAAAAAAACTTTCAGCGGATATGCCTTCAATACAATGGATTGTAACAATTTATTTAATTACAATTTCGTCAGCAATTTTAATTTTTGGTAGATTGGGAGATATCGTAGGTAAGACTAATATTTTTAAATTTGGAATTTGTATTTTTACTTTTGGATCACTTATGTGTGGAATATCTAATTCATTAACAATGTTACTAATTTCAAGAGTCATACAGGCTATTGGCGCTTCAGGAACAATGTCTAATAGCTTTGGTATAATAAACTCAAGTATTTCCAAGCAATGAGAGAGGCAGAGCTATAGGCATTCAAAGTACTTTCGTGGCATTTGGAACAATGGTGGGGCCTCCTCTGGGTGGATTTATTATTTCAACTTTAAATTGGAACTATATATTTTTAATTAATGTACCTATCGGAATCTTAACATTTTTTATGGCTATTAAAATGTTTCCAATAATGCATGAAAAAAATGATGAAAAACTAGATTATAGAGGTGCATTCTTATTTGCCTTAGTTATAATACCATTGTTTTCTTCTTTAATATTTGGTCAGAAAATAGGATATGAAAAACCTAAGATCATTTTAGGTCTGATAATATCAATAATATCAATGTCATTATTCATTAAAGTCGAATTAGACCAGAAAATGCCTATGCTAGAATTACGACTTTTTAAAAATCATCTTTTTACTATGAGTATTTTTTGTGGTTTTATTTGTGCGATAGCTACAAGTTGTTTAATTATAATACAACCATTTTATTTGCAAGATGTGTTAAAATTAACTCCAGCAATTGCAGGGTTATTTATGATGATTGCACCTATAGTATTAGCGTTAGTAGCACCATTAAGTGGTTACTTTTCTGATAAGATTGGGTCAGAATTATTAACTTTGTTTGGACTTGCTTTTACAAGTCTAGGCTTGATTTTGATGGCCACTTTAAATGAAAATTCTAAGCTTAACTTATTAGTGATTTTTGTAATTATCTTGTCTATAGGAAATGGATTGTTTCAATCCCCAAACAGTTCTTTAGTTATGTCTTCTGTACCAATTAACAAACTTGGCATTGCTGGAAGCATGAATTCTTTGGTTAGGAATATAGGCTTAGTGTTAGGGATTTCTTTATCAATGGGTATTCTATATAGGGGTATGAGCTTAAAAATAGGGTATAGAGTTTTTAATTATATTAATGGAAGAGACGACGTATTTATCTTTGGGATGAAGTATGTATATATTTATTCATCAGTTATTTGTTTAATTGGAGCATTTTTAACGGCATTTAGATTGCATCAAAGATATACTAAAAAGGAAGTTGGAGGAAAAGAACTTTCCTGAATGTTCTCCACTTACGAATAGAAGGGTATGTCTCAAAATGATTTAAAAATCATTTCAAGAGACACACCCTTCTATTTTTGGATTTTTTCCGAATAAAAAATTATTTAGAAATCAAATTTATTATTTGTTTTTTGAAATTGGAAGAAGACCGTCTTCAATTCTGTAAATATCATGAACTAAGAAATCATAAGAGGGAGATACATCACAATACTGCTCAAAGGTAAATCCCGCTTTTTTTAAAATAGCATAAGATTTTATTGCCATATCAAGATGCCAACTTGGCTCAGGCGTACGATGACCTTCTAATTTAGAACCTGGATTAGGATTCCATGCATTGGTTAGTGAAATTATGCCTTTAGATGCAAAGTACTCTACCCCCTCTAAAGTAGAAGCTTTAGGCTCAATGCCTGTTACAAAACCTGTTCTTACTCGACCATAGCCAAAGACCTTAACAGCATATTCAAGAGTCTTTACCCAATGATCATAACCACCGCATTCTTTTTCTTTACCAGGGCATATAGTTTTAAAAATGTTTTTATCCCATATTTCTATTTGAACTGCTAAGGTTCTATATCCAGCTTCCTTATATTTAATGATAACGTCAAGGTCTATAGGTGCACCAATAACAGCTGTACCGTTAAAATCATCTAGGCCTGTATTTTCTTTTATTTCTTCAGCTACATCAATATAATAATCAACCTCCCGTCGTTCAGGGATGAATCCTCCTGTAACATTTACATGGGTTGCCTTATCATGTTTAAACGCAGAGGCTACTGTTTCTCCAATTTGTCTTGGATTCTTCCAATTTATATTTTCTTCTTCAGCATAGGCATCTTTTGTTGCATTTGCATTACAAAATAAGCAATCTAACCCTTTTTCTTTTAGAGAGCATTCATTACTGTATGCTATTCCAACAATACCACCCTTACCGTAAGTTCCAACATGAGACATTTCTGTTCCATCAGATGTATAAAAATCATAATATGTTGGTCTGTGGTAGAATTCTATAGGAAAAATTTCTTTCCCAGCCTCTGTAAGATAAAACTTTTCGTTATAATATTCTATAGAATATTTTGATTTTGTGTCCCAGCAAAAATTATAATTTAACCCACTTGGGGAAGTAAATCCACATGGGAAATTAACACCAACATGTTGCTCGTGGTCCATTTCAAACAAACTGTGTATTTGTTCTTGATATTTTCCACCTAAGTCAAGGTTTTTGAAAATGCTAGGGTTTACGTTCACACCGTCAATAATAACCTCACTTTTTATTATTAGTTCTTCATAGAGTTTGTCTTTTATTATACTCATCAATTAATCCTCCTTTTTAATTTATTTTATTGATTTTTCATAATAACTATTATCTGACCATTTATTAATGTCTGCACTGGTTTTTGTAAGTTTATTATCAAGAAGAAATTGATTTACAGCATTGAATCGAGCTAAAAATTCAGAACCGATTATTAAATCATCTCCAAATTTATTATCGGGGAATACTAAGTCATTTATTTCTTTTGTAGTCCCACTTTTGGCCCATATAGTTTTCGCTTCATCAGGACTTGCGTCTTCAAATTTTTTAGCTTTATTTAAACCATTAATAATAGCAGTTATGATTGCTGGATTATCTTTAACAAAGGAAGTTCTTGATTCTATTGCTGAAGCACCTTTCCATTCAGGATTTTTTGAGCAATCCAAAATTATCTTGCCAGCTTTTTTTAATACAAGCCTTTGAGCATTTGCAGCAGGGTTAACAGTAGCATCAACTGCCTTACTAATTATTGCAGCTTCGGCATCAGGTGCAGTCATATTTATAAATTGGATGTCATTTACAGTTAATCCGTTAGCTTTCAGCATTTCTATGAGTGTTCTGTGCATATAGGAACCTTTCATAGTAGCAACTTTTTTACCTTTTAATTCTTTTATTGATGTAATTTTTGAACCAACGGGAACAACTAGTGCAGCATCATTAACAATACCACCTGAAGCTATTATAGTTGTATCTATACCTGCACTTTTTCCAAGAACAGCTGGAACATCTCCTAAATTACCGATGTCTATACTTTTACTAGCCAGTGCCTCATTAATTGCAGGACCAGCACCTACAAAAGGAACTAATTGCAAAGTTACCCCTATTTTTTTAAGTTCCTCTTCTATATAACCTTTTTCTTTAGCTACACCTAAAAGACCTGTTGGAAAACTCTTTCCACTATCTACAAATCCGAATTTGACAACAGTTGCTACATGAGTGCTTGTAGAATTATTCACTGTAGGTGTGGTAGTTGTCTTTGCTTTAGATGCGCATCCAGAAGTTACTAATGCAAGCGTTATTAAAACCGTTGTTACTTTTAATAAATTTTTCATATTATCATCCTCTTTCTTTTTTATTTTAAATAAAAGATAAACATTTTTATAAAGTAAGAATGTTTAAACTCCAGTTTACTAAGTTAACTACATCTGGGAATTTATAAATAATATTCTAGTAAATTTTCTTCTTCCTTAAAAAATTCAATGAATATTTTTTTGCGAATACTTCCGAAGTCATGACTGCTTCTATCTCTTGGTCTTGATAACTGTACAGAAATTATTTCTTTTATAGTACATGGTCTTGAGGACATTACAACTATTCTATCACCAAGAAATATTGCTTCATCTATATCATGGGTAACCAGTATCATTGTAGTTTTTTCTTTTTCCCAAATTTTCAATATTTCTTTTTGCATCTGAATTCTTGTGAGTGCATCTAAAGCACCGAAAGGTTCATCTAAAAGCAAGACCTTAGGTCTGGTTGCCAACGATCTTGCAATAGCTGCTCGTTGTGCCATACCTCCTGATAATTGATGAGGGTAGGCATTTTCAAAGCCTTTTAAACCAACAAGATCAATATGATCTGCAATTATTTTTTCTTTCTCAGTTTTTGTTAGATTGTACAGTCCAAAGGATACATTATCTTTAACAGTAAGCCAGGGTAAAAGTCTATGTTCTTGGAACACCATTCCCCGCTCTGTTCCTGGTTTTTTTAACTCTTTACCTCCAAGGGTGACTAAACCAACATCAAAATCTACAAGACCAGCTATGATTTTTAATAATGTGCTTTTTCCACAACCACTATGACCGACGATACTTATAAATTCTCCTTCTTTAATATCCAAATTTATATTTTGAAGTACTGTAACTTCTTCATTATTTACATTGAAGCATTTGCTTAAATTTTTAATTACAAGATTATTTTCGCTTGCAGGCATTTTAGTCACTCCTTTTATATTTTTTTATTAATATTACAAAATCATTTTGATATTACGAAGTCTGCCATTTAGAGAAATGGTTAGCAATATTTCTTATTATTAAATCCATAATAGAACCAATGAATCCTATAACAACCATATTTGATATCATAACATCAGATTGCATTAAGGCTCTAGAATCATTTATTCTATAACCTAAACCTGAACTAGAAGAAATAATTTCTGCAGCAACAACCATTGCCCAAGCAACACCAAGTCCTAATCTAAGACCGACAAAAACTGATGGAAGCGAAGAAGGAAAGTATACTTTTCTAAATAAATCGAATTTGCTGATATTATGAAGTTCTGCAACTTCTAGATATCCTTTAGGAGTATTCTTAATTCCATTAATAGTGTTGAGAAGGATTGGGAAAAAAGCTCCTTTAGCAATAATTACAACTTTTGAAACCTCACCAATACCAAACCACAATATTATTAGAGGAATCCAGGCCAGTGGCGGAATTTGTCTAATAGCATTAAAAACGGACGAAAAAATTTTATTTGCTCTTAGAGAAATTCCCATAAGTGATCCGAAAGATAGTCCTAAAATTACCGCATAACTATATCCTTTAAGAACTCTAGTTAAACTTATTGTTACATCTGAAATCATTTCTCCATTATTTATCTGACTAATAAAAGCTTTATATACTGCTTCTAGAGATGGAAGTATAGCAGGTGGGGTTATTTCTAATCGCGTAACTGTTTCCCATAAAACAATAATTAAAATAGGAAGGATTCCGTAGCACAAAATATTATCCCAAAATTTAAAAGATGTATTAGATTTTTTTTTATTACTTACTGCTGATTTTGATAAGAGCTTTTTCCTGTCTTTTAAGGGCTGGTTCTCCATTTTATCACTCCTAATTTTATAATTTCACAATCCACAAGTATTAAAGAATAGCGTTTATGAAAGGAGATTGCATCATATTTTCAACTTTTATAATTTTATTCTTTTCAAAACTTAAAATTTCAGTGCTTAGATCTTCTAATAAAGTCAAAGAGCCTTTAAATCCAACATAGGTTTTATTTAAAATAACTTTGTCTGTTAAAGGAAATGAAATGATTTGTAATGGAATATTTAAATTCTTAGAAATTCTTTTTTCTAAAGAACTTCCTATAATTAAATCTATATTGCTTATTTTCAAAATATCTTCTATTTGACCAAGGTCGTCAATAAAATAAACAGTTGGTTCCTCACTAGGAAGAAGAGAGAGAAATTCAACTTCTATTTTCTGTCTGTAATCCTCAGCCACGTTGTCTGTTATAATAATAGTTTTAGGAATCAGTCCAAAAGATTTAACAAGAAATCTACTTATACCTAGAGCAGTACTTGAATCTCCTATAATAGCAAACTCTTTTTGAAAGTTGTAATCGAAATAAATATCTAATATATTATCTATATAGTAATTTGTGTATTTTTCTTCCTTTTTAATATATTCATTTACAGTATCTTGATTAAGATTTAATTTGGCCGAAACAATCTCAACAAAATCAGCTGTATCTTTAAAACCAACAGGAATATTATTAAGACTTATAAAAGGAGTTCCATATGTTTCTTCTAAATACTGTGCAGAGGTTAAACCCCAAGTTGAAAAAACTAGGTTTAATTCAGCAGAAGGTATTTGACCCCATTCTTTAATTCCTTGATCATTACCGAATAATGTGTTAACTTTGAGGCCTAATGATTCTAGTATTCTTTTTATTTCCTCAAGATTTCCTCTCCAATAAATATCTTGTTGTGGTATTATCCCAAATATATTAATTAACCCTTTATTTTTCTCTGTAGATAAGGTAGTTATACTTCCTAATTGCTTAAGGATTGACTTTAAAATGAGTTCATAACCAAAGTGCACTTGTCCTTTAAATCCAGGTGTGTTAGCAGCAATGACTGGGTAACCTTGCTCTAGTGATTCTTTTGTCATTGCAAAAATATCATCACCAACTAATTCAGTAGTACAACCTGTAACAACAACATATGCATCACCTTTAATTACTTTAACTGTGTTTTTTATTTGTTCTCTTAACCTAGAAGTTCCTCCGAAGATAACTTGTTTTTCAGCAACATTAGATGATGGAATAGCAAACCCACCAGAGTATCCAGAACCGCTACAACCACTTGATTTAATACCGCCTAAATACTGTTGAATTCCACAACCGGCAGTAGAATGTATAATAGGTATAAATCCCTCTATTCCTTGTATAGTTTGTATTGCCCCATGAAGAGCACAACTGTTGCGAGACGCTTCAATAGACTCTTCCATATTATTTCACCTCCTGTTTAATATACCAATTTGGACTTTTATTGAACCACGTGTATACATAGGGTAATCTTTTATTTTCGCTAAAATGGTTTACTAAACTTTTATTTTTCAATGCTTTTGATACTACGTGAGCAAATTTTGTTATTCCGTTAAAACCGTATATACCAGTTGAATTTAATGAAACTACAGGTATTCCTTGTCTTGCTGCCCATATATTTTTACCTAGGTTTCCTATATATAAATCTGGTTTAATCCTATTTAAAATATTACCTTCTTCAAATGGTTGCCCATCAGCTACGTGTAATTTGAAATTGTTTCTACTGTTTTTTAGATACAATAGATCATCTTTTCCTAAATCATCAATATTAGGAGTGGTTATGCCTACAACTTCTCCACCAAGTTCTTCTACTAATGTAGATACGCTTATTGCGACAGATGCAGGAAGGTTAATATATACTTTTTTATCACTTAGTATTTTTTCATTAAATGTATTCTTTAAAATAACTTTAAATTCTGATATTACTTTCGAAGCTTCATCATTTGTTCCTGTTGCTTCTGATATTATATTTAACCAATCAGCAGTTCTTTGAAAACCTACTGGTGGTTTAGTTTTTAAAAATGGTATATTATAGCTTTCTTCCAAAAGTTGTCCAAAATAATTCCCTTCGTTACTATTGATAGCAGCTGTAAAATCAGCTTTAAGTGCTATACTAAAATTATCTATATTTGAAAATTGAGGAAAGATATTTAAATTCAATCCAATACTTTTAAGCAAGTTAATTAGTTCTTTTAAATCATCTTTGTTTTCTGATAATGATATTAAATTGATGTATTTTTCTTGAGATGCAGCTACTTTTTTATTCCTAGTATATCTGGCTATAGCATGAAAAACTAAATCATAACCATTAATGGCAGTCCTAGATTTAAATCCATCAGACGAGATAGGAATTATATCAATATTCAGTTCTCCTTCTAGTTCCCTAGTTATTGCCGTAATTTCGTCATTGTTAATTGCAACAACTGGTGTAGATACAATAAATATTGCAGAGGGTTTATAGCGGTTGTAGGAGGCTAAAATAGCATGTCTTAATTTACTATCTCCACCCATAATGGAATCTCGCTCTTTTAAATTTGTTACATAAAACCTACTATTACGTCCTATCTGAGAATAATGTAAACCTGAAGCTGCACAGCCAACGGGGCCATGTACAATTATCACTGCATCCTTAATACCACTTAATGCTTGAAATACAGTCAGTATTTCATCATAATAACTTTGCGAAAAAGTTCTTATTCTTTGTTTTACATCGTGTTTTTCTATATCTTCAATTAAATTGCTTACATCTCCGAGAAAAGCACTTATGGTGTCTAATCTTTTTTCTCTTGTTTTGGGATTTTTCTGTTCAAGCAAATCCATGCATATCACTCCTTATGAATATTTTGTTTTACTATGACAGATTTTAAGCTTATTATATTTACGTTTTTTACAAAAAGAAAACTAGAAAAATAAGAGACATAGTAATTATACTCATAAAGAAGAAATCTTTAAGTATAAATAACTTAGTCTCTAGTTTTTCTAGTCAACCAAAATCTAATAAAAATTTACATATGAACCAATAATAAGTAAACCTATTTGTAATGTATGGTTGCTATTATAAATTAAATTTTGTATAGTGTCAATATTTTTTTGTGATTATAGTAATTTTATAATTTAAATTATTTAATTAAGAGGAATGGTTCAGGATTATGCCGTATTAGTTAACTGTAGAAAAAAATGGTATTCTTTATTTTTGCACGAAGGCTTATCCTTTTGATAAATAATGTTGAAGATTATAAAAGAAGTGTTCGAGAAATGTTTTTATGGTTCTGTTAGGTTGATGGCTATGGCTACGACCTCGGAGACCGTTACATAAACTGGAAGTTTGTGCTTGCTAACGGATGTCTATAATTTTACCTACAATTGTTACCTAGAGTTTATGAATAATCCCTCAGAGCAAACTGAAATCATTATTTACTCAATTATATGTTTTTTTATTGGGGCACTCATAGGAAGAGTGAACAAATTTAAATAATAAAAGTTTTATTCACAATATTTATTTGAATAGGGAGTGAAATATATGCCAAAAGAGTAGCTTATATGGAAAATTTATGTGTTTTTCAAGATTATAGAAAACAAGGCATTGGCAAAAGATTATTTATTGAGGCTAAAAAACGCGCTTTAGAATTTAATAAAAATGCAATCGATTTTTATGAAAATCAAGGAATGGAGACTAGAAGTAGAATTTTGGAAATGATTTTATAAAGGCTGAAAAACAAACTATATACTTTGAAATTATTAGCAAAACAAATTGTGTCTACAATTTGTTCGTGTCCCCCGGGGGTTTTTATGAGCGATGCGAATTTGCTAAATGCAGCAGGAACATTGGCTACATTCTTATTACAAACATTTGAGGAAAGTAAAGATTAGAATTTTAAAGCTACAACTCTAAGTAGGATTTGGATGGTGATAAAGTGACTAAGGTAGTACAACATTTGAAATTGATATTAATAGTCTTAAATCTGATTTGCCCTGATAAATCAGCAAAAATAGTACAACGTGATTCTCAGCAGCAATATGATTCAGAACAAGATGCAATTATGCTTTTAAACCATATCAAGGAAATTGCTAAGCTTAAATATGAAAGTGAATTGAAACGAGAAGATTCTTTAATTAAGCAATCAAGCCAAATGCAGACCGTATTTTCATTCATGACAGGTGCTATTTTCATGGCGCTGACTGTTATTATTTCAAATAGAGGTAAACTTTCTTTAGAGTTTTTTCTCGTTGCGATATCCTGTATTATGATATTTTTACTTGTTAGTTTAGTGACAGCTTCATTGGCACAACAGCGAAAAATACAAAATACATTCCCGGATGTTTATGACTTGGAGAAATTTGTGAGTGATAATTGGGAAGATACTATGAAGGAATCTCAAAGGTTAAAGCAATGGATAGACTTAGTTGCCAAAGTTCAAATAGAAAAATCTAAATTAAACAATGAAAGAGTAAATTACATACGATTTTCAATGGGTAGTTTTTACGGCGCAATTATTTCAATCATTTTTTGGTTTATAGTCGGTATTATAAAAATTTTGTAAGGGGGTGAGTGTATGCCAAATAATATTAGAAATTCAAATTCTACAGATAGCACTACAAAAAAGGATAAAACAAATCCGCTAAAAACGGTAACTACATCACAAATTCCAACAAAGGAAATAAGAGATGATGGTAGTAAATTTGTCAAAGAAATTAGAGGGAGCATTTATAATAGAAAATGAAAATATTAAACAATGTGTTACGAAAGATAAAAAATCAGAAACAGCAAAAACAAGTCCACTAATGACTGTGAAAACATCATTAATTCCAACTAAAATAGAATTTGCAGAAGTTAAAAGTAAGGGTAGTAATCAAAGTGTTCAAAATTCTAATGGAGAAGAATAGAAAATGTTTTTTCTAGAACTTACAGTTTGTACTACGACCTCGAAGGTTATTACATAAACTATAAGTTTGTGTTTGCTGTTATTAAGAAATGGTAAGTATGGTAAATTTAAAGGGTGTAGCGATTTTCCTAAATGTAGGTTTATTGAAAAGTAACAGTGAATTTAATGATAATAATTTTTGATATATGATTCCTTTTATTAGGAGGTGGATCCGACCCTGTTACAGAAATTGGTAACGAAGTGGACAAGTTCTGTTTGCTAATATAGTAGAGGGCTTGAATTAAAGTTTCACACTGTACGCTTTTTTCTTGCAGATTCTTATCATATTTTAACTCCATAATTAGTTTTAGTTTTCCGCTTTCAATTAGTCCATCACTATTGTAAGGATTAGATATTTTTGCATCTTTATAATAATAACATAGCTCGCTTTTATATATTAATTCTAGATCCTTTTCTACTTTTGCAAGGTTAATATTCTCAATAAATTTATTTTTTCGAGACATAAGCAAATCCTTTAAATTATTATCTATTAATTATATGAAACAACAAATCAAAATAGGTGGACTATAAAAAATATATTTAGTTATTTATGGAAGTATCAAAACAAATTGTGTTACAATTTGTTCATGTCCCCCGGGGGGGTTTATGAGCAAAGTGAATTTGCTAATATATTGAACAAATGTAATTATTGTTGTTACTATAGAAAAAATTAAAAAAAGAATATTAGTATTACTCAATTTTATCCCTCCGTTTCGATAAAAGATAATCGTTAATTCGTAATCTCCTACAGTTTTCATTTAATTAATCATAACATAAATTTCTATTTATATAATAATTTTATTGTCAGGACCTATACGTAGAATCAAACAATACTTTTGGTGTGATAATGTGGCTGTACCTCTTATAAATAAAAATGTAAGAAAGGTTAACATACATAAAAATACTATTTGTAGAATAAGGTATTATATAAGATTATAGGAGATGAGTATATGGGTTTCAAGGAAGAGTTACAAAAATTATCAGTACAGGTTAACGAAAGAATGGTACATATTAGTAATGAAGAAACGACTAAGCAGTCTCTAATAATTCCATTTATACAGGTGTTAGGTTATGATGTTTTCGATCCTTTAGAAATAAAACCTGAGTATGTGGCTGACTTTGGTAAAAAGAGAGGCGAAAAAGTTGACTATGCAATATTTAAAGATGGCTCACCGATTATATTTGTTGAGGCAAAGTCCGTAAATGAAAAATTATCTAACCACGATGCTCAACTTTGCAGGTATTTTAATGCTGTCACGGAAGTTAGAATAGCAATTATAACTAATGGAACTGAATATAAATTTTTCACTGATTTAACAGCGGATAATGTAATGGACGAAACACCATTTCTTATTGTTGATTTATTGAATTTAAAGGAATCAGATTTTGAAACTTTACTAAGATTTAAAAAAGAGTCATTTGATAAGGACTTTTTAGTAAGATATGCGGAGGAGTTAGTTTATACATCTACATTAGATAATAGTTTAAAAGAGTTATTTAAAAACCCTGATGATGAATTTATAAGGTACCTAATAAGAGACGTAAGCAGTTCAAGAATTACAAGTAGTGTAATAGAAAGATTTAGACCGATAGTTAAGAAAGCAATATCAAACGCAGTTATAGATATAGTAAGTAAGGGTTTATACCAACAAGAAACTGAGTCAAATGTAATTGTAGGAAAAGACGACGAAGTAGAAGTGATTAAAGTCGATGTTGAATCTACACCAAATATAAATCCAACAAAAAGAGTTGTTGTAACAAGCGAGGATGAATTAAATTCATTTGAATATATAAAGAATGTTCTAAGTAAAGCTGGTATGGATATTACTAATTTGAATTACAAAGATACTACTGCTTATTTTTCAATATATGTTGGGAATAAAACCAAATGGTTTTTGAGAATAAATTTAGATGGTAGTATTAAAAATGTTATTACAAAATTACCGCTAACTGAAATAGAAACAATTGTATCAGAGTTTAAAACTGAACTAGCACCGAAATCATTTGGTGAATCAAGAGTAATAATTAACTCCGCTGATGATATCAAAAAATTAGATCAATTAGTAATATCTTGTTATAAAAAATTAATAAATTAGTAATACTTGAATTTTTTATAGAAATAAATATTGTAGATCTCGAAAATATCTTATTTACCTACAACTATAATTAGCAAAACAAATTGTATTTACACTTTGTTCACGTACCCCGGGGGAGTTTATGAGCGAAGCGAATTTGCTAATTGTAAATATTGAAGTACGTACTCATATTATGTATAATTGGGAAAAGAAGTATAAATAATTACAACATTAGTTACGCAAAAGACAAATGGCTTAAAAAAGGCTAAATTAATTGAAAAACATTTTAAAGTAACAGCATATTGGGACATAAGTCCTTTATGAAAACGTTACAAATTGATATTATGATAGTGAGGTTAATCTTAAATGAGTGTGTATAAAATAATTGAAATTATAGAAACTGAACATGAAATATATGAAATATTAAAATATTGTCCCTATGAAATATTAAAGCAATTTTCAATTAGAGAATATAAAAAAGGAAAATTTATTTTAAAGCAAGATGAAGTTTATGATAGCTTTTATATAATAGTTGAAGGATTTGTTGATATATATGTAATGTCAGAGACAGGTAAAAAATATTCTCTAACTACTTATAAAAAAGGAAATTATATAGGAGAACATGAAATATTTGAGCAGAAGCCCTTTAGTTGCTACGCTGAAGCAATATCTGATATAAAGCTTTTGGAGTTAAGTAGAAGTCATTTTTTAAAATGGTTTAGTATTGATAGAAATTTAAATGAATATATTACAAAAACCTTGTGCAGTCAATTTTATAACCTTTCAAAGAAAGCGGGAAAAGATGCCTTATATACGTTAAAACAAAGAATATGCAAATATCTAATTGATAAATTAATGAATACCAATAATAAAGAGATGTTAAAAATAAACATTGAAAAAGAAAGGCTAAGTGAACAAATGGCTGTAACCCAACGAAGTGTAAATAGAGTACTAAAGAATTTAAAAGAACAAGATATTATTGATATACAAAATAACTATATTATAATAAAGGATTTAAATATATTAAAATCTGAAGCTGATATAGTTGATTAATAAAATATGAAAATGGGGGTGAAATATGTTAAATGACATACAACCACATATAAGATGTTGTAGTAAGGAGGCTACAAAATATGCAATATTGCCTGGGGATCCAGAGCGGGTAGATAGAGTTAAAGCTTTTTTGGAAAATTCAGTAGACATAGCATTTAACAGAGAATTTAAAAGTTGTACTGGCTTTTATAAGGGTGTTAAAGTAATGGTAATTTCTACAGGTATCGGTGGAGCATCCACAGGTATTGTAGTGGAAGAATTAAAAAATATAGGTGTACAAACATTAATAAGGATTGGTAGCTGTGGGGCACTTCAACCAATTATAAAACTTGGAGATCTTATTATAGCAAATGGTGCCGTTCGTGATGAGGGCACTTCAAAAGCTTATGTAGAAGAATCATATCCTGCAGTGCCAGATACAGAGGTTCTTATAAGTTTAATTGAAAGTGCAAAAGAGCTAGGTTGTAATTATTACTGCGGTAAAATTAGAAGCCATGATAGCTTTTATACAGATGAAGAACAAAAAATAGATAAATATTGGGGTGAAAAAGGAATACTTGGAGCAGATATGGAGAGTGCTGCACTCTTTGTAATAGGCGGTCTTAGAAACTTGAAAACTGCATCAGTGCTTAACGTAGTAGTTGAGAATGACGGTAATTTAGTTGGCATTAATAGTTATGTTGATGGTGAGAGTGTTACTGCTTTAGGTGAAAAGAGGGAAATTATCACTGTTCTTGAAGCTATAGTAAAATTAGAAAAAAATAAATAAATATTTAGGGGGGTTTATCATGAAAAAAAGTAGTATGTGGGGTTTTAAATTATCTACAGCAGCAATAGTACTTATTCCCGCAGCAGTTGGTATCAATTATATTGGTAAGTTATTTGCAGGAGTTCTAAAGTTGCCTCTTTGGCTTGATGCTATAGGTACAGTACTTGCTAGTATGCTTGCAGGTCCTATTGTAGGGGCTATCGTAGGGGCTACTAATAACATTATCTATGGACTAACTATGGACCCGATATCATTTATTTATGCATTAACAAGTATTGCTGTTGGGCTTACTGTTGGTATTATGGCATACCGTGGATGGATTAAAAGTATTGGTAAGGCTATAGTAGTTGGACTCGTTGCTGCTTGTGTTTCTGCAATAGTATCTACTCCAATAAACATAATATTTTGGGGTGGTCAAACTGGTAATGTTTGGGGGGATGCTGCATTTGCATCTTTAATTGCAAACCATTTTCCAGTATGGTTGGCTTCATTTTTAGATGAACTGCTAGTAGATATACCAGATAAGATAGCAACTGTAGTAGTAGCTTATGGTGTATTTAAAGCATTACCAAAGAAACTTACCATATTATATAGTAATGATAATGAATTAGAGCAATTATAAAATTATAAGAACTAATATAATTAGGAATTGACAATGAATAATAATATCAATTCCTAATTTGATTTTACTCGTACTGTAAGGATGGTGATAAATCTTGAAAGCATTAAGTTTATATCAAGAAAAAGATACTGTAGTACATAAAGTAGACCCTATAAGTAAGATGTTATATATAATTATATCTATAGCAATTCCTATAATCCTACCTTATAAAAAAATAGGACTGTTATGCATGGGTGTTAGTATTATTTTACTATTAATAGCTAAGGTATTTAAAAAAGTAATACCTCTTATAAGTTTTAGTATGATAATTATGCTTTCAATTATTATTATACAAGGTCTATTTAAAGCTTCAAACAAGACTCCTGTTTTTCATATAGGAAGCGCTATTTTCTATAAGGAAGGTCTTTTATTTGCTTTAGAAATATGCATTAGGGTAATAAACATTTTATGTGCTTTTGCAATTTTAGTATTAACTACTAAACCTTCTGATTTAATTGAGTGCTTAGTAAGAAGAGGATTATCTCCTAAAATAGGGTATGTATTATCTTCGGTACTTCAAATAATACCTCAAATGACTGCAACCATGGAAACTATTACAGATGCCCAAAGGTCTCGTGGTATGGAAACAGAGGGAAAATTAAGTGTTAGAATAAAAGCATTTTTGCCTTTAATAGGCCCAGTAGTTATGAATTCATTGATAAATACTAGAGAGAGAGCTATGGCACTAGAAGTTCGAGCGTTTAATTCTAAAGCCAGCAAGACTTTTTTTAATGAAGAACAAAATGGTAGTTATAACAAAATAGTAAAAATAATTTTAATACTTTTACTTTTATTAGCTGTAGTTTGGAGGTCTTTTATATGAAGAAAATAATTGTGGAAAACTTGAAATATAAATACCCATTAACAAATGAGCTAGCCTTAAAGGGAATATCCTTCGAAGTGGACAAAGGTGAATTTATAGGTATTGTGGGTAAAAACTTATCTGGTAAATCTACATTATGTCAAGCTCTAGTAGGCCTTGTACCTCATTTCTATAAGGGGGCTTATGGTGGCAGCGTTATTGTAGATGGCCTTTTGGTTTCAAAAAGCGAAATAAGTGAATTGTCTCAAAAGGTTGGGATAGTATTTCAAAATCCGTTTACTCAAGTTACAGGTTCAAAACTAACAGTTTATGAAGAAATAGCTTTTGGACTTGAAAATATGGGGATTTCAAGAGAAGAAATGAGAGAAAGAATAGATCACTCTCTTAAACTTTTAGATATATATAAATTTAAGGATAGGAATCCATTTGATTTATCAGGAGGTCAGATGCAGAGAATGGCAATAGCTAGTATTATAGCTATGCAACCAGAAATTATTGTACTTGATGAGCCAACTTCGCAACTTGATCCGCAGGGCTCTGAAGAAGTATTTAAAGCCATTCAAAATTTAAGCAAAGATGGAATGACTGTAATAATGGTAGAACATAAGATGGAGAAAATAGCTAAATATTCTGATAGGGTTATGCTACTTAATGATGGAGAAATAGTAGATTTTGATATACCAGAAAAAATATTTTCAAGAGAAGACTTAGACGAGTATGGAGTAACTGCTCCAGCATTTACTAGGATATGTAAAGGTCTTGAAATAAAGAGTAAAGTAACAGGGCTGTACCCAATTACTATAGATGAAGCTTATGATTTGGTGGTGAGTTATAATGAATAAAATAGAAGTAATAGACTTACATTTTTCTTATGAAAACAATGAAGAAATATTAAACGGAATAAATCTAACATTTGATAGTAAATCTACAGCTATCATTGGTCAAAATGGAGCGGGAAAAACTACATTTGTAAAGGTATTAAAGGGAATACTTAAACCTACCTCTGGTGATGTAGTTATTAATGGTATAAGTACCAAACAATTTACTGTAGCGGGACTTGCAAAATACATAGGATTAGTATTCCAAAATCCTAATGATCAAATTTTTAAAAATAAAGTTATGGACGAAGTTATATTTGGGCCATTAAAGATAGGCCAAACTCCTGAAATTGCTAAAGAAAACTCTATAAAGGCTCTTAAAACAGTTGGATTATATGAAAAGATAGATCAAAATCCCTATGATCTTAGTTTATCTGAAAGAAAACTAATAAGTATAGCGTCTATTGTGGCTATGGATACAGAAATAATAATTTTTGATGAACCAACTATTGCACAGGATTATTATGGAAAAGAAAAAATTAAGAGTATAATCAAAGATTTAAGTGCTAAGGGTAAGCTCGTAATTACCATAACACATGATATGGACTTTGTTGCTGAAACATTTGAAAGGACATTAGTCTTTGCTAAAGGAAATGTTTTGTTAGATGGAACTACAAGAGAGGTATACTCCTATAAAGAAGAACTTAAAGAAGCTTATTTGGAACCACCAAATGCAACTCAATTGTGTCAAATGTTAGGTGTAAAAGAAACTTTTTTAACTGTAGAAGAATTTATAGATTATAAGAAAAACCACAAAGATCAACTTTAAGCGAGTTGATCTTATTCAAGGTGGGAGGTATTTTTGAATGTTTTCTAAAGTAGGTTTGTTAAGCAGTATTTAATTCATCATCCCTATATAGTATATTATTCCCTCTTTTAGTCAATAATATACACACTTAATAATAGGATAGGGCAATGATGAGGAGCAACCTGAGCGATTATTGATAGTTCTATACAGGAACGGGTAGCCTTCGGGTGGCCCGTTTTACTCGTTCCTGGTAGAACTAAAGCGATAAACCTCAGGGGTTTGGGGACAGAGTCCCTAAGCTGCGCCCCCCTCATTTAAGATTTCACTAAATAATATATTAAGTTGGCTAATAACAAGATCCCAATTTGCGTATACTCGAGTCCATTTTTTACTTACCTTTTCAGTAGCCAAATACAGCATTTTCATAAGGCTCTCATCATTTGGGAATATAAGCTTTGCCTTAGTGACTTTTCTAAATTGACTATTAAGACTTTCTATAGCATTTGTGGTGTATATAATTCTACGAATATAATCTGGGAATACAAAGAAAGTTATAAGATTATCACAATTGCCTTCCCAACTTTTTATTGCATTAGGATATTTATTCCCCCATGTTTCCTTCGCGGAAATAGCAAGAAGAAACTGTTTCCAGTTTCTTCTATGGGGTCAGACCCCGTTACAGAAATTGGAAACGTAGTGGACAAGTTCTGTTTGTTAATTCCAGCTTTAAATAGGAAACTAACCATGGTGCAGGGTACAGGGGAGAAGGAGCTTACGGAAGGTGTAGGACACTTCACCCAAAGCATACTTCCTGGGGAAAAGGACAATTGTGTTATTTCCGGAC
>Ga0209123_1000846_pt1 | contig 35151 bp, 27 predicted proteins | sample BarGraIncu00431A_FD_184500 | JGI IMG/M metagenome (GOLD analysis project Ga0209123, IMG submission 184500) | Arctic peat soil microbial communities from Barrow, Alaska, USA - Barrow Graham LP Incubations 004-31A (SPAdes) (version 2) | ecosystem: Environmental > Terrestrial > Soil > Wetlands >... | reverse complement strand
AGTGGAAAGCAATATACTTTCCGTGTGGCAGGAGCCGGCTCCGACCCTTCACGCGTGTGGAGCGACGACGTAAGTAGCTATGTGCTTTAATTCCTTTTTCCAGCGATAATTAATCAACTACAAATAAACGTTTTACACTCAACCGTCCTTAGCCAAGTGCTTTGGGCGGTTGTTTGTGTTTTACTGAAACCCGCATTAATATAGGGTTTGTGAATTTGTTTAAAAATAGTTGGAAGATTTGTTGGTATTGTTAAGATTGTTTTGTATGTTTGTGTCACTAAAAAGGAAAAGATAAAAACTAATCATAGAAAGAAGAATTATGAGTGAAATATATTTTTACAAAGGAAAAGAAAATGTATTGGATGGTTCAGACGAAAAGGATCAAATTTTGAAAATTAAATCTGAATTATCAAAGGTTTTTGATACAAAGTCACTTTCGTTTCTAATTGGTTCAGGCTGTTCTTCTTTTTGGGATAATGACTTTGATATGGAAGTCGGCATTCCTACGATGAAATATTTGGCTGAAGAATTTTATAAACCAAGTGCTTCAAATGAAAGTTTGTCTAATGAAGACCTACAGTATTTACAAAATGATTTATGTATAAACATTGCTGATGATAGTATTAAATCTAACATCGAGCGTTTTCTAGATATTTTATATAGTCTAAGTTATTATATAAATAAAACAGAAATCCCAATTCGTACATCTGTAGCTGCAAATATGATTGATAGACATAACACTGAGATCAAGACAAAACTCCCAGTATTAATTGAGAAGACAAAACTTTTTATTCTAAAAAAATGCCTAAATGAGATAAACCAATTTACGGGATATGATGAGAAGTTAGTAGAGCTTTATGAAACTTTTTATCGTAAGCTACTTTACCGTAACCCGAATCTTCCGAAACCTAATATATTTACTACAAACTATGATTTATATTCTGAAACTGCTCTAGACAATATTGGAATTTTATACACTAATGGGTTTTCAGGGGGAATTAATAAGTATTTTAATCCAACAATCTTTAACTATGCGTTTGCAGAAAAAATGGACTTATCTCAAAATAAATGGAATGTAATTGATAATTTCATTTATCTATATAAAATTCATGGCTCAATCAACTGGGTTGAAGATAAATTTGCATCCAACAAATTGTTTAAAATAAAGGAAATACAAGATCCAACCTTTGATAAATTGAAGTCGAAAGAATCAATAATGATTTATCCGACTCCAACAAAGCAAAATGCCAGCCTTGGCTCGCCTTATGCAGATTTATTTAGAGAGTTTCAGAAGAAACTTATGCAAAACAATAATGTTTTGATAACAATGGGTTATAGTTTTGGTGATGAACACATAAATAATTTGATTTACCAAGCTTTCACTATACCATCATTTCGATTGATTGCTTTTATTGAGAAAGGAGAAAAATCCGAGAAACTAATAGAACTTGATGATCCAAGAATATGGATAATTGGTGGGAAAATGTCAGATGACAAGCAATTACATTTTTTTAGTCAGATCGTTTCTCAACTGTTACCTGATTTAACTAATGACGAAATTGATGAAAAAATTGAAAATGCAATAAAAAAACTAATGAGCTAATGAATAAAGATGATAAACACAGAGCCATCGGGAAAGTTGTTGCAATAACTTCAAACCTTTTTACTGTAGAACTATTAGGTGGTCTTGAGAATTTCAATATTAATGGCTACGATGATATTCATTACTTTGCCCAAGTAAATAGCTATGTAATTTTACCGTATCAAAATTATTATATTGTTGCAGAGATAATTAGCATAAGAGAAAGAGACACAGCTCTATCTTCCAATAGTTTAACGGAGCAATTACTAAACAAAAGCAAAACTGTTAAATACCTAGAAATTGCTCCAATTGGAACAATTAAAGAGAATCAAAAATTCTATTTTGGCGTTTCTGTCTATCCTCCTCTATATTCTGATGTATTATACATAAAGAAACCTGAATTAGACTGTATATTCAATGTACAAAATGTTGAAACATTAATCAATGATGATTTTGTATTAGAAGCAGAAAAATGTTTTGACGAAAATACAAGGTTACATTCTCTTTCAATAGGACAGTCTGCTATATTTGAGAACTACAATATCAAAATTGATATTGATAAATTTTTCGGTAGTCATTCTGCTATTTTAGGAAATACAGGTAGTGGAAAATCATGTACAATTTCCTCAATAATACAGAAACTAGCTACTAAAAAAGGCTTTAGTTCAATTGGTGCTACATTTATTTTATTTGATGTTAACGGAGAGTATGAACAGGCGTTTTCTAAGATAAATGAAAATAATTCGGATATTTTCGTAAACACCTATAGACTAGATGAAATAATTGAAGATGATAGGGATATTAATGCTTTTAAATTACCTCATTGGTTTCTTAGTATTGACGAATGGGCGTTATTACTTCAAGCAAGTGAAAAGACTCAACTTCCAATACTAAGAAATGCATTAGGTTTGGCTATCTTATTTAGTCAAGATGCTGAAACCGTAAAAGACATTAAAAATCATATTTTAGCAACATGTGTTTCTCAAATACTAAGGGATGAAACAAGTAGTCCTTCAAAAAAAGATAGAATAAAATCAATCTTACAAAAATTCAATACTGTTGATATTAATCTTACAAAAAAAATCAAACAAGGACAGTTTTATAATGGAGTAGCAAATGTAAATTGTACAATTGAAAATTGCCTATTTATCAATTATGGAGAAATGAAAGGAATATCTATAATACATGAATTTCTCGAAAGCAAGGATGAAAATGATGATCCTATATACTTATCCAATGATTTTAATATGCCAACTTATAAACCAAATCAAAAATTTGATTTTGCCTTAATGGAAGATGCATTAGATATAGCGATACTTTATGAAGAAGCATTTGGAAATAGGCAAATACGAGATTATTGTTCTTCAATGATAACCCGTTTTAAAAGTTTACAAGAGAGAGATGATTATAATTTTTTAAAAGACAACACAGAAATAGATTTCTCTAAATATAGGGATAAACTTTTAGGAATCAATAAGAATGATAAAGAATGCTCTTTTACTAAGAAATCTCAAATTTCAATACTTGATTTAAATTCTGCAGAAGATGAAGTAATTGAAGTAATATCATGTGTTTTATCAAGGATTATATATGAGGCTTTAAAAGAAATAGAACCAAGAAATATATTTCCAGTAAACCTAATATTAGAAGAAGCACACAGATATATTTCGACAAATCAAGAAAGACAATTCTTGAGAGCAAATCATATTTTTGAACGCATTGCAAAAGAAGGTCGAAAATATGGGATGTATTTAATGATTTCCTCTCAACGACCAAGTGAATTATCTAAAACTGTATTATCTCAGTGTAGTAATTTTATTGTTCATAGAATACAGAATCCTGAGGATTTATCTCATATTAAACAAATCACTCCTCATATTTCAGAAGCGACGCTAAAAAGATTGCCATCTATTCCAACACAACAAGCATTAATATTTGGGCATGCTGTAAATTTACCTGCAATCTTTAAAGTAAACAATGCAGATCCATTACCAAAGAGTGATAATAATAAAGTGAGTATGAATTGGTTTATCTCCAAAGAAAAAGAGATTAAAATAAGTTTCAAGAATTAAAAACCATCTTCGAAAAATACTAGAAAAACATGAACCCATTAATCAGATTTCATTCTATTGTTTTAAGTGCTACAGGTATTGCCGTATTCAATCTGTGGGAGATTCTAATAAAAACATCAAAGGAACACCCCGATTTTAAAATCCCATTAGCCACGGTAACGACAATAGGCATTTATCAACTATTTGTTTTTATATTTAAAACAATAATTTTCAAAATAAGATTTATAAAGAAATTTATTTTTGGTGCTTATTATTTGGAAGGTGTTTGGATTGGTTTTTTTATAGGAAAAGAGGATAAAGTTAGATTTTATGTAGAGACATACGAACAAGATTTTGATTCAATAGTAATTAGGGGTAAAGGATTTAGAGAAAATGAGGGATATTTTGGATCATGGATCTCTGAGAGTGTTAGTATAAATGTAAAGAAAGGCACTTTAAATTATACTTATGAAACAGATGCCTTTAGCAATTCATTTATAAATCCAGGTTTAGCAAACTTTGTTTTCGATAGAGAAACAAAAGATTCACCGCCATTTAGATTATTGGGCTTTTCTGCAGATTTATATAATCCAAAAAAATTAAAATCATTTGAAGAAAAAATTCATGATAAACCTCATGTAAAAAATATTGAAGAAGTTTTAAATAGAGCAAAACAATTATATCAAAATCATCAATACTTTGTTGAAATTAATGAATAATCTCCCGCTGGCGCGGATTTGCAATCCGTGCCATAAAACATTAAATAGAATAAACAGGAATGAGTCGAAAATACAAGTTTAGAAACCCAGAAGGAGTTTATTTTGTGTCTTTCTCAGTTCTAAATTGGGTCTATGTTGGCACGGATTGCAAATCCGCGCCAGCGGGAGACTAAAAGTTTGGTTAAGTTAAATAGATTGTTTCAATTTGCCTTGAAAATAGAGTTTTTGTTTTAAAGAATAATTTATATAAAGTCGTTTATTATGTCTAAAATTAAACATTTATCAGTAGTTATAATTCTTTTTATGGTCAGCAGTTGTGCTATGTATTATCGCCCAATAGCTCCAGAACGTTTAAATTATAATATCCGTGATAAATACGATGATATTGAAATTTCATATAGATATGACGTTTTAAAAGAGCGTGGCAATAAAAAAATGGCTAAGAAAGAGTTTAATGGCGATGTTAAAATTATAGCTTTGAAAATTACAAATAATTCTGATTCAGTAATTAAAATAGGTGAGGATGCTGAATTTTATTCAGGGATAACTCCTATATATCCACTAGATCCAAATGTTATCAAAAACAATGTAAAACAATCTGTATTTGGATATTCATTCTATTTCCTGGGTGTATTAGGAGGAACTACTTTATCAGTAAATGGAAATGTAGTTTCACAATTCCCATTTAATAAAATAATATTTTCGGCTATTGCCATTGGAAATATGTTGGTGGCAAATAAAGCAAATAATGATTTGTTGAAAGAATTAGTTAAATACGATATTATGTACAAAGAAATAAAACCGGGAGAAACTGTTTATGGCATTATTGGAATCAAAGACAGAAGCTTTATTCCAATAACGTTGAAAATGATTAATAAATAAAACTTCCACCGCTGGCGCAGATTTGCAATCCGTGCCAAAAAAACATTAAATAGAATAAACAGGAATGAGTCGAAAATACTAGTTTAGAAACGTTGTTGCCACACGATGCAATCGTGCGGCAGCGGGTGTGAGGCTTTGTACATTTAATGAGGAAATCCGGTAGGACGGGAGTAAATTCATGTTTTTTCACTTGCAAAGTTAAGAATTTTCTATTGCTGCAAAAGCCGATAGTCATTTTACTTTATATACATAAATAAACATCAAAAGTATATATGAATTCAGTAAGTAGTCGTTGGGCTGTCACTTTTACATGCATTTTATTTCTAATTGGACAAATTGTTTTAGTAGATCATATCTCTGCTCAAAAACTCATAACAATCAGGGGTTTTGTGTTGGATGAGATAACTAAAAATTCTGTTCCTAATGCAACAATCAAGTTGTCGAAAAATAGGATAACTGTAGCTGAGTTTGATGGAAAGTTCGAATTCAGCTGTTTGCGCGAGGATACTTTTATGATCACTGCAATAGGTTATTGTCCTCGTTTGTTGAGAGTTCATGATTTGCTTACTGATTCGTCAAAGTGTAATGTGCTTATGCAACCAGTTACTTATCAGCTTCGTTCGGTACAGGTAGATGCTGAAAAAAAGAAAACTAAAATTTCAAAGGCTTTGAGTCTTCTGTCAGACATATCGCACCCCTTCACTTATTTCAGTAGAGAAGAAAGATTCAAGCGCAGATTTGCAAAACTCGAGTCAAACAATGTTTTTTTCTCTCAAAATATATACTGGGAAATCAATCGCCAGTTAATTGAAGAAATAAGTAAACTAAGAGCTGAGGACTTAGATAAATGCATAATGTATTGCAATACTCATATTGTTTTGTCGCCTAACGATGATGAGAGTACCATTACAAATAAATTGCTACTTTTAATTTCCGATTATTTTAAAACAAGGAATTTTCAAAAGAATATAAATTACAAATCAGGGCTAAAATAAAGAAAGATTTTATAATAGAATTGCCCATTGCTGCCGCGCGATTTTATCGCGTGCTGTAAAACCGACTATGTATTTGTTTTGAAGTTATTGATTGGGTAAAATACCACACGATATAATCGGTGAGGTAGCAGAGAGAGTTCGAAAAGGGGATTATTGGTAAGTTAGTATAACATGTACCGTGCCTACGGCACTCTTTTTTGATTTGAGTGGTCTTTTCACCGGGCTAAAGCCACGGCGTTATAAAACTAAATAGTGCCTACGGCACTCAGCCGTCAAAGTGTTACTTTAATATCGTCCCGTAGGGACAAGACAATTTGTAACAACCCGTAGCAGGAAGAAAAAAAAAGGTTATAGCAGGAATGAAAACAAAACAACAAAATACGAATATGAAAGAAATTATAAGACTTAAACATTGGCAAGTATTTAGTGTTATTGCCATTGGTTATATTATGAGTTATGGTTTACCGACGACCAATTTTAAGATTGGCAGTATTACGTCTATTGAAATCGCAGCTATTGCGAACATAATTACTTTGACATTGCTATTTTCCTATACTTTGACAATTGGACTATTTTTAAATAATATCAAAGACAATCCATATCATTTTACGAATTGGATTTTAGTCATTGCTATATTGTGTTGCATTCTAGGATACTCATACTTAAGTTTACAGAGACTAAAGTTAGACAACGAATTGATTTCATTTTGGATTGGCTTCATTTCGACACCGTTGACATTTTGGGGAGTTTATTATGCTTATTACAATGTTGCGAAATCTTTAAAGTCAATTGAATTAGACAGAGAAGCAAAATTTTCTGAATGCATAATCGATGCAATAACAATTTTCATGCTTCCAATTGGAGTATGGTTTATTCAACCAAGACTAAATCGAGTCTTGAAAGTTGTTGAACAAATTGAAAACGAGACACAACAAAACGAATCTACAAACCCTTAACACCTCTGTTGAGTGTAACGTGTAATGTTTGGCGTAGTCTCCAGACTACGTCAAGCTATAAGCAAGGCTCAGCCTTGCATATTGAAATAGTCTGAACTTTGATTAATCAGATTATACAGATGCTCTGAAATCTGCTTAATCCAACTAATCAGCGTAAATCGTGGTTCAGACAGTTTAGGAGCGAATGCTCCTGCAAACACAATTGTCGTTTCACTCCGTCAACTGGCGGACAAATGCTCGTAACTTTCGTTGTTATTACTTGTTAATAACTAGTCATATTTATATAAATGAAAAAAATTACAATACTTCTTATTTTTGTATGTCTTATTGATAATACATTTTCTCAAGAATTTATGTTCGGAGGAAATATAGGTAATTGGGTGCATGATTGGGCTGTTGATATGGATAAGACATCTGATGGTTCTTTGATAATGTCAACAGATAATCAAGCCCGGTATTGGACTACAGGCGTAACTTATTCGCCAGATACGTTTTATGGGTTGTATAAGATAGATAAGACTGGGAGACTTGAATGGTCTTTTGATTTTTTTAGAACTAGTTGGGGTCATCATGAGTATTCAATTGTTCAAACAACACTCGATGAAAATGACAATATCTATTCGTTGATTCATGTTTATCAACTTGATAAGCCTGATAGTATAGATGGTCATACGTATTATCCTGGACTTAACTTATTCAAGATAAATCAGCAAGGAAAAGTAGTTTGGATAAAAAAAATAGGATCAACCGAAGATAATGAAGCAAGTGTTTTATATAAAAACGAACATCTCTATGTACTAGGCACTTATAAAGGTGATTTAGCATTAAGTGACAATAAAAAATTCAGTAGTAACAGCTATTATCAATGTTTTGAATGGCTTTATGAGCAAGGCACAGATTATTTCATTGGGAAATATGATACCGATGGCAACTTATTAAATGCAGTCAGCTTTGGTGAAGACTATCCTGATTTGCTAATTGACGCCACTATTGATAATGATGAAAATATATATTTTATAGGTGTGTCGGATTACTTTGTTGGGTGCGTTAATTCCTATTCACATATTACAAAAGTTGACAAAGACCTCAATATCCTGTGGAAGAAAGTAACTTCAAAAGAGGTAGCTTACGAAGGACTTTTTTATTCCACTAATATCCATATTTCCAAAAACAATAAGCTTTATGTTTGGGGGAATATTTATAAGAAAGTTACAAGTGCTGATTATACTTTAAACCCCAGTGATGACTTCACAGGATATTTGTACAGCCCTTTTTTATTGGAGTTTAATTCTACCGATGGTCAATTTAAACGAAAAATGAATCTTAATACCCGTACTTCTTATTTTACTTATGGAACGTTGGATAATATAAAAAAATATATGGTTAATGGTTATATGGATGATTACGGTAATGATTTGCTCGTTCATACAGCCTACACAGGAGATTTAAATATCGGTGATACTACAATCACTTCAACGTACCACTCCGGATATCATCACAATTTATTATTATTGAAAGTAGATCTTGAAAATTTCAAACCTAAATTTATTAGCGAATTTTATGGGAGTAAATTTCAAAGTTATAGTGAAGATTTCCCCGGGAAAGTTATTACCGATAATAAAAGCTTATATATTTCAGGTACATTTAGTGATACACCTTTAAAAATATTGGGAAATGACATCAATAATAACAGTGGAAATGGTTGCTATGATGTATTCTACACAAAATTGGAAATGAATTCAGTATTTACAGGTATTGATGAAATTCAACAAAATATAAACAACATTGATGTATATCCAAATCCTTGTAATACCTTTTTGAAGTATCGTTGTAATGAAAAAATAGATGAAATAAAAATATATAATATGATAGGTTCACTTATTGGAGTCAGAACTCCAATTATTAATATAGTAGATATTAATAATTTAGCTTCTGGTTCATATTCATTATTATTTTGTAAGAACAAAAGGGTGATATATAAAAAAATAATTATTAAAGAATGAGAAAATTATACTTGTGTTTTATCTTATGGATTTCGTTTATCTCCATATTTGCAGAGCCCGTAATTATTAATGGCATTTTAAGGGCATGGTCCGATGCTTCTGGTAACATTATTATTCCATCCACAGCTACAAGCATTAAAGATTCTGTGTTTCTTAATAATAAGTCTATCACATCTGTAACCATCCCAAATTCAATAAGGTCTATTGGTAAGTTGGCTTTTTCGGGTTGTGTTGGATTAACCTCGGTTGCTATAGGTCATGCTGATAGTATCTCTACTGCCAGCGTAAGTATAGCTGGTGATGCTTTTACAGGATGTCAGTCTATTACAGAACTGGTTTTAAATAAAGATTTTACATTTTCAGGTACAAATTCTCCTTTTCAAAACCTACAATCGGTATCGACAATACTTATAGGTAATGGATCATATTCAATAAGCGATAATGCTTTTACAGGATGTACAGGATTAAAGTCAGTTCGATTGGGACAAGTTACTAGTACGAACAATAATGCTATAGCAGTGTCTGCATATGCTTTTTCTGGTTGTACTAATTTTACCTCATTGGAATTGAACAAAAGTGTCAATATTACGGGTTATTCTTCTCCGTTTACTACGATATCAAGCCTGACAGTAGGTAATGGAGTAACATCTATCGGAAACCAAGCATTCAGCAAATGTATTAATATTGAATCAGTTACACTTCCATTATCTGTACAGAGAATTGGAAGTAGTGCTTTTCAAGATTGTACCAAGTTACAATCAGCCACCTTTCCAAGTGTTAGTAGTATTGGAGATGGTGCTTTTAGGAATTGTCCTGCTTTAACAACTATTATTATTCCTAATACTGTAAAAATTATTCAAGATGCTGTTTTCTATGAGTGTACAGGACTAACTTCTATCATTTTAGGCAATGCCATCACGCAAGTTGGAGGAAGAGCTTTTTATGGGTGTGATCATTTAACTTCAATAGTCATTCCTAACACTGTACAAGTTATTGCTGAAAATGCGTTTTATAATTGTAGCAGACTAATGTCAATAACGTTGGGAAATTCATTGACTTATATTAGAAATTATGCTTTTTCGGGTTGTTTAAGCCTTCAGTCAATCCAGTTTCCTAGTCTGCTCACCAATATTGGAGATAATGCTTTTGAAAATTGCAGTGGACTAACATCTCTATTTATACCAAGCACTCTGAGATCTATTGGAACGAGTACATTTACAAATTGCAGTGGCATAACTACAATTACTATTGGTGATGCAAACAATCCGGGATTGCCTTTAAGTTTTGCTATCAATTCATTTACTGGTTGTACAGGAGTTAAGACATTAATTCAAAACAAAGATATTGTCAATAATTCATCCTATTGTCCTTTTATGGGATTCACTGCTCTTGAGAATGTTTCCATCAGTAATTATGTTTCTCACTTAAATGACTTTGCCTTTTATGGCTGTTCCAAAATTACAACACTAACTATTCCGAATTCTGTTAAGTCAATAGGTGCCTCTGCTTTTTATAATTGCTCTTCATTAACTAGCATTAAATTACCTGACAACATCCAAAGCATTTCTAATTCTTTATTTTGGGGATGCAGCAAATTACAGAATCTTACTATTCCTTCATCAGTAGTAGTTATTGGCAATTATGCTTTTTGTGAATGTAGCAGTTTGACTTCACTTACCATCCCAAAAAGCGTTATTGCCATAGGTGGAGTGGCCTTAAGTGGTTGTACCGGTTTAAACGAATTAATTGCTGCAAATCCAAATCCAGCTATTTTAGGCATGATGTGTTTCGATAGAGTTGCTACGTCTACATGCAAATTATATGTTCCAACCGGAAGTAAAGTCACATACCAAAATGCTAAACAATGGAAGGATTTTGCGAACATAATTGAAAAGGAAATTGAAGAAGTAACACTAACACCAGATACGACTGTTTATCCTGATCCGATAGTAGGTATCTCAAAAGCTGTTACTATTAATGCGGGTGGGTTGCAGTCGGCTTTAACAGCTACTGAATTAGCAACTCTAAATAAACTAAGTATAACAGGGTCGATAAATGCATCTGATTTCTTAATTATTCGTGACAATATGCCAGTTCTAACAATTTTAGACTTGAGTAACGCCTCAATTGAAGCTTATGCAGGGATGTTAGGAACGGGTGGTTATGATAATATCTCTTACCCTGCGAATGGTGTACCGATTAATGCATTTTATAATCAAAATACATCAAAGGGAAAAACAAGTTTAGTATCAATATTTCTTCCTAATTCCGTGACCAGTATCGGTGATAATGCTTTCAAATTATGCGGTGGACTTTGTGGTGCAGTTCCACTCCCTTCGTTAGTAACTTCTATTGGTAATAATGCATATCAATACTGTCCTGAACTTAAAGGAATACTAACTATTCCTTCATCAGTAACTTCCATTGGAGAAAGAGCTTTTGAGCAATGCGATGGGCTAAACTCAGTAACTATTCCTTTTGGAATTACATCTATAGAATATGCCACTTTCGCTCGCTGTAATCGTTTAATAACGATAAATATTCCATCCTCAGTGACTGCAATAAAAATAAGTGCATTTTATGAATGTGGTCAATTGATTTCACTAAATATCCCTTCATCCGTTACAACAATAGGAAATAATGCTTTTGTTAATTGCGGATTGATATCTGTAACACTTCCTCCTTCAATTACCACTGTCGAAGACTATACATTTACCGAATGTCATGCTTTACAATCAATAACAATTCCTGAGGGGGTTAAATCAATAGGAAGTTCTGTTTTTCTGAATTGTTACTCATTGACAAATATATCATTACCTTCTTCATTAACATCCATTGGTTATCAGACTTTTTTAAATTGTCGTAATTTAACTTCTATATATACTTACCCAATTGCACCTATAAAACTTACTGATTATTCGACTTTCTATAATGTAAATAAAAGTACATGTGTTCTGTATGTGCCGGCAGGTTCTTTAAAAGCTTATCAAGAAGCAGATCAATGGAAAGAGTTCTTAGATATCAGAGAAATGACAAGTACAGACTTAGGTCAACAAAATATTAATACAATACGTTTTTATCCTAATCCAGTAAAAAACAACTTTATGATTGATGGGATAACCGAATCGGGGATTCTTACACTGACAAACTTATATGGAACTGTAGTGTTCACCAAACAAATTACCGAAAATGGAAGTATTTCTATAAGTACATTCCCCGATGGTATTTATATTGCAAAATTCAAAACAAAACACTCAATAATAGAACAAAAAATTATAAAGAACATCTCATATTAGTCTGTTATTTTAGAATTAGACTAAAAGAGAGATAGAAGGTAAGAAATAAATACAATTCCATTAAGTTACTAACGAAAAGAAACTATAGCCAATAATACACCCCTAATATGTCCAAGTTTGCAGTCAGTGTCTAGTTCAAGTCTGAGCGTAGACTTGGACTAAGCACAAGGTGCAATTATGGATACCTGGAAGAAGAAAGGGTTATGGCAGGAATGAAAAGACAAGAAAACGACTTATGATTCCGACTAAAAACTAAACGACTGAAAATAAAATAACTAAAAATTAAAAATATGGAAATTAAGAAGAATTTATTACGAAATGAGAAGAAGTCATATTTAAGATTTATAATAGGTGTAATCTTTTTTATTATCTCAATTTGGTGGATTAGCTTGAAAATTAGACAAGAACAAGAAATTTCGCTTTTTGATTGGCTGTATTTTGGAATCTTCACGTTGAATGGAATATCTCACTCGATTGCAGGTTTTGGATTTCGAATTGAAGAACTTTTTGGAAAGGCTTACATACTGATAAACGAAGAGAAAATTTCATTGAAAACGAAAGTACTCGGAAAAGAGCAAAGTGTATTATGGACTGAAATCCAGAAAATTAATTATAATTTAAACAAACTACATATACACAAAACTAACAATGCGACTCTGACTTTTAATTTATCAGACTTAGACTATGCTTTTAAAAATGAAATTAAAGAATTTATTAAAAGTAATGCGATTGAAAAGCAGATAATTGCTGAACTTTGAGTCCACACAGAAGAAGAACAAATGTTTTCTTAAACTCGATGACTTTAGTGCATTTTGAATACAACAACTAAAACAAAAAAATATGGCACAGACATTTAGACTCAAATATGGAGAAATTAAATTTGAGGACGATAGAATTAGTATCTCTGACAAAGCAAAAAATCAAAAGTATGTAACTCTATTTACCACGGGGCTTTGGGCGTTCATTGGATTGAAAAATGCGTTCAAATATGCACAACCATCTACCGACTTCTTTGATTTAACCTGGGCTATATTGGGACTTATAAGTCTTATAATTTTTGTTGCAACACTTTTCAAGTCAACGAAAAGTATATTACTAATGGATGAAGTGATTTCTATAAAATTAAAACATAGATTTAATAACAAGTTCTTAGAAATTAGACTAAAAAATAACAAATTAAGACGTGTTGGTCAGATTGAGGAACTAGAAGAACTCGAAGAATATATTGAAAAGTATTATGGCGGTTTGACAACAAAGTGAAACAAACAGACTGTTATCATTTAAACAACTGAAACCATTCTCTGTTGAGTGTAGCGTTTAATATTTGGCGTAGTCTTCAGACTACGTCAAGCTAGTAGCAAGGCCTCGTTATGGGCAAGCTTAGAAAAATAAAAAACATCTAAATATGAAACGAATAAGTTTTTTAATTGTCATATTATTGACGGTTTCTTTATCCGAAACTTTTGCAACAGTTCAAGCACCTGATATTATCATATACAATGGCGACTCGCTTTATTTGTATGCAGCTCCACTTGAATTACTATACAAAAACGGATTAGAAAGACCTAAGTTTTTTGCAGACAAAAAGGGTTGTATGTCGACAGCTTGTTGGAGAGGCTATCAGGCTGTATGGAAAGTTATTGATAATGAACTTTATTTGACAGGAATTTTGAGTTATTGTTACCGTGAAGATAATATCAAAGCTGACCTCAAAAAAATATTTGGAAATAAATGCATCGATGGCAAAGTGAAGGCAGATTGGGTTTCTGCAACCATTTTTGCTCCAAAAGGAAAATACATGTTTGTTTTGTATAATATTGATGAAATGGTATATGAAGGAGAGTTAGAATTTCAGTTCATAAATGGAAAACTTATTGGAACGAAAACGTACGACAACTCAAAATCTCGATTATCCATTTATTCAAAGGACGAAAAAAAATTACAGGAATTCATTTATTCAAATATCAATTGGAGTGACTTACCAAAGCATGATGACCAAGTTAAAAAAGTAGTTTTAAGGTTTTCAGCGAACGAGAAAGGCATTGTTGACGATGTTCAAGTTATAAGAAGTTGTGATTCAATTTTTGACAAAGAGGCGATTAGGGTTTTGAAAACTATTCCAGAATGGGATATCATTTATCGACATGGAAAACTATATAGAACTTATTGGACTATGCCAATAAATTTCAGCAAAGAAAATCAAGAAAAATATAAAAAGTGATTATAAAAGCCTAGCCCCCGCTGGCGCGGATTTGTAATCCGTGTCAACAATAAAAGAAAGAAGCACAGGTCACAGACCTGCGCTAGCAAGGGGAAAACGACTAACAACCGAAAAAAATGAGAAGAATTATCTCGAAACAATTGATGATTAATCTGGGACTGATATTTATATGTATATCAGCTCTTATAACCATTCTTGTGACTAAGACAGAAAAAAGAATTAGTCAAAACGAGAGAGCTATAGAAATTATATTTTGGAATCCCTCAAGCCCAATAAAATTTGATACAGCTTATGGACCATACAAAAAAGTCGTTATAACAGGTTTTAAAAAAGTAGATAGTCTTAGATTGATTGAAATAAGAAATTTTTTGATTGAATATAAAAAAACAAATAAAAATAATTGTGGAGTTCACATAGTTTTTGGTGACAATTCAAAATACGGTGACTTTATTAAAGTTATTGATTATTGCTTACAGGAAAGTGTCAGAGTTTATGCTCCATATAAGAATAACATATGGATACCTACTCGTAGAAATATGAAAAAATAAGACCATTGCTGCCGCGCGATTTTATCGCGTGGAATTGTCAATAATAAAGTTTTAAATTACCATACGATAGAATCGTGCGGTAACGAGAGTAATTATATAAAAAAGATTATGTTTAAAAGACCTGACAAACAACTAATAGATGGAGAATGGGTTAGAATCGAATTGCTAAACCCACAACTTCACCGTGTTGACTTATTTCAAATGACTAATGGTTCGAATAGTGATAATATTTTTAGTTTTATGTCGTTTGGACCATTTAAAAACAAAGATGAATTTGATACTTGGCTTGAAAAACAAGCAGAACTTTCCGATAGACTAACATATAGCATTTATAGTAAACGATTAAACAAATATGTTGGTATGTATTCAATTATAAATATTGATATAATGAATGGAAAGGCTGAATTAGGAAGTATTTGGTACGGAGAATGTGCTCAGAAAACAGAAATTAATACAGAGACAACATATAAAATGCTTTGTTATTTATTTGATGACTTAAAATATCGACGAGTTGAGTGGAAATGTGACAACAAAAACATTTCAAGTAAAAATGCAGCTTTGAGATTAGGGTTTGAATATGAAGGATTATTTAGAAAGCATATGATTGTAAAGTCTATAAATAGAGATACTACATGGTTTTCAATTATAGATGACGAATGGGTTATTAAGAAGGAAAATATTAAACGCAAATTATTACATAAATTTTACATAAATAAATAAATAAATAAATAGCACTCTCCACACTCTCCCACTCGTTTATAACGAGAGGGAGAAAGATAATTTTTCATTCCCTTTTAAATTAGAAATTCTATAATACTTTATTTCAAAACACTAATTATTATCATATGGAAATTTTTAAAGCCAAGAGAGTATTTGCTCTCGCATTAACCATTTTAATCTTTTTTGTTGTAAAAGCTCAATCCGATTATAGACCAGGTTATATTATTACATTGCAAGGAGATACTATTAATGGATTAATCGAATTCAGAGGAGATAAAGAAAATGCAAAGGATTGTGTTTTTAAAAAGTCGGCTAATTTAGGGAAAGTAACGTATAAACCTAACCAAATCAAATTCTACAGATTTGTTGATGGAAAATATTATTTATCAAGTGTGTCCCTGAATTATAAATTTAATAACCCTGTGTTTTTAGAATATATATTTAAAGGACCAATAAGTATCTTTTATTATCCGGATGATATTAAAGATCACTATTTTACAACAAAAGACACCTCAATTATTGAACTTGATCATCACAATAGACTTACTGGCAATGCAGAAGAGGATAATTTGATACTTTCAAAACATGAAAAATTCAAAGCTCAACTAAAGTTTTTATTTCAAAATCAACCAATATTATTTGGCAACATTGATAGAATTGATTGTAATTCAAAAGATTTAATAACAATAACAAAGCAATATCAAAAACTAAGTTACCCATCTGAAGAGTTAGTGCATTATGAAAAGAAAACAGGTGGAAAAATAAAATTCAAGTTTGGAGTATTGTCTTCAGTTGGACTATCTAATTTAAGTTCGCCTCCTTATGATATGTATATAAGTGACTATTTGGAAACTAAATATCTAAATTTCAAACCATCATTTACCTATGAAATTGGTGCTATGGTTAATATGTATTTAGATTATACAGCCAGAAATAAATTTTGTTTTCAATTATCTCCTACTTTAAATCTTGTCAATTACTCATCCTATGAGGAAAGTTCTCTTTATCCATTATTATATGTTTACAAGTTGGATATTAGATATACAACTCTAAAAATTCCACTTTTATTAAAGTATTCTTTTTATAGTAGTAATCGTTCGATATTACCATTTATAAAATTAGGACCTGGAGTCGCCATCTATTTAAGTCAAAAAGGTAATTATGAGTATTATTCAGTTCCTTTGTCCGGATATACAGGTCAACCTTCAGTTTTTAATAAGCCACTAAATCAAGTTACCAATCCTATCTGTAAGTATTTAATGGCAGGTGTTGGTACAGGCCTAAAATGCGGTAATAAACTTTTATCTGTTGGTGTAACCTATACATATGGGGAAGGACAGTTAACAGGGTATCGTTCAGATGCTCAGCTTCAAATAGAATTTCAATTTTAATAATAGTTGATAATTTTTCTTTATATGGAGATATCCAGTAAGAATGAAATTGATATGTGATACCTATAGCTGCCTCACTCCCCATCGTTTGTAACGAGGTGTTAATGGTTAGGCGTTTGTAATGCAATAAAAGATTTAATGGTTAAGTGTTTATAACACGCTCCCGCAAACTGCCAAATGATAATAATTATCTTAGTTGTTATGAGTCACAATAGTACTATTCCGGATACATTCAGATTATTCAAAATGATAAAATTTCCCTAACTTTACGCTTGCTTTGTATTGGCAGTGCTAATACAATTATTTTAAAACTAATTCAACTAAATATCATGAAAAGGATTCAATTGTCTATAGTCTTTAGTCTATTAATGGCTCTATTAATGGCAAGTAATAATGGTAATAACTCTTTAAAATCAGACGATTTAGCTATCAACTCTACTTTGCCGATAATTAAAGAAACTAAAGGACTTAAACAATTGTATGTAAACAATGAACCGTTTCTAATTATTGGAGGGGAACTATTAAATTCTTCTGCCTCGAGCATTGAGTATATGAAAGATAGTTGGGCACACATTCGATCACTTAATGTCAATACGGTTTATTTGCCTATAACCTGGCAACAATTAGAACCTGAAGAAGGTACTTTTGATTACTCACTTATCGATAGCCACCTGAAAAGTGCCTATGATAATAACCTGAAACTGGTTATTCTATGGTTTGGAAGTTGGAAAAATGGTGAGTCCAATTATACGCCTGATTGGGTTAAAACAGACATGAAACGTTTCCCACGCATGCTTTTTAAAGACAAGAAAATTTCTAACGCAATTTCCAATATTAATAGAAATTGTTTAAATGCCGATTTGAAGGCTTATAAGAAATTAATGGAACGAATTGCTCAGGTTGATAAGCATGGTACTGTGATCATGATGCAAGTAGAGAATGAGGTCGGTTTATTAGGAGGTACAAGGGATTTTTCACCTGAGGCAACGAAACTATTTGAACAACAAGTTCCAGGTGAATTAATCAAATACGTTAGTAATAATCCAACTAAATTAAAACCAAACATTTCTACGTCCTATATAAGTAATGGTTCAAAAACCGGGGGTACGTGGGAAGAGGTTTTTGGGAAATCACCCAATACCGATGAAATATTTATGGCATGGAATTACGCCAACTATGTAAATGAACTCGCAAAGGCAGGTAAAGCTATTTATAAACTACCAACATATGTAAATGCCTGGGATGCATCAGGCGGCAATCTCATCGCGGGTGTTTGGCCTAGTGGAGGACCTAATTACCTCATGCTTGATATTTGGCAAGCAGGTGCTCCTGATATAGATGTTCTTGCCAACGATAATTACTCACCAACATTCGGATTATCGGCTTCAAATTTTATACACAACAAAAATCCATTGCTTTTACCTGAAGCCTGTGCGATTTGGATGAATGATACTATAAGTGCTGCTCCAAAAGCGTTTTTTTGTTTTGGACATTTCAAAGCAATTGGTTTTTCGCCATTTGGTATCGATCATCCTATTTATCATAGCAACCATCCCATAAAGAAAGCCTATGAGGTACTTAATATGCTGATGCCGTTAATAACCAAAGCCCAGGTTGAAGATAAAATAAACGGTTTTATGGAAGGTGATAATACATCACCGGCATCTTTTCAACTTGGAGACTTTATCTTTAAGCCTGACTACGACTTGCAAAAGAATTCACTTATTAAAGGATATGGGTTGATAATTCAGATTTCTGATAATGAATATATTGTATCCGGAAATGCGTGTCATGTTGGGTATGAGTCTGCTGATTCTCGCAAACCAAATTCTCAGCTCCTTTCAGTTGAAGAAGGAAAGTTTGTTGATGGGAAATGGGTAAAAAGGAGAACTATAAATGGAGATGAGTTTGGAATAAAGCTACCACCAAATCCATATAATATAGCTTCAGATGTTTATCTTGATGATGTCAGTATACTTAAAATAAAACTTTTAAAATATTAAAAGCTAACTATTCTCTGCATGTATTAGATTTATTATTAATAATTACGGGTTTAAGTAGGACGAACAATTAAATGTCGTATATTCATTCGTGACAATTCATATTCCCACAAATTATTTCTCGAATTAATTTGTGGGAATTCGTACAATTCGTGGTTTTAAATAATCATTAAACCACGAATTTCACAAATTTACACGAAAGTGGAAGAATTAATAAATACGACATTATATAGTTTCAATTACTTATTTCTAGGAATTGTGTATTATAAAACCAAATCAGTTTTATTGTGTATGATTAGTCATTTTATTATGAATGCAATTACTTATTTGCCTATTGACAGTATGTTTAAATAACCATGCTGCCGCGCAATTGTATAGTGTGTGATTGCCTATAATAAAGTATTAAATTACCTCACGATAGAATTCATGCGGTAGCTAGAGTATTACAAATGCGGCTTAACCGTATTGTATTTCTTTTTATTATTTTGTATTGTAAGTTGCATTTATCGTATTTAAAATCAATTATCTTTACCACTCCAGACAAAATATTCCATCGCGTCGAAGGTAGAATAAACGCAGTAAGCAATAATTTAAAACCCAACTTAAAATTATTATTATGAAAATACAAATAGCAATTTACGATACGCATGAAAAAGCAATTAATGCTATCAAATTATTGGCGAACAATAATTTTCCTATGAGTCATGTTTCATTGTTAGGTAAAGCAGAAGTAAAAGATGAGAATATTCATATCCAAACAGTAGAACCCATTAAGAACGCTCCCGTATTAATGGGCGTAGGAGCAGGAGCAATTGTTGGGTTGCTTTCGGGCATTGGAGTTTTTGCAATTCCGGGTTTTGGTTTTTTATATGGTGCAGGGGCATTGGTAGGCGCTATTGGAGGCTTTGACGTTGGTCTGATTACAGGTGGTATCGGTATACTTTTGTCGGCTATAGGAATAGACAAAGATAATACTGTAAAATACCATGAACATTTGAACGAAGGAAAATTTCTGGTATTAGTAAATGGCCCTTTAGAAGAAATAGAAAAAGCAAAAAACATTTTACAAGCAGATGGTACACATCTTGAGCTTGGAAATTAACCCTCTGATCAATCAATTAATTAGAAAATGAAAGTACATGAAACTTTCTGCTAAACGCTATGAATCAGTGTAAATTTCGATTCAGACACTTTCTCTCCAAGTCCCAAAGATCACAAAAAAAATAATGCAACAAGATAGCTTGATGAAAAATCACTAACTTTGTCGGGCAATTGATTGCAAATCAGCACCAGCGGCTTTTGATGAATTGTTTTCTGCAATTACGATTGCAATTTTTTTTGATATTTTGAAATATCTTAAATATTTAGACAGATGAGTAATGTAGAATTGATGAATTTATACTGGACAACTTCAGGAATATTTCCAGGTCAGAGTGAAATAAGTCGGTTTGATTTTAAGGATAGGGTAGAAGCTTCGGCTAAAGCTGGGTTTAAAGGTATTGGAATTTGGCATACCGACCTTGAACATATTCTTCAACACCGAACGCTTCAGGAAATGAAAAGGATTTTGGATGACAACGACATAAAACATGTCGAGCTAGAGTTTATCACCGACTGGTTTCTTGATGGTGCAAGGAAGGCAGAATCAGATAGTCGAAGGAAACGGCTGTTTGAAGCTTCAGAAATTCTTCATGCGAAGCACGTAAAAGTAGGCGACTTTTACAGCTCTACTTGTCCAATGCCTCGTATTATTGATTCGTTTGCAGCATTGTGTTCTGAGGCAGAGAAGTACGGAGCAACCATTGGTTTTGAAATCATGGGTTGTGCTATGATTGACAACATTAAAGATGCAGTAACCATGGTCGAAACAGCAGGAGCGAACAACGGTGGTTTAATCATCGATATATACCAGGTAGCCAATCTGGGTATGACCTATGAGGATATAAGTAGCATTCCCTTAAAGCATCTGACCAATGTTGAATTGAACGACGGAACATTACCCGGTAGCCAACATCATGATCCTAACAATAGAAAATTCTGTGGAGAAGGGGAATATGACATCAACGGTTTTATCAATTGCGTGATGAATATGGGTTATACAGGTCCGTGGGGAGTAGAAGTCATTTCAGAAAAACTGTCATTGTTACCATTGGAAGAGATGAGTACAAGAGCATTCAACACTTCGATGGCTGAATTTGTCTAACTATTTCTTGCTTATTGTATAAGTGCGTAACAGCAATATCCCTTCCGGGTTTTCTTTTAAGACTGACTATTGGTTTTTAAAATCATAACACGAAGCAACCTCAAATTTGAGTTTGTTCATACGCAATCTCCTGTGAAATAATCCTAGATTCAACAGCTCGCACTTTGGCGAAAGAATTCAACTGATTGCCTCAAAGTACCCAACAACAAACAAATTTAATACACATAAACCTCTCTATGGAAGACTTTTTCCCGAATCAAAGATATACCAGCAAAGGTGAGCCTGAGTTGGGTGTTGGCATTTTGACAGAAACCGGTAACCGAAAGGTTCAGGTCTATTTTCCTGCATCCAATGAAAAGCGAACGTATTCAGTGGAAAGTGCTCCCTTGCGTCGAGTTGTTTTTAAACCGGGCGATACCATATTGGATACAAAAAATCAACCGTTGCTTATTCAGCATGTTGAACTGGAGGGTGAACTATACATGTATTACGGAAAAGACCGGAAACTGTCGGAAGCAGAACTTGGCAATATGTCAGTAACACATGGTGTGGACGATCGGCTTTTGACGGGTGATGTAGACTCACCACAAACTTTTGCCTTGCGCCGCGAAACACTCCAACACGATTACAGGCGTAGATTATCTGCCGTAAAAGGATTTGTAGGTGGACGAATAGACCTTATTCCTCACCAGCTTTACATAGCCCATGAGGTGAGTTCGCGTTATGCTCCCCGCGTGTTACTTTCCGATCAGGTGGGTCTTGGAAAAACCATTGAAGCTTGCCTGATACTGCATCGCTTACTGTTGAGTGGACGAATATCGCGGGTCATTATTCTTGTTCCCGAGTCGTTGATACATCAATGGTTTGTGGAAGTGCTGCGTAGGTTTAACCTGTGGTTCAATATTTTTGATGAAGAACGTTGTGCTTCCCTGGATGGGAGCGCACCGGATGGTAACCCTTTTCTGGACGATCAACTTATTATTTGCAGTACTGAATTTCTTGCCGGCTCAGGCAAACGTGCCCAACAAGCCATCGCTGCCAGCTGGGATATGTTGGTGGTAGATGAAGCGCATCATCTGGAATGGTCCGTAGACAATGTGAGTCCGGAATATGCCGTTGTGGAGCAACTGAGTAAAGTGGCTAAAGGATTACTGCTCCTTACTGCTACGCCTGAACAATTAGGTGAAGAAAGTCATTTTGCACGACTCCGGTTACTGGATCCAACCCGGTATGCAAACTTCGATGATTTCATTCAGGAGTCGTCCGATCCTAAAAACATTGCCAATATTGTAGAAAAACTGCATCAGGGAAAACCCTTGCTTGCTAAGGATACAAAATTATTGGCTTCTATTTTCCCCAAAGAAAGAATACAAGCTCTCACTGAAGGAGGCGACGCATCGAGGGATAAATTGATTGAAGATTTATTGGACCAACATGGTCCGGGTCGCGTCTTGTTCCGCAATACACGGTCCGCCATGAGTGGATTTCCAACCCGTAAGGCACATTTGATTCCCTTATCGGAAACCGAAGATTCAGCTTTGTGGATGAAACGTTTTACAAACGAGTTTGCCGGTGATATGGAACCAATTGTTACACCGGATGAGCAACAATATTGGTTTGCAGAAGACCCCCGCGTTCAATGGCTATTATCTACATTGAAGGAAATTTATCCTGAAAAAGTACTGCTCATCTGCAAGAGTAAAGAAAAAGTACTGGCTTTGGAAGAAGTGCTGACAAAACGAACCAGTCTGAAAGTAGGCGTTTTTCACGAAGACCTTACCATCGTACAACGGGACAGAAATGCGGCCTGGTTCTCGGAAGCGGATGGTGCTCAAATTCTTCTGTGTTCTGAAATAGGCAGTGAAGGACGAAACTTTCAATTTGCCCATCACCTTGTTCTGTTTGACTTGCCGCTTCATCCGGAATTGTTGGAGCAGCGCATAGGTCGGTTGGACAGGATTGGTCAAACCGAGGATATTCATATTCACATACCTTACCTGGCCAACAGTCCACAACACGTGCTTGTAAGGTGGTTTCACGAAGGATTAAATGCCTTTGAAGAAAATATGGAGGGTGGAAATGAAATTTCTAAATTATTCGGTGACCGACTGCTTAATGTTTCCAGGTCTGAATCGTTGACAGACGCCTGCCCGGAACTGGAAGCACTGATTAGTGAAACATCCATCTTTAAAAAAGATCTACAGTCACGCCTGGCTGATGGACGTGACCGTTTGCTGGAAATGAATTCTTTTCGCCCACTGATAGCTGCGAAACTGGTGGAGCAAATTCAGGCAGAAGACAGCGATAAAAGCCTTGAAATTTATTTTACTAAAGTTCTTAACCACTTTGACGTGGAAATGGAAGACCTTGCTGCCCGAACCTACTTCTTGCAACCGGCTTCCGAAATCACCGGGGTGTTTCCTTCTATTCCGCCTGAAGGAATAGGTGTTACATTTGATAGAAAACGTGCGCTGAGCAGGGAAGATATTAGTTTCCTGAGTTGGGATCATCCCATGGCAACAGGTTCCATAGATATGGTATTAAGTTCGGGTACCGGAAGTGCAAGCTTTGGAGTATTGCGTGGCACCAACAGCCCCGGCGTGCTGCTTGAGATACTTTTTGTGCTTGAAACAACGAGTGAGCAAAGTATCTATGTAGACCGTTTTCTACCCAATACTCCGTTGCGAATTGTAGTAGATCATACCGGCAAAGAGCAAACTGACAAGTATTCTGCGGAATCATTCGACAAAAAGTTGATTCCCGGTTCCATAGAGCCATTGCTGGATAATGAAATGCTATTGGAAACCATCCTGCCCAATATGATTTTGGCAGCCACAAAAATAGCTGAAGCACAGCGTTCAAAAGAAATAGTAAAAGGACTGCAACGCATGAACCTCACACTGAATCATGAAATAGACAGACTGAAAATACTTCAGCAGAAAAACAAAAACATCAGACCGCAAGAAATTCAGATAGCACTTGATGAACAGATAACACTGGCAACACTCATCCAGAATGCGCGGTTAAGAATGGATGCCATACAACTGATTATAAAAGAGTAATTTATAGTTATTTATTGAATTAATCTAAGAAAACATAGACCTGCTTTGTGTTATACTCTTTTCCTGCTTAGCCTGAAATAAACATTTCGCAGGTTCGTATACATACCACTATCTTTTGGAATAAAATGCTTTGCAAAGAGTTTTGTTTTCTTCAACACAATATCCAGGTACACGAGCAATGAGGAACTGTTCTCAATTTCAATATGGACAGATTCGTTAATTATAGAAATTATTTTCTTTGATAAATCATAATTTACCCGCGAAGCAAATTCATTTAAGTTATAAGTAAAATCTTCCTGATTTTTCACGGTCTCATTCAGGTCCAACAATCTTAAACGTGGATTAGTGTGCGCCATATCACGAATGGCTTTGTTTAACAACGCATGAGCAATATGCCTGTCTTTATAGAACGGATCTTCGTTTTTTTCGTACGGAAACTCAACACCTAAAATTAAGCACAATATCGTTTGTTTATCTAAGTCGTTCAGTATTTTACTGATTCGTTTGCAATAATCCTCAGGGGTTGTTTTCCCCTGAAATTCATACATTTCTGAGAAATCATTTAAATACTCCTCAGTAAACTTATTACTTGCACTATAATGTCTTCCGCCAATAAGTCCCTCCCAATACTTTTTATCGGTTAGTGGAAATAAATACGATCCGGCAGTAACCTGAATATTCGAATTTTTCTTTTTGTAAATACCTGCAAATGCTTCCGGTAAAGTGCTTAAAAAAACAATATCATACTTTTTAGTATAGATGCTCCCATTGAACATAGCTTCGTCATAGAAAATGCAATCACGAAGTATTTCTTGCTTTTCAGCAGTAGAATAATCTTTTAACCGGGTCAGAAATACCGAATGATTGTGACCTGCTATTACATTTCCCCTGGCTACATTTACATAGTCAAATTCGCATTTAAACAAATCACCATTTTTAATATAAGCAATTGTTTGCGAGAAATCACAAGCACTTTTAAACAAAAATTTTCCTTCATTCGGAAACAAGTTCACTGGTTTTGAAGTTGAAATTGAATTTTCGGTAGTGCTGTTATTTATCCAAAGCGGTGCAGCTGAAGCCGTAACGTGGGACACCACTTCACCTATCACTTTCAACGAAGGATAATTTAAATTCGCATATACATATTGTTCAACTCCCAATCCCATAGTACGACAGGAAAAAAGAAAATGCTCCAGGTTATTGTTTCGTATTGCATAAAATCCAACTATTCCATAATCACCAAACTTATCATTAACAGTAATATAAGCACATGTAGCATCCTTGTTTTCTATGAGTTCTTTCAGTTCTTCTTTCGAAATTCTTTTCTTGGTGTAATTAAGTTGATTGGCACGAGACAGTAAGTCATGAATGCGTGTTAGTTCAGGCATACAATCTTCAATAATGTTTACTTTTATATTGCAGGCATAAAGAAATTCTTCGTTGTTATCATACTCCTTCTTTTCAGTTTCCTTTTTTTCGAGCAGTTTATATTGTTTGAGTCGTGTATGATTTAAATCTGTCTTTTCCTGCTTAGCCACAAATTCAATCAACTCTTGAATAATCTGCGGACTTGCCACCATAATTTCTGGTGAATAATGCTTTGCTTCTTCCAGGTTGGTAATTTCATCATCTATAAAAAGAACATTTTCTGCTCGTAACGACATATTTTTAATAAGATTATAAATTCGTTGCCCCTTTGAAGTCCAGTCTATTGAGGGAAAAACAAAATAATCGAAAATTTCAAGATCAGTCAGTTTATCAGCGACTACTCCAAATGTATTTTTTGAACAGATTGAATTCATAATACCACAATTTGTAAGCGATTTGACTAACTCAATATTACTTAAAATTGACTGAATATCATCTTCTTTGATAGTCCCCGACCAAAAAGTATTATCTAAGTCCCAAATTACTAATTTTATTTTTTTAGTATCCATAATTCATTCATTTTAAACAAATTATTCCCATCTTTATATACTTATATCTATATTATATTTATTACAATAATGAGAATTATACAATTATAAATTCTAAACAGTCACTTCTCAGAAAAAGTTCATCATTAAGACCTGATTAATAATGATAATATACAACCAATTAAGGACAACCTGACTGGAACTATTTCAATTGAAAATTAAGAAGATAGTGATAGATACTTGCAAACAATAAATTATATAATAAACAAAGGCCAATGTAAAAAACAAATAACAGTAAGAACATATAGTTCATATTTACATAAAAAAAGTACACTTGTGAACACAGTTAAAGAGTTAGTTGTTCACTAGGTTGTAAGCTGTAAAAATTAAAGTGCAAATGAAATCAATTCTGACAATAGCCGCTGTGAGTGGTCTTTTAGCCGTTATGCTTGGAGCATTTGGTGCCCATGTACTAAAAAAAATGATTAGCCCCGAAATGCTCGAAACCTATAAAACCGGTGTGCAATATCATTTCTATCACACATTTGCCCTTTTAGCAGTCGGAATTCTCATGCATTTCAATTCATCCAAAACCCTCAAATGGTCGGGCTGGTTGTTTATCGCCGGCATCATTCTTTTTTCAGGTTCGCTTTACATGTTGTCAATCACGGGCATTAAAGCATTGGGCATTATCACTCCATTCGGAGGTGTAATATGGATTGTAGCCTGGATGTTGTTGGCTGTACATTGCAGTAAGGAAAAAATATAAAGTATAGTCTTTTCAGCACAGTTTAATGAGTAGACAGCAACGTAATAGTACAATATTGCGTGCAATTTCAGCTGGTTTGAGGTATTTTCCGCTCAAACAGTTGCAGTTTCTCTCATGATATATTACCTTTATAGCTCGATAGAAAATGAACTTATTTTAAGGAATTATTTAGGTATGAAGGAAAAAATAAACTGGTTGCACGCCATGTATGTATTTGGCATCATTTCACTTATAATAGGTGCTATCAATCCGATAGAAAGGTCAATAGTTATATGTTTGGGCAGCGTTTTAATTGGTTTATCTACTTACCTGAACAAAGATCGTCATTGGAAGATATTTTTTATATCTGCAATTTTAATTATACTGGGAGTCACAGCTTTAATTTATATTTCGTATATAGGTGGTTTTGGGAGCAAATCCACACTTTCTATTTGGTGGCGGGCAACAATTCTCCCCTATCCTATCGGCTGGTTGCTTTCAGCCGTTACTTTAATCGTCCGGCTTTCAAAAAATATGAAAGGCAATATGAAAAAATAGTACATTTTTTCTATAATTATCCTGAATTTAGTTTGATAATTAATTAGAATGAGTTTACTTTACACTTAAATCTGTTTTGATTACAAATTTATATTTTATATATGCATTTATTAGTTATTGGTATTAATTTCAAAACGGCAGATATTGACGTACGCGAAAAACTTCATTTTTCTAATGAAGTTACGTCTAATGCATTAAGCCGTTTAAACACATATAAATCCATCAATGGAGGCGTAATTTTATCAACTTGTAACCGGGTTGAAATTTACACTTCAGTGAGCGATGTTGAAAAAGGAGGCGAAGATGTAATTGATTTTATCAGCACATTTCATGCTATTCCTACCGAAGAACTTTTGCCTATTGTATATAAAAAGAATTGCCAGGATGCGGTGGTTCACTTGTTTAAAGTGACTTCCAGCCTGGATTCAATGGTTTTGGGCGAATATCAGATACAGGGACAAGTACGCGATGCTTATTTTTTAGCAAAGGACAATAAATCAACTAATGGTCTGCTGAATAAGGTTTTTCAAACCGCCATACAGATAGGAAAAAAAGTGCGTTCGGAAACCAAAATTGGCGATGGATCGGTATCTGTAGCCACATTGGCGGTAGATATGGTGAAACAAATTTTTGAGGACAGAACAAACCTGAATGTACTGCTTATTGGTGCCGGGAAAATGTCGAACCTCACTGTTGATTATTTACAACAACAATTCTCCGATTGTAACATCACAATTACCAATCGCTCTGGTGCAACTACACTTGCACAACGAACAGACAGTAAAACAATTGAATACACAGAGCGTTTTAATGCTATTTTGGAAAATGATGTTATAATTGCTTCCACCAGTGCTCCAAACTTTATCATGTGCCGGCATGAAATAAACATGATGGAAGAAGCACTGCAAGGTAAAACCCGCATTTTCATTGATTTATCTATTCCGAGAAACATTGATCCTGAGATTAATAAAATAGTAAATTGCTTTGTATATTCCATTGATGATATAAACAAAATGATAGATTCAAACCTGGATAAAAGAAATCTGGAAGTATCGAAGGCTGAAAAAATCATTCAGGAAATTTCTGAAGATTATTTTGACTGGTATTCCAAACAATTCATCATGCCTACCATGATGGAGATAAAAAAAGGTCTGATAACCCTGAAACAAAGTACATTGGATCTCCACCAACCTTTTGTCAACAAACTGGACGAAACAGAGAAAGAGGATTTGAGTGAGTTGCTGGATGCTTATTCCGATCGAATCATTAAAGTAATCATGGCCAATTTGCGGAAAGCGAGTACCAAAGAGGAAATGATTTCGATCACTAAGACATTAAAAAAATCCTTCACAATAGATGCTCATGAGCAAGAATAGAAAATACATTGTTGCCACCAGACCAAGCCTACTTGCCTACACTCAAACCCAACAAACGGTTCAATTACTGAAAGATAAAAATCCAGATTTCGAATTTGAAATTGTAAAAATTTCTACACACGGCGATGCTGTGACCGATAAACCATTGACTGCGTTTGGCGGAACAGGCGTATTTGTAAAGGAACTTGAAAATGCAATTTTGGAAGGTAAAGCTGATTTTGCTATCCACAGCCTAAAGGATGTGCCAAGCATTCAACCCAATGATTTAGTACTTGCTTCATTTCCTGAAAGAGAAGATCCTCGCGATGTATTGCTAATCAAAAACGGACTCGACATCAATGATTTGAAGGATAATTGCATTATTGGCACCGGAAGCCCACGTAGGATTGTGCAAATAGCTGAGCTGAAACCATCTGCCGTTTTCACCGATTTACGTGGAAATATTGATACCCGGTTACGCAAACTCGACGAAGGACAATATGATGCTATCGTACTTGCTGCTGCCGGCCTTAAAAGATTAGGGAAAAAAGTGGATATGAAAAGTTTTCTCCCTGTAGAAAGCTGTATTCCTGCCATCGGACAAGGTGCCATTGCCATTGAGTGCCGAAAGGATAATGCGGAAACAATTGAGCTGCTTAGAACCATCAATGACAACGATACAGAAACAGCCATTGTGGCCGAACGAAGTTTCATGAAAACCATAGGTGGAGGATGTAAATTTCCGTTGGGAGCTTATGCCACTATCGAAAATGGCAAAGTACAATTGGCAGTTATGCTGGGAAATCATCATACACATCAAATCATTCGACTATTCGGGAATGCATTCATTGCAGATGCCGAAGAATTAGGTCGGAAACTTGCCGGGGAAATTATACGTGAAGCTGATAAACTTGGTATGGAAATTATTAATCATTAATCCTTACCGATGAGCAGTTTATCCAACCAAATAATTATATCGACCAGACCACTGACCGAAGATGACTCCATAAAAGAACAGTTGGTTGCAAAAGGTGCGTGTGTGTTGGACTTTCCAATGATAAAAACAGTTGGAATGGAATTGACGGATGAATTGAAATCGATACTTCTACAGATGATTGATTATGAATGGATTGTATTTACAAGTAAAAACGGTGTTCTCAATTTCTTCAGGCTGCTAAGCGAATTAAAAATAAGTTCGGAGGAAATTGTCTCTAAAAAAATTGCCGTTATTGGCAAAAGTACGGGTGACGAAGTCCTGAAACAAAACGGAAATCCACACCTTATATCGTCAGGAAAAAACGCCGAAGATTTGCTGGTCGAAATACAAAAAGAAATTAAACCAACCGATAAGGTGTTGCTGGCTTTGGGAGAACTGGCTGAAAATAAACTTGAAACAGGCCTTAACGGATTGTGTATCGCGCATAGAATAAATGTGTATAAAACCTTAGAGTTAGATTATACTTCCAATGAAATTATTGAGCTGATTAGGCAAGACAAGTATCAGATTATACTTTTCACCAGCCCATCCGGATTCCGGAATTTCAATAAAATAATGTTAGCAAATAAAATCACCGGCAAAATAAGAGCAGCGTGCATAGGTAAAACTACCGAATTAGAAATGCTGAAAAACAATTGCCAGCCTTTGGTTGTTTCTCCGAAGTCAGATGCAGTCAGTTTTGCTACCGAAATAGACCGATTTTTAAATAACAACATAATATAAAAGCTATGTCATTCCCTATTACAAGACTTCGCCGTCTGAGAAAGAATCCCATTCTTCGCGGTATGATTTCAGAAACTACTATCAGTGCAGATGATTTAATAATGCCTTTGTTTGTTTGTCCAGGTACAAACATAAATAACCCGATTTCTTCTATGCCCGGTAATTCGCAGTTATCCATCGATTTGCTAGTTGAAGAATGTGCTAAAATACTGGCAGTTGGTGTTAAATCGGTTTTGCTTTTTGGTATTCCCGAAAGCAAAGATGAAACCGGAGAAGTAGCTTGTGGACACAACAGTATTGTTCAAAAAGCGATTCGTGCTATCAAAGAACGGTTTGGCAACGATATACTGATTGTAGCTGATGTTTGTAACTGTGAATACACTACACACGGACATTGCGGAACAATTGTGGACGGTGATGTTGACAATGACCTTACGGTTGTAACACTGGCCAAACAGTCGCTTTCATTGGCTCAAGCGGGTGCAGATGTGATTGCCCCGAGCGATATGATGGATGGACGAGTAAAGAAAATACGTGAAATATTAGATGAAAATGGTTTTAGCCAAACACCTATTATGGCTTATTCCGCAAAATATGCTTCAGGTTTTTACGGACCATTTCGTGAAGCTGCCGAATCGGCACCCAAGTTTGGTGATCGTCGCAGCTACCAAATGAATCCGGCAAACTCAGACGAAGCCATGCGCGAAATAGCGTTAGACATTGAAGAAGGCGCTGACATAGTTATGGTTAAACCGGCTATGAGCTATCTGGATATTATCCGTCGAACAAAAGATACATTCAATATTCCTATTGCGGCCTACAGTGTTAGCGGTGAATTTTCTATGGTGAAAGCTGCCGCTGCTAACGGTTGGATTGACGAAGAACGCATTATGATGGAAATAGCAATGTCCATTAAAAGAGCCGGAGCAGACATTATCATCACCTATTATGCGAAAGAAATTGCCGAGGTATTGAACAGAAAATAAATACAATCCCTGAAGGGAAAATATAGTATGAATACCGAAAAAAGTAAAATAGCTTTTCAGAAAGCACGCGAAATAATTCCGGGAGGAGTAAATTCACCTGTCAGAGCCTTCAAAAGCGTTGGCGGACAACCACTTTTAATCAGCAAAGGCAAAGGCTCAAAAATTACCGATATTGATGGAAATGAATTCATTGATTTTATCAGTTCCTGGGGTCCTTTAATTTTGGGTCACGCTTATCCACCTATCGTTGAAGCAATTCAAAAAGCTGCTGAACTGGGAACCAGTTACGGTGCACCTACTTTGCAGGAAACTGAAATGGCAGAACTAATCGTCAGCATGGTTCCGTCGATTGAAATGGTAAGAATGGTAAGTTCCGGAACGGAAGCAACCATGAGTGCCATTCGGTTGGCCCGCGGTGTTACGGGCAGAAGCAAAATTCTGAAATTTGCTGGCTGCTATCACGGACATGGCGACAGTTTTTTGATTAAAGCCGGTTCAGGTGCATTGACACTTGGATTGCCCGACAGTCCGGGCGTTCCCGAAAGTATAGCTAAAGATACACTCACTGCCAATTACAATGACATTGCTTCGGTAGAAAAAATATTTGCTGAATTTGGAAATGAAATTGCAGCAATCATCGTCGAACCGGTTGCCGCCAATATGGGTGTGGTTCTTCCTGAAAAAGGATTTTTAGAAGGGCTTCGGAAAATTACCGAAGATAATGGCTCATTGCTGATTTTTGATGAAGTGATTACCGGTTTCAGACTATCACCTGGTGGAGCGCAACAATATTACGATGTGATGCCCGACATTACTACACTTGGAAAAATTATTGGTGGTGGTTTGCCTGTTGGTGCTTATGGTGGAAAAAAACCCATTATGGAGCAATTGGCACCTGTAGGACCAATCTATCAGGCAGGAACTTTATCGGGAAATCCGTTGGCAATGGCAGCCGGAATAGTTATGCTTAAAACTTTGAGAAACAATCCATCTATCTATATCGAACTCGAGCGAAAAGCAGCGAAGTTGGAAAAAGGATTGAAAGAAAATTTGCAAAAAACCGGAACAAAAGCTGTGATTAATCGCGTCGGGTCTTTGATGACTCTGTTTTTCACCGATTTGGAAAAGATTGAATCCTTTGAACAAGTGATGCAGTCGGATCAGGCAAAGTATGCAAAGTATTTTAGTATGGCACTGGAATCGGGCATTTACCTGGCACCTTCACAATTCGAAGCTGCTTTTATTTCCAATGCACACAGCGAAGAAGATATTGAAAAAACAATAGAGTCGAGCTTGAAGGCAATGAAAGAATTAAAAAATTAAATGCCACCTAAATCTTATTTTATTATTAAAACAATATGTCAAATTCAATATTTATAGATACGCTCAAAGGCATTAAAACAGAAAGACCACCGGTATGGTTTATGCGCCAGGCGGGCAGGATTCTTCCATCTTACCTCAAAATGCGCGAAAAGTACAGCTTTCGTGAGCTCATGTTGCAACCTGAACTTGCAGCTGAGGTTACCTTACTTCCTGTAAATGAACTGGGAATAGATGCGGCTATTTTGTTTTCGGATATACTTGTAATCCCCGAAGCATTGGGAATGGACTTGAAATTTACGGACAAAGGACCTATTTTTGAATCGCCACTGCGTGATATTCAGAATCAACTTAAAAGCCTGAAACCCGACTCGTCGAAACTTGAACACATCTACAAAGCATTGGATATTATCAAACAGAAGAAACCCGAAAATGTAGCATTGATAGGATTTTGCGGAGCACCATTTACAACCTTTTGTTACATGGTTGAAGGCAATAGCGCCAATCATAGTTTTTCCAACGCCATTAAATTATTTTACAGTAATCCCGATTTGTCTGCTCAGATTTTGGAAATAATCACCGAACTTTCTATAGAATATGCAACTACTCAGGCAGCACATGGAATTGATGTTTTCCAACTGTTTGAAACGCATGCAGGTTTGATTCCATCCGATTTGTATATCGATCGGATTCTTCCGTATGTAAAACGAATTACAAACGCAGTGAGAAGTAAAAATACTCCGGTAATATTCTTTCCAAAAGGTATTGGCGCCGGAATTTCAAGCATAAATAAAGACATTGCCGACTTTGTAAGCATCGACTGGCAAATGTCAATGAACGATGCCAGGGCTTTGTGTGACAAAGAAATAGGTATTCAGGGCAATCTTGATCCACGCATATTGTCCATAGACAATAAAATACAATTAGAAAAAGAACTCGAAAAATATCTTGAGTTCGGAAAATTGAACCAAAACTGGATTTTCAATGCAGGTCACGGTTTATCGCCTGACAATAAAGTTGAAAATGTAAAGTTCGTGGTAGATTGGGTTAAGAAAACTAATTGGAAAAGAAATTAAACATTTTACATTCTAACTACTTACAATTCGATGAAAATAACTCCTCAATTTCTCTACAAATACAATAAAACCGGTCCACGATACACCAGTTATCCACCGGCAACAAGCTTTAGTACGAATTTTACTTCAGCTGATTTCATACCTGCGGTCATAAAATCTAACGACGAATATCCGGAGAGTATCTCCATCTATATTCACATTCCATTTTGTCCGCAACTGTGCTTTTTTTGCGGTTGTAATACTACTGCTTTTGAAAGTGCAGCCAAAATCAGACGCTATATTGATTGCGTGTTGAAAGAGATAGACACTGTGGCTCAACACATTGATAAATCACGCAAGGTTAGCCAGATTCACTGGGGCGGTGGAACTCCAAATTCCATTAATTTCGATTTTATTGAAGAAATTATCAATAAAATAAAATCTCATTTCAGCTTTAAAGAAAAATGTGAAGTGGCCATAGAATGCAGCCCGGCTTATCTGGACATGGAACACATTGACCGATTGGCAAAAATTGGCTTTAACCGCTTGAGCCTTGGCATCCAGGATTTTCATCTTGATGTATTGAAAGCTATCAACCGCAGACCTTCAAAACATCCAATTGAGCAAGTGATTCAACGCATTCGTGAGAACAAATTTAGTGGTGTGAACCTTGATTTGGTTTATGGCTTGCCACTTCAAACACTTGAAACTTTCAAAGAAAATATACAAAAAGCAATAGCACTTTCGCCGGATAGAATTGTCACATTTTCGTACGCCCACGTGCCTTGGGTAAATTCGTTGCAGAAACAAATGGACGAAAATAAGATGGCGAATCCGGAAGAAAAACTAAGCATGCTTTTGTTG
>Ga0209123_1000845_pt1 | contig 35165 bp, 18 predicted proteins | sample BarGraIncu00431A_FD_184500 | JGI IMG/M metagenome (GOLD analysis project Ga0209123, IMG submission 184500) | Arctic peat soil microbial communities from Barrow, Alaska, USA - Barrow Graham LP Incubations 004-31A (SPAdes) (version 2) | ecosystem: Environmental > Terrestrial > Soil > Wetlands >... | reverse complement strand
TGTTTTTTTTTGTTTTTTGAATCATTTTTTTTGATGAGAAGCAGATTCGTGAATTTGTCTGCTTATAGTCTCTAGTTATCAATATATTATGATTGTTGTAAAGTTGCCTTTTACAAATTAGTCCCAAATTTTTGGTCGTTATTTTTTTTAGCTTTAGTCTAGTTGAGACAGGCAATTATTTCGTTTTCAAAAGTATGCTATATTTTTGATATTACCAAATATTAGAAGGTTAATTTTGTATTAGCAGAAAAGGATTGTAAAATGACTTTTTGGAACTTGAATATTTTGTTTTTTTTACATTAATTTGGGTTAATATAGATTCAACCCTATAACAATAGAAACAGATACAAAAGAATTATGACTAAACTGTGACTTAGATTACAACTTTATTATAAAATGGGAAGATGAAAAAACCCTACAAAATTAATATTTTGTAGGGTTTGGCTTTTAGATGTTGTTTTTTGGCTTATTCTTTTTGCGGAGAGGAAGGTAAGTGAACCTTTGCTCTAGTGCCCCTATTAGTCAGCACGTTATATTTGTTGTAAAATTGATTGTTACGATTTAGTCCCAAGTTTTTGGCTTTCAATTTGGCTGCCTTTGACATCGATATGTCATGCAATTATTTCGAATTCAAAAGTAGACTTTATTATTGAAATTGACAAATATTTTTGTATTAATCTTTCACCTAAAAAAAAACAAAAAATGATTATTGAAAACTGATTATTCCATTTATTACAATTAGATAGAATTCATTTGAGTAAATAATAGATTGCTCTCCAAATCATATAAGAAACTACCTTACATAAGAATATTTGGTAAATTTAAGTGCCCTAAAAGTAATTATTTTTATACAACTTCTTATATAATTTCAAAACTTAAGTTTAAAGCACTTTTGACTGTATGCATGTTTATTTTTTTGAAACATTAAATAACTATTCTGCACCCACTAACAAGATCAGAAGTTATTTGCCACATCAATAATTGGGAGAAGGGTTTTTGATTATTCTTCTTAGTGGTTTGGGTAATAGAATGAGTTTAGCAAAAGTGTCTGTTCCTTTTCCTTAATGGTCTCTAAACATTCCAATTACTTTTTTTAGCTTTAACGTTCTAACTACTTTTTCTGATGAATTATTGTAGGAGTTAATGTCGGAGTTAAATAGAAATCTAAATACGTGTTCTATGTGCTTATTCAAGCTCTTCTGTAAGGCAATATTCTTATGATTCAGTTTATCTGAATATGTTGTAAGTAATTTTGTAAATCTGTCTAAAATCGAGTTGCGATCGATATTCTCCCTCAATTCTGTTTTTTTGTGTATTGCCTCTCTAATTTATTCAGCCAATTGCGATGACCATGTTTGTGAGGTACCCAATTCTGTCAAATAAGTCATTTATAACAAGATGTGAGCTAAATATATTTGATGGTCAGCAACATCCACATTAAATACAGTAAGAAGCATGACGGTCAGCAATTAAAATAGAGTTTGGCAATCCATTTTCAAAATGCTTATTTACAGCCCGTTTTCCCCGTGATTTGTCGCTATAAATATAGCACAATTTTGTGTTTGCCAAGCCCACATCCAACGTAGTTCACCGTTAATATTCTCCCTTGTTTCATCAGCTCCAACCATTCTTGATTGTTCTATACTGTTACGAATTTCATTGTATGCAAGTAATGATTTTCAGGAAATATCCTGCAATATATTATCAACCGTACCTTGACTGAGATTTATTCCGTAACAATCACGCAAGACCTCTGTCAACCGCTTGTAAGGAATTGAATACAACTCAAATAAGTTACCAGTGCACGAATGTTTGTTCAATAAGATATTTTAGAGCGAACACTCTTTGGACACACCACTTGAGAGCAATGACCGCAACTTCACTTTTTCTTACATAATTGAAACAGGAGCTTGTAGCATAGTCTACTGATAGAAGGTTGTTTTAGTGAAATTTATAATTAGATTTACTTTTTTGGTGAATTTCGCGAAAACGATAGGATGGGTTTTCGTAGGCCATAAAGCGATACCAGTAAAAGCAAAAAAAAGGATAGCAAATTGCCATCCCCTTTACCTTTACTGTATAACGCAGAAAGTTTATTGCTAATTGGTTGCTCCCTAGCAGAGCCTATTTTCTCTTCAACTTTCTGGTTACAAAGATAATGACTTTCTGATTAAGATGCTAATAAAGTATAATAACATTCTTGAAATTTGGAATACAACATAGAAGTAGTTACGAATAAACTCACTCAATATAAGTTTGTATCGTTAATGATTCAAGACATGCTTATATCTCAAATAATTACACTACAGTAATATGTTTCGTTCTAATAATTAGAACATTGTTAATTCATAATGGTGTAATATGTTTTATCCATTCCATAACATTTGCTGGAGATCGTTGACTCAAGAACTCTTTTTTCATAAAATCCATATAAGGTGCTACATATTGGAAAAATTGAGAATAGCCTTTACATAAATAATTCAATCCAGGTTCTCACGTATTCGTAATTGTAAAACGATTTTTGGGACACTCACCATTACAGGCAAAAAGAAATTCACACTCTTTACATTGAACAGGAAGACTGTTAGACTTTTTATCACCAAAGGCAAACTGTTTTTTGCTGTAGAGCATATGAACTAATGTTTCGCTGTTTATATTACCTAATTTATATTACGGAAAAACAAAATGATCACAAGAGTACAAATCCCCCATTGAATTCCAGGACACCTGCGTGTCCACAATTTTTTGCCATAGTGCATACCCCCCGAGCTTCTCCGACCCAATTAGCTAATGTCGAATCAAAAATTTGAATGAAGTAATTACAAACATCGTTGCTTACCCATTCATCAAAAATAGCACAAAGAAAATTTCCCCATTGCTCCGGAGAGATACTGAAATCTGCCAGTTCTGCCTTTTCATCTTGAATTGGAGTGGGCAAAGTCAAACCATCTTTTCGTTGAGACAATCTTTCAACATTTGGCGTAAACTGAATATAATGACAATCTATTTCTTTGAAAAAACGATAAAAGTCCAGCGGATAATCCGCATTGAAATCATTGACAACAGCCATGACATTATATTCAACACCATATTTTTTAAGCATCTCAATACCTTTCATTACTTTGACAAAAGTTGGTCTGCCTTGCTTGTCTTTCCGAAACTCATCATGAAACTCCTGAGGTCCGTCAATAGAAATCCCAACTAAGAAGTTATTCTCTTTGAAAAACTTACACCATTCATCCGTTAATAATGTTCCATTTGTTTGAATACAATTGTCTATCGTTTTCTCTTTAGCATATTGTTTTGTATTTGTATCGCTTTTTTATAAAAAGCAACAGGTCGCAAAAGCGGCTCACCCCCATACCAGGTGAATAAAACTTGTGACATAGTTTGCAACTGAATATATTCTTCTACGAATTTTTCCAGTAAGACATCACTCATATTGTGATTGACTGTCTCTTTATATAATTTGGATTTTTCCAGATAATAACAATAATCACAGGCTATGTTGCATGCTGCCCCTACGGATTTTGCCATGACATAAAGAGGTTTGGCAAAAGGCATGATTGTATTCTTAAACATAGATAAAAATTATTGAACTAGTTAATTTGCTTTGGCAGCAAATCTAAATTGTGACGAAGAAATATATCCGAAGCTGATTTTTTTTTCTAATGCTTTATCAAACAGCTTAGATAGGATATCAACTTTTGTGTTGATTGCTTTTAAAATTAATGATATATCTAAAGCAATAACTTTTAGGTTGTAAATATACAAAATATCAACAAGATGAAATATAGTTATATACTTATATTATTCATTTTCAATCAAAATAATATTATCAGTTTATCATTGTAAAATTAAGCTAAATGAATACTTATATACTTTATTTTTTAGCAAGAATTCTTTATGAACCCGCTATATTCAACTTTCATCTCCCCCCTGCCCCATTAGTATGCAGTAAATATATACATAACTTTTATTCAAGCCGTTGTGCAACAATTATTCAATTATAAAGTTCATTATATTTCTGTTTTTATCAACTTTAGATAAGAAAATCAAAATATAAGATAAGTTTGAGACTTATTCTTTTCCCTACATTTGCATATCGATTTATTTCTATAAAACTTTAAAAAATATAGTAGATGAAAAAAGATTCACATTCCTCACTCTGGAAAAAATGCCATTTATTTCCATCATGGTTTTTCTTCTTCTTTTTTGCACTGTTCCTTACTTTATCTGCGAACGCGCAAACAAATTCACAAACTACCATAAAAGGCTCTGTTACCGATAGTAATGGGGAATCTATTATCGGCGCAACGGTTGTTGCAGTAGATAATAAGAAAGTTGGTACCATTACCGATGCTTTCGGCAATTTTCAGATCAAATTTTCTTCCACTACAAAGGCTTTACAGATCAATTATTTGGGTTATGCCCTTCAGGAGATCGAATTAAAGGGTCAGACGTATATAAAGGTTGTGCTGGAAGTGGATTCAAAAATGCTGACAGATGTAGTAGTGGTTGGTTATGGTTCTCAAAAAAAGGAGTCCGTGATCGGGGCAATTTCAACGGTGTCGAGCAAGGACATTTTGAGATCACCTGTCGGTAATATATCGAATGCACTGGTTGGACGTGCTTCCGGTCTGACGGCCATTCAAAAATCGGGTGAACCGGGGCTTGACCAGGCAACCATACGTATACGTGGTATCGGGACTTTCTCGGGCGACCAGAATCCATTGGTGGTCATTGATGGTATTGTTCAGTCGCTGGAGACCATGAACTCGCTTGATGCGAACGAGATCGACAATATCAACCTGCTAAAAGATGCTTCGGCCACTGCCGTGTATGGTGTGCGGGGTGCTAACGGCGTTATCATTATCACCACGAAAAAAGGGGTGGCCGGCACACCGCAAATGTCATTCACGGCCAATTATGGGTTTAACAACCCGTCTTCCATGGCAAAACTTACCAATTCATACGATTACGCGGTATTGCGTAATGAAGCCCTTCGCAATAATGGATTGAATCAGCCGGATAAAATATTAAGTGACGACGAGCTTTGGAAATTTGCCAATAACAGGGATTATACCAGCAAAGAAATTGCCGCCATGACCTTTCTTACCGAAGAGCAACGGGTGGCATTAAGTAATAGCCCGGCTGTTTATTATGGAAGTCATGATTATCTGAATGAGATATTCAACCAGACTGCTCCGCAACAACAGTATAATCTTAATTTATCGGGGGGTAGCGAAAAAGTAAAATACTTTGTATCGCTGGGTTATTTGAATCAGGAAGGTATGCTCAATAATTTCGGAATGAAAGATACGCCTGCCGATACCCGGAATCAACGAATCTCTTTTCGGAATAATTTTGATTTCAACTTTGTAAAGAATTTAGAATTTAATGTGAGTGTATCCGGTCAGTTTGGAAATTTCAGAACATTTGCCCCTGAATCAGGAAATTTAGATACAGGTGGCCGTTATCGCGATATTGTAGTCAACATTTACGAAGCACCCCCATTTATTGGTCCCGGAGTACTGGACGGAAAATTGGTTGCCGGATATGCCGGACTCAAACCGGATAACAACGCGATGGGTGTAAGTCCGGTAGGGGCCTTGTTAAAAGGAAAAAATATCGGGAATTTAAACCGGAACAATATCAATATATCCACACGACTGAAACATACGATGGATTATCTGATCAAAGGATTATCTATCAGAGGTGCCTTTTCGTACGAGAACAACTTTAGCAAAACAACCAGCATAACTTCCAATCTACCAACTTATCTATTTACCCGTAATCCGGAGAATCCGAACGAATTTCTTTTCTTCGGCGGGGAATTGAACAGCAGAACTGTTTCAGAAAAGTCATTCTCTAAAAACTATAAAGTATACGTAGAGGGTGGTATCGATTACCAACGGAAAATTGATAAACATGCCGTTACAGCACTGGCATTGGTTACTGCAGAACGGAGAACGATGGCCGGTTTACTTTACAACGTTCCTCAGGGCATGTATGGTGTAGTAGGAAGGGTTACTTATGCCTACGATGATAAATACCTGAGTGAAATAAACATGGGATACAACGGTTCTGAAAACTTTGCCCCGGCCAGGCGTTTTGGATTATTCCCGGCCGTATCCCTGGGATGGATTGCTTCCAACGAATCATTTTTCCCGAAGAACGATTATGTAACCTGGGTAAAAATCCGCGGATCCTACGGACAAACGGGAAACAGCAATATTGGCGGACGCCGTTTTATGTACTTACCCGGAACATGGGGAGCTTATAGTAGTTACAGTTCACCTCTACAGGGTTATTATTTTGGCTATACCGATGGGACCTATCTATCTACAAAATTTCCAGGAAAATACGAACAATCAGTAGGAAACCCAGACGTAACCTGGGAAAAGAAAGAATCGTCGAATATCGCTTTGGATGTCAATTTCTTCAAAGACCGTATGTCTTTATCCATGGATCTTTTCAAGGAAGTACGGAATAATATCCTTACCACACTGGCTACTATCCCTGGTATAATAGGACTTGACAACGGTGTATTACCTCCGATGAATGTAGGTTCTATGGAAAATAAAGGTTTTGAAGTAAACCTGAAATGGAGGGACAGAGTAAAGGATTTCACCTATGAAATAGGAGGTCAGGTTTCTTATGCAAAAAATAAAATTCTTGAAAAGGCAGAACCACCTTATCCTTACAACTGGATGAATGAAACCGGCTTCTCATACGGACAATATAAAGGTTATTTGAACGATGGGTTCTACAACACAGCCCAGGAGGCAGCAAATCATCCTTTCAACACCACAGCCGGTAATAATGCACAGGCAGGTGATTTACGGATAACTGATATAAATGGCGATGGTATAATCAATGAAAAAGATAAAGTTCCAATCGGATATTCCAACGTTCCACGTTTTGCCTTTAGTTCCAGCCTGTTTTTAGGGTATAAAGGATTTGAAATATCTGCTTTGTTCACAGGGACAGCTCAGGGATCATTTTTGATGGAAGGTTATCTGATTAATCCTTTTACTACAGGAAGCGGCAATGCCATGCAATATATGTTTGACGAACGATGGACCAAGGAAAAATATGCTACGGGTCAGTCTATTACTTATCCGCGTGTGTCGGCTAATACGATCAATGGCACACAAAACGGGTTAGGGAATTCATTCTGGATACGTTCTACGGATCATATCAAACTTAAAAACGTAGAAATTGCATATTCTTTCACCAAACAAAGATGGCTTGCGAAAGTACACTTATCATCTTTGAGGTTATATGCCAATGCCAACAATCTGATCACCTGGAAGAGAAAAGAATTGATTGACGCCATTGATCCCGAGTTAGTACAAGATCAATATACTTCCGAGGGTGCAATTTACCCCATCGCGAAGACTGTGAATGTTGGTTTTAAAATTCAGTTTTAAATACATACGACCATGAAATATATATATAGAACATTAATTATAGCGATATCCATTTTAGGCAATACTTCCTGTATTGACGATTACATCGTGACACCTGATATTGTGGGTTTAGACGTAAATAAAGTATTTAGTTCGGCCAAAAATGCCGAAGGTGCCATTGCATTAGCTTATGCCTACAATTTATCATCGGGCCTGCCTGTTAATACGTGGTCGCCCCCTTATATGCCTTATGGAACAACAGAAGGATATATCGGTGGTGAAGACCTGAGTGACGTATCGTGGACGTACGAACCGGCACTGACTTCATCGGGCATGACGGCAGCCGGACCGGGTTCTTTGAATGGTGCCGCATTGAGCGACGACCACTTCCCGTTTAATTATAAATATATTCGCCAGGCCTGCATGGTCATGGAAAATATAGATAAGGTCCCTGATCTGACAGAAGCCGATAAAGCAATTATCAAAGGTGAAATGAAGGGCCTCATAGCTTTCCGTCACATGGAAATGTTGAAACGCTACGGTGGTGTACCGTTGGTTGACCGTTCGCTTACCGTACTGGATTATTTAGAACGTTCCAGCGTTCAGCAAACAGTTGACTTTATACTCAGGTTGTGCAACGAAGCGGAAGTACTAATTGGTGATCATATGTGGTCCACAGAGTGGACGGGTAGATTTAACAAAGGTATTTTATTGGCTATTAAGGCTGAAACATTGACCTATGCTGCCCGCCCATTATTCAACACGGATAAACCGTATCTGGACTTGTCACCCAATAATCAGTTTATTTGCCTTGGCAACTACAGTGAGCAACGATGGCAAGATGCTATTAAAGCGAATCAGGATGTGATTGAATGGGGTAAACTGAATGGATACGTGCTGATTGATACCGATAACCCATTCGATGATTTCGGTCGTGCAGTGGGTATAGTGAATAGCCCTGAAGTTCTGTTAGCTTATAATCAGCAAGGTGGAGGAGCCTCTACCACAGGAGGCGGCATGTTGAATATGTATTCTGCCAATCCACAAAAAGGGGGTACCGTTGATTGCGATTACCGGGGAACCAGTTACGAAATGCTAATGAACTTTCATAAAAATGATGGAACTGACCAAACTTGGGCAGGTCCTGTTACCGCGCTTCCGTATCAGGATTATTACGACAGAGCACAAGAAATGGAACCACGTTTTAAAGCTTCTATCTGGTGTTTCGGCATTGACCCCTGGAACAATCCCGGTGATCAGTTTTGGAGCGTAAGAAGTGGGTGGCACATGAACAAATCGACCAAAAATCAGGGCATAGGACGGAATATCAAATTCTGGTACAAAGCCGGAACACGTGACTGGTTTGAATTCCCGATCTACCGTATGTCTGAGTTCTATCTTAATATGGCTGAAGGTTACAATGAAATTAAGGATAATGCGAACGCGTTGAAATATGTAAACATAATACGCAACCGTGGCGGACTAACCGATTTGACAACTCCGGATTACTCTACTTTGAAAAACAATATAGAGAGAGAGTGGGCGGTTGAATTTTACAATGAGAACCAGTTTTATCCTCACGCCCGTCACTGGAAAAAAGGCGATACAATGATTGGCGGGCGGAAAAATGTATTCAAGTTTACGTACGTTGCCGCAGCGTGGGGTGTACGTCTTCCTGAAGATTTCCGTACCTATAAACTGGCACCCGGCATGATCGGGAGTTACGCCTGGTACGACAAGATGTATCTTAGTCCGTTTAATCAGGAAGAGGTGAACAAAGGATATTTAGTACAAAATCCGGGTTATTAAAAAAAATTGCTTTACATTTAATACAGACGTTTTATGAAAATAAGAAATAAATATACATACTTGCATCATAGCAGCAGTTTTTATATGCTTTTTGCCTGTCTGTTTGCAGTAAACACCCTGGTGTATTCACAAGAGGAAGCACAACCTGCTGAAACGGTAAGAATGGAAAAACCGGGGACTACTCTCAATGAAAAACAATCATTGACCACCTATGTAAAAGATGGGGTAAAGGGTGATGAAATTGATATTCCTACCGCTTCGTTATCAAACATGTTATACGGCAGGATACCTGGACTCATTGTCTCACAAGGAGGCGGTGAACCGGGAAATGATATGGCTTCCATGGCCATACGAGGAATCGGGACGTATGGTAATTCCACCATTCCTATTTTTGTGGATGGATTTCAAATTGAAATGAATTACCTGCAGGCACTTTCGGCTTTTGAAATTGAAAGCGTCGAAGTGTTGAAAGATGCTTCTGCTATAGCGCCATTCGGTATGCGAGGTGCCAACGGAATATTGTGGATTACCACAAAACGCGGCAAGTTCGGTAAACCACAGGTGGCTTTTCAAAGCCGTTTGGGTTTTCAGCAGGCAACCGCTGTTAATAAACCGCTCGGAACAGAAAAATACACCCAACTTTATAATGAAGCTATCAGCAATGATAACGGATACTGGTCGCCGTTGTATACCCCTGCCGATGTGGAAACGCTGCCGAATATTGACTGGCACAAAGAAGTATTAAAGGAAACGACTCCCTACAAAGATGTCAATCTATCGGTAAACGGGGGAAATAAATATGCCCGCTATTATGTCATGTTGGGTTATTTAGGACAAAATGGATTGTATAATATTCCTATTAATGATACATTAGCCAATGCAAGCTACAACCGTTACAATATCCGTACAAATTTAGATTTGACTTTATCGAAATACATTGAGGCTAAAATTGATCTGGGAGGACAGGTTGCCACTCAGACTAATCCTAATTGTAACATCTCTGATTTGTGGAGTAACATGGCAAAATATCCCGGTTTGATTTATCCGGTAAAGAGTCTGGATGGGAAAGAATGGTCGGGAACGACGGTATATCCAAATAATCCGGTGGCAGAATCGCAGGCACGAGGCCGGGTCTCTTCTCATCAGCGCAGTATCCAGTTCAATATTACCTTAAAAGAGAAACTGGATTTCATTGCTTCAGGTTTGTACCTCAAAGAACGCATATCACTCAGTAACTGGGTGCGCGACGGAGCTTCAAACACACGTACGTATGCCCGTTATATGGATAGCATTGCACAAACTACCAGTTTGAATACACCCTACGTTCGCAATGAGGATTCGGGGAATGCACAATGGTCCTGGCAACATTTTGGAGCCACATTAGGGTATGACAAGGAGTGGAAAAAACATGCACTTTCCTTTTCCTTAAATGCATTGTACAATTTATACAATACAGATAAAGCCCGTAACGGGGATGCCGGACTGATGATGGATTATAAATATGCGAATGTAAATGCAGCATTAAATTACATTTACGGCAACCGTTATATCGTTGATCTGACCTTAACGGCAAGCGGCTCGGACAATTACAAGCCCGGTAACCAGTGGGGATATTATCCTACCGTAGGTTTAGGCTGGGTGATCTCTAACGAGAAATTCTTTGAAAACAAGGTAGTCGATTTCTTAAAGTTGAGGGCATCTGCCGGTACATCGGGTAATGACCCAATGGGAGAAAAACGTTTCTTGTGGCAAAAATACTATTCGGGTCAGGGTGGATTTGATACCGGAAACGGAACGCCGGCCTGGAATGGTGGACTGGGCATGATGTATCAGGCAAATCCATCGCTGTTTGCTGAGAAAAGTACAAAATATGATATCGGTATCGATGCCAGATTCTGGAACAAATTGAGCCTGGAACTGAACGGATATATGGATAAACGCTCCAACATCCTGACTGTTGAAAATATGATACCTTCCACTATGGGGGTAACAACTTCATACAGTAACGTAGGTAGCGTTACCAACAAAGGCTATGAAGCCAAATTGTCATATGCCGACCAAATAGGAAGCCTGGGTTATTTTGCCACCGCCATGATGTCCTATAACGATAATACGATAGATTATATGGCAGAAGTAGTCAGCATACAAAGTGCAGCACGAACCGGCAACGCGATCAATTCACAGTTCGGATATGTTGCCGATGGCTTTTATGACATTGCTGATTTTGATGTTGCCGGTAACCTGATCGCAGGAATTCCTACTCCTACTTTCGGCAAAGTAAGGCCGGGTGATGTAAAATACAAAGATCTGCTGGTTGATGGTGTGATTGACGAAAACGACCAGACTAAAATCGGTAATTCCTATTTGCCAAAGTATACTTATTCGTTGCAACTGGGAATCAATTTTAAAGGAATTGATATTTCCGCTTTAGTACAAAGTGCTTCAGGCCGGGATGTAAATTTACTCTATGCACCCGTACAAACAATCGCGTTCCGCAACAATGGAAATGTATTTCCGATTGCTGAGAACAGATGGGCTTATTATCCGGAACAGTATATCGATACGCGTGCAACAGCCACCTACCCCCGACTGTCGACTCAGGATAACAATAACAACTATAAGAATTCAACCTTATGGATATGCAACGGCGATTATCTAAAACTAAGGAATGTTGAGATTGGATATTCTTTCCCGAAAACTCTGTTGGATAAAATAAAGATAGAAAAATTGAGAATATTTATCAGCGGCGTAAATCTATTTGAATTCAGCAAATTAAATAAAGATTTTGGTATGAATGCTCAAGTACTCACGGGATATCCTGCCATGAAATCATATAATGCAGGTCTTACACTCAACTTTTAAAAAGAATAGCACAATGAGAAAACATATAATTTATCTTAGCGCAATATTGAGTTTAACCGCCTGTTTTACATCTTGTGAAGGCATGCTCAATTCAAAAGAGGATATATACCTGACAGACGAAATGCTGGATACGAAATATACCCAGCTATTCAATTTTGCCAACAAGACCTATTCCAATGTACAGAATGGTTTTAATGACATCGATGATAATCTTTTTGCCACCGTATCCGATGAAGCACAATATGTAACCACAACTTCCGAAGCGCAACGCTTCAATGAAGGAAGCTGGAATCAGTTTTATAACCCCGATAATTTTTACGCCAAAGGGTATCAGGGTATTTATGATGTAAATTATTTTTTGGAATATTCGGTCAACTATAAAAAACAGTTAGCACAAAACCGGGATACCTTAAGTGCCGATAACAAACGTAAATACGCCGATGATATAGTGGATATCGAAAGGTTTCGCAGTGAAGCACGTGTTTTGCGCTGTTATTATTATTTTGAGTTGATCAAACGCTACGGCGGCGTTCCGCTGGTAACGAAAACATTTGCCAATGCCGAGGAAGCTAATTTACCCAGAGAATCATTCGAAACAATTGTAGACTATATTGTGAAAGAAATAGACGGTTCACTTGCCGGATTAGTTACTAGTTGGGATGCAGCCGGAATGCCGGCAAAGGATGGCAGAGTAACGCAAGGTGCTGCACTTTGTATCAAAGCCAGAACACTGCTTTATGCTGCAAGCCCTTTGAACAATCCAACAAACGACAAAAGCAAATGGGTAAGATCAGCCCAGGCTTTCCAGGATATTATTGCTACCGGAAGATATGCGTTGTTCACTGATTATCAAACGCTTTTTCTGGAAAATGTAACAACTGACAAAAGCAAAGAAATAATATGGTCAGTGCGTATGAGTGCAAACAATCAGATGGAACGTAAAAATTATCCGATCGGTACTGCCGGGGGGAATACAGGAGTTTGTCCTTCGCAAAATCTGGTTATGGCCTATGAGCATAAAACAATTAATGCAACCAATCCGTATGCAGGCATGGATCCTCGTTATGCTGCAAGTATAGCCAATAATGGAACTACCTGGACAGCAAGACAACTGGAAATATGGACAGGTGGAGTGGATGATCAGGCGAAAAAGAATACTTCGACTACAGGATATTATCTGAAAAAATTCCTGAACGATAACCTGAACCTGACGAATGATGTTACCAAGAACAGGGGCTGGATCATATTCCGGTATGCTGAAATACTGTTGGGTTATGCTGAAGCAATGAATGAAGCATACGGGCCGGACGATAAACAAAGTAATACCCTCACGGCAAGAGATGCACTCAACATGATACGTCTACGCACTGGAGTAGCTATGAAAGCCATAACGGTGGCCCTGGCACCCGATATGCTCACATTACAAGCAAAAATAAAAAATGAACGTCGTGTGGAGCTTGCTTTCGAAGACCATCGTTATTGGGATCTGTGCCGTTGGAAAGATGCGGAAGTAGCATTAAATCAACCAATTTTAGGGGTTAAAGTAGAAAAAATAGACGGTAAATTTGTGTATACTGAATTTACAGTTAGCGAAAGAAAATTTATAGCACCTAAAATGTATTTGTATCCGATCCCTCAGTCTGAAATTGTAAAAACCGGTGGAAAACTGACACAAAATCCGGGTTGGTAATTTATTCTTAGTATAACAAAACAAACAAAACAACAAAATGAAAAAGATCTTATATAGTCTGTTCACTATAGCTTTAGTCTATGTATGCATTTCGTGCACTGACGAAAGGAAAGTAGATGTAACATCCAAAGTGTATATGCCTCAAGCCAATTATGGAGTAACGTATGTGGTTCCTAATAATGGGAACGATTTACAAAACAACAAGAATTATGAGATAGCCGGTAATAAAGTAAAAGTCTATTTAGGCGTTTACTGTTCCGGCTTAGATGCCCTGAAAGGATATTCAGTAGATATAGTCACAGGTAATACAGCTATTGAAGGCACTACTTTGCTACCTGCTTCAGCTTATACGCTACCCCTGAAAGTAACAGTCGAAAACGGGAAAAGGGAAAATTATTTTAATCTGGAAATTGATCTGGATTTCCTGAAAAACAACAGGACTAAGGTTTTTTATCTTCCTGTTTCCATTACCAACGTGACAAATTATCTATTCAACGATAATTTGACAACGACTAAAGTATTGATAAAAACAAGTGAGCTTTTAATAAAAGAGAATATTGAATAGAACTTTAAAATCGGGATATATGAAAATCAGGTTATCATCAACCGTGATATTTACTATGCTTTTTTCGCTCACGTTTATGAGTTGTAAAAATGCTGAAGTGATAGATGAACCTAAAAATGATTCTTTCATCTATATTACTCAGGCAGCACTTACTGAGCCTTATACAATTCCCGGCAATTATACTTATGAAGAAGGCAAACCGGTTTTAAATGTACCCCTGTCTGTTTATCGTACGGGTTTGAAAGAGTTAGAAGCATACTCTGTTTCGATTTTGCAGACTAATGTGGTTCTTGCTCAGACAACCAAATTACCGGCTGAAGCTTATAATCTGGCTGATACAATTATTGCAGATGCAGACAATCGGACAGTAAATTTCAACTTAGAATTAAATATAGATTTTCTAAGAAAAAATATCAAAACAAACTATTCGATTGTATTGACTCTTACTGATCCGTCGAAATATGAGCTGGACGAATCGTTGAAATCAGTCAAAATACTGATCAAAACAGAGGAATTGCTGAAAGCTGCTGATTTATATTACGACTGGGAATTGAAATTTGAAGATAACTTTGATGGTGACAAAGTCAATGTAAGCAATTGGGGAATTTATAACGGTGAAACTAAAAAAAGGGAAGCTATAACCGTTGAGAACGGATTGTTGGTTGTAACTACATCCAAAGATAAAGATGGGGTTATAACAGGTGGAGGTATGGCACATTATTCCAATTATTTGTTTGGCAGAATTGAATTCAGGGTTAGAATGGAGAGTGATCCACAGCAATCGGTAGGTGGAGTAATACTCACCTGGCCCAAAGGAGGAAACTGGCCTATTGATGGCGAAATGGATATATACGAAGTTGCTGTAAAAGACAACACATTCTCTACTTTTATGCATTATGGAGCAGATAATAGTAAAAAACAATATCGTCATGAAGTGGATAAAACAGTATGGCATATCATGCGGTTAGACTGGTTCGAAGATGTTCTTATTCTATACAGAGACGGAGAAAAAGTATGGGAAATAACCGACAAAGTTGTCATACCCCAGGTAATGCATCATCTCTGTATTCAGGCAGGACCCAATTTACCAACCATGGGCGATCCTATCAAAATGTATGTAGATTGGGTACGGATTTATCAAATAAGAAAATAGCGATCTTTTACTGTGAAATAAGATCTTGAAGTGTTGCGTACAAGAAAGAACCGACTATTGTTGTTTATTTTCAATTGCCTCCAGCTTTAAAGGCTGTGTAAAAATGAACTTATGAGGGCATGACACTTGCTAATAGAAAGTTGATAATTATTATGGATGATAAGGAAATAAGGGAAAATGGATACCTGGTACTTTTTCTACTAAGGGTAAATAAATGAATATAAGTATTATGCGAATTGAAAGTTAAATTAGTCTTAAGCCCTTAGTAGAAACCCAAACATAAAAAGCCACCCCCTTATTCCCTTATTTTCATATTGATGTTGCAATTTGAAAGTAATATTGTTTTCAATTATAGTTTTTACACAGCCTCTTTAGCTGGAGGATGATTATGCATTAAATATAGGCTTTAGCCGAATGTATTATTTCTCAATCTATTTAATATCAGTTGATATGAATTTGGCTAAAGCCTCAATCACTTTTTAAATTTCAAATCCTTCCCGTAAAGATGGGAAGCCAATTGATGAAGAAAAATGTGCGGTCTAAGCGCCTTTACCTATAAGAAAATATTGATTAAAACTTTAGAATTGAATTATATGAAAAACAAAATATCATCAACCTTGATATTTACTATGCTTTTTTCTCTCTCGTTTATGAGTTGTAAAAATGCTGAAGTGATAGATGAACCCGTAAATGATTCTTACATCTATATAACACAGGCCGCACTGACTGAGCCTTATACAATTCCCGGCAATTATACTTATGAAGCAGGCAAACCGGTTATAAATATACCCTTGTCAGTTTATCGTACCGGTTTGAATACATTAGAAGCATACTCTGTTTCGATTGTGCAGACGAATGTAGTACTTGCTCAGACAACCAAATTACCGGCTGAAGCTTATAATCTGGCTGATACAATTATTGCAGATGCAGACAATCGAACAGTAAATTTCAACTTAGAATTAAATATAGATTTTCTAAGAAAGAATATCAATACAAACTATTCGCTCGTATTGACTCTTGCTCATCCCTCGAAATATGCGCTGGACGAATCGTTGAAAACGGTAAAAATACTGATCAAGACAGAGGAATTACTGAAAGCTGCTGATTTATTTTACGACTGGGAATTGAAATTTGAAGATAACTTTGATGGCGACAAAGTCGATGTAAGCAACTGGGGAATTTATAACGGCGGAGCGGGACCTCTGGGAATTGGACTTACAAAAAAAGAAGTATTTACAGTAGAGAACGGATTGTTAGTACTTTCTACCTACAAAGATATAAATGGTGTAATCATATCGGGCGGTATGGCACATTACAGTAATTATTTGTTTGGCAGAATAGAATTCAAAGTTAAAATGGAAAGTGATCCCATGCAATCAGTAGGTGGAGTAATACTTACATGGCCTAAGGGGGGTAACTGGCCTATTGATGGCGAAATGGATATTTATGAATGTGCTGTAAAAGACAATACATTTTCTACTTTTATGCATTACGGAGCGGATAACAGTAAAATAACTTTTCGTCACGAAGTGGATAAAACAGCATGGCATATCATTCGTTTAGATTGGTTCGCAGATGTTCTTATTCTATACAGAGACGGTGAAAAAGTATGGGAAATTACTGACAAAGTTGTCATACCCCAGGTAATGCATCATCTCGTTATTCAGGCCGGGCCCAACAAACCAATCATGGGCGATCCTATCAAAATGTATGTAGATTGGGTTCGTATATATCAAATAAAAAAATAGCAATCGGTTACTGTAAGATAAGTTTTGGATGCCTTGTGTACAGATTAAAACAGGTACATCAAAAGATAAAAAATAATTCAAACATGAAAAATGCTATGTTACTATTATTTAAGCCGCTGATTGCTTATGCCTTTCTATTTGGTATGGGTGCCTGTAATGAGCCGGAGAAAAAGATTGAAGAAAAAGATGCTACTATTTATTTTTCGGAATCTGCATTGCGTGATATTTATGTTGTTCCGGAAGTTATAAACACAAAAAACACTTATACCTACACAGCGGGAAGCGATAAAGTAATAGTTCCTTTAACGGTCTATAGAAGTGGATTGCAGGCAGATGAAATTTATACTGTTTCGATAGTAGTTTCTGATAAAACGGTAGCTCAAACAACGCTTCTGTCAGCCGTAGCTTATTCGATTCCTGCAACAGTAACTACAACAGAAGAGAATAAAAGAAAAGCTGTGTGTACGCTGGAAATAGATATTGCTTTCCTGCGGAAAAATAAGAATACGGATTATTCCATTACGCTGGAACTGGCAAATCCTTCGAAATATAGGTTAGATTCAACGATGCAATCTGTTACAATTCATATAAAAACAGCAAAACTACTTCAGGAAATAGGGTTGTATGATAATTGGGTATTGAAATTCGAAGATAATTTTGAAGGCACAAAAGTAAATTTGAATGCATGGGCTATGTACGATGGGAGTGGTCATGTAGGAAACGGATTACGCCGACCCGAAGCCTTTACGGTTGATAGTGGTTTTCTGGTTGTAACAGCTCAAATGATAAACGGCAGCCTGGTTTCAGGTGGAATGGCACACAAAGAAAATTACTTGTACGGACGTTTCGAATTCAGGGTAAGGACAGAAAAAGACCCTAGCGAAGCTGTTAGTGGGGTGATGCTCACCTGGCCGAAAGGGGGAAACTGGCCAATTGATGGGGAGAATGATATATATGAAACAGGGACGAAAGCGGAACGGGCTTACTTTGTTACTTTTATCCATTATGCTGCAGATAATAAGACTAAACAATTCAAGCACGAAGTAAGTGCTACCGAATGGCATACTATGAGTATGGATTGGTCTCCGATAGCGATTAATATTTACCGCGACGGTGTTAAGGTTTGGGAATTGACCGACCCTGTTGCTATACCGCAAGTTCCTCATCATATTTGTGTTCAACTGGATGCGTTTAAAAAAATTATGGGTAATCCGGTAAAAATGTATGTGGATTGGGTGAAAATATATCAATTGGAGTAATAAGTATTTTCTCAACAAACATTTAATAATCGCTCTGCTTGTTAAAATAATTCGTTTCATTCTGTTTCTTTCTAAAATGTCTGGAATGTATCAATATATTGACATTCCATTAGTTAAATCAATGTACCTGCGATCAAAAAAATAAGAATAGCAGGTATATGTTCTTTTAAATTTTACATAAATGAAAAAACACTTATTCTTATTTCTGCTTTTTTTGTTGAGCATATCATTTATACAAGCTCAAAGTATCCATTATGTAATGGAAAGATCTACTGGTGGTGGCACCTCATGGATAGACTCGGGGGATTTACAAGCCATGATAACCAAAGCAGTTAGTGGAGATCAAATTTGGGTAGCTGCAGGGACTTACCAACCTGTATCACCAACTTATTTTGAGCTAAAAGAGGGAGTGAAAATTTATGGAGGGTTTACCGGTAACGAAAATGTACTTTCAGCAAGAGATTGGAAAGTGAATGAAACTATACTCAAGGGTACAGGAACAGGCAATTTAGTGGTTAGAAACTATCTAAATCATTTAACCTCTGCTTCTCTATTGGATGGATTCACTATTATGGGAGCATCCCGACCTACATCAGATGGAGGTGGTATTTATAATAACACTTCTTCACCCGCTTACAAGAATTGTATTGTTACTGGAAATGTTGGAAATTATGGAGCAGGTGTATATAATAAATTATGTACATCTGTTTTTGAAAATGTAATTATTACTGGTAACAACTGCGGAAAATCAGGTGCTGGCATGTATAATGACAATGCATCTCCGACACTTACAAATGTAACTATTAGTAATAATACAGCAGTAGAATATGGTGGTGGCATACGGAATCATACATCTTCATCACCAACTTTAAAAAATGTTTTGATTGCAAATAACCAATCACAATGTGGAGGCGGCATTTATAATAGTGCGGATTCCAACCCCACTCTTACGAATCTTACTATTTCAGGAAATACTGCAACACATTTAACTGAAGGTGGTGGAGGAATATATAACCTTGATTCTTCGCCTGTGCTTAGGAATACCATCATTTGGGGAAACACAGCCAACGGAAGTGTTTCTGTTTTCAATGAAAAGACAACTTATCCTGATAATTGGGTACTTAAATTCGAAGATAACTTCGATGGTGTCAAAGTAGATGAAAGTATTTGGGGTATTTATAATGGCGGAGCTGGGCCTTTGGGAATTGGCTTAACAAAAAAAGAAGCATTTACTGTTGAGAACGGATTATTAGTTGTTTCCACTTTCAAAGATCAGAACGGAGTAATTATATCAGGTGGTATGGCACATTATGCCAATTATTTGTATGGGCGAATTGAATTCAAAGTTAAGATGGATAGTGATCCCTTGCAATCAGTAGGTGGAGTAATACTCACGTGGCCAAAAGGGGGCAATTGGCCTATTGATGGCGAAATGGATATTTATGAATGTGCTGTAAAAGACAACACATTCTCTACTTTTATTCATTATGGAGCTGATAATAGTAAAGTACAATATCGTCATGATGTGGATAAAACAGAATGGCACATAATACGTATTGACTGGTTTGAGGACGCATTGTTTTTATTCCGGGACGGCGTAAAAGTGTGGGAACTAAAAGATAAAGCCGCAATACCAAAAGTAATGCATCATCTCTGTATTCAGGCAGGACCCAATAAACCAACAATGGGTGATCCTGTGAGAATGTATGTTGACTGGGTAAAAATATATCAATTGGAGTAATGAATTTTTATATTTAGTGTGCCCGGCTTGACTTCAGGGATATTATACTTAGCAATAAAACATCTTACAATCAATTTATAGACTATATATACCAAATATAAAAAAATTAGTAAATATAAAATCATGAAAAGAATAACCTTCATATTATTAATTGTCTTTTCTGCATTTGCATCCGTATCCGCTCAACAGTTATTCGTTGAGGCGGAACAATTTGAAGATGCCGGTGGTTGGGTGAATGACCCGCAATTTCTCGACCAAATGGGCTCGCCCTACTTATTGGCACACGGTAAAGGCATACCCGTAAAAGATGCTGTTACAAAAGTAAATTTCAACCAAACGGGAACTTACCATGTATGGGTGAGAACATTTAACTGGAACGCACCCTGGAATAAAAATGAAGCACCCGGCATTTTTCAACTGATTGTTGATGGTCAGATTGTGGGTAAAAAGTTGGGTGATATGCCGGAAACATGGGGATGGCAGAAGGCGGGACAGGTTAACATTAAAAATAATACCGCAACCTTAGCTTTACATGACCTTACGGGATTTGAAGGTAGATGTGATGCTATATTCTTTTCGATAGATCCAAATGTTGAGTTGCCTGTATCGGGTGAAACCCTGGCAACCTTCAGAAAGAAAATGCTAGATATAAAACCGGCCAAAACAACGGGAGAATATGATCTGATTGTCGTCGGTGGCGGTATGGCAGGTATGGCAGCAGCCATATCAGGATCCAGATTAGGATTGAAAACCTTACTCATTCATAACCGCACACTTTTCGGTGGCAACAGCAGTCCTGAAATCAGTATTGCTATACACGGTGGATTTAAACTGCCCCCTTACGATAAGATCGGTACAGTGATTGCAGAATTGGGACATCCTTCTCAATTTCAGGACCGTGTAGTGGATATACTGAACAAAGAAAAAAACCTTTCGATCTCCGTGAATCAGCATGTTATCGGTGCGGAAGTTTCGAACAATCAAATCGTTGCTGTGATTGCAAAGGAATTAAAATCCGGAAAAGAATTCCGGTATAAAGCACGCTATTTCGCTGATTGTACCGGTGATGGCAACCTGGGATATCTTGCCGGAGCCGATTATCGTATGGGAAGGGAAACCCGAAAGGAATTTGGTGAAGACCTTGCCCCTGAAATTGCATCTAATTTATCGTATGGCGCTACCCTGAAATGGCATGCCCGAACAGCCGATAAAAATATTGATTTTCCTGAATGCCCCTGGGCAATTCAGTTCACCGAAGTTACCAGCCACAAAGTAATGAGCTATCAGTGGTTCTGGGAAGCCGGTTTTTATAAAAATCAGATTACTGATGCAGAATATATTCGGGATTATTGGTTCCGCGTGATATATGGCAATTGGTCGTATTTAAAAAACCACTCTTCGGAAAAAGAAAAATATACAACAGCTGATCTGTATAATGTGACGAATGTATTGGGTAAAAGAGAATCGCGGCGTTTGATGGGCGATTATATATTGACCCAAATGGATGTGGAAGGTGCCTGGAGAAATCATGGTGACAGCGCCGTGATGTGTACCTACACGATTGACCAGCATTTTCCACAACCGGAAAATTCTGTTTATTTCCCCGGGGAAGAATTCATTTCTGAGCAGAAGCATAACCACAATCCCTTAGGACCGGTTGAGAAAAGAATACGCGGTGTGAATGTGAACCAGCCGTACATGCTACCGTACAGATGTTTGTATTCCAGAAACATAAACAACATGTTTATGGCCGGAAGAGATGTAAGTGCCACTCGAATCGCGATGACTTCGCTTCGCGTACAGGGAACCACAGGTATGATGGGAGAAGTGGTGGGAATTGCCGCCAGTCTGTGCAAAAAGTATAATTGTCAACCACGAGAAATTTATACTCAGCATCTGGAGGAACTAAAAGCAGCACTAAAAAAAGGGGTTCCTGCCAAATACGATGCTATCCTGAAAGCAATACCTATGTAAGCTGTAGGGCATTCGAAAATAATGAAACATAACTGTTCAGAACGGAACAAATCCAGATGGTATTCCTGATATCTACCGAATTAAAAAGACAATAGAACTAATGAAATCAATTCAATCAATTTATCACGTGAAAACCATTTATTCATTTATCCTATTGTTCACCTTTGGACTTTCTTTTATTCTGAAAGCTCAGTCACCTATCTGGGAAGACCTTTCCGTCACCCGAATCAATACTGAGATGGCTCACACAACTTATGTTCCCTACAATTCCCTTTCGGAAATTGAATCGGGTATAAAAACGGACAGGGTAAAAAGCTTGAACGGACAATGGAAATTTAAATATTTAAAAAATCCGGGCTTAGTACCAAGCGGTTTTTACAACATTAACTATTCAGAAGCGAACTGGGACAATACTCAGATTCCAGGCAACTGGCAATTACAAGGTAATTATGACCCCCCTGTTTTTACGAATATCAAATATCCTTTTGAGCCCAATCCACCTTACGTACCAAAAGAGTACAATCCAACAGGATTGTACAGGACAACATTTATTGTTCCTGAAAATTGGAACGCAAATGAAGTGTTTTTGCATTTTGCCGGCGTACAATCCGCCATGTACTTATGGATAAACGGCAAACAAGTGGGTTACCACGAAGATGGTATGTTGCCCGCGGAATTCAATATTACGGATTATCTCACAAAAGGGAATAACGTGTTGGCCGTTGAAGTCCTTAACTGGTCAGATGGCAGTTACCTGGAAGATCAGGATTTCTGGAGATTTAGTGGTATCTACCGCGATGTATTCCTATTTTCGACACCCCGGACTCATATACGCGATTTCTCCGTCTATTCCGAACTGGACGATAACTACCGGGATGCGAAGTTAAATGTCAACATTCAGGTTGCCAACCTGAACAATAAAAAAGCAGAGGGCATAAAAGCAAAGATACAATTGAAAGATGCCGGTGGAAAAATACTCGTATCCGGAGTCTCGAAGCTGTTTCAGGTTGATAAACAAAGTGAAATAGTCATTTCTTTTTGCGAGAAAGTAAACAACCCTCTGAAATGGTCAGCCGAAACACCTGATCTTTACACGCTTGACATCGAACTTATTGATGCAAACGGGAAGAGTTTACAGGCAGTAACCCAAAAAACCGGTTTCCGCAAGGTAGAACTGAAAGACGGGCATTTGCTGTTGAACGGTAAAGCCATAAAAATAAAAGGCGTAAACCGCCATGAGTTCGATATGTACAACGGACGATACGTTACCCGGGCATCCATGTTGCAGGACATCGTGTTGATGAAACAACATAATATCAATGCGGTACGCACATCGCATTATCCGAATCATACTGATTTTTACGACTTGTGCGATGAATACGGTTTGTATGTAATGGACGAAGCCAATATTGAAAGCCACGGGTTGTGGGGAAAAAAATACTATACCGGTGAATTACCCGAATGGGAAAAAGCCATAGTGGAAAGAAATATGAATATGGTTGAACGGGATAAAAATCATTCTTCCATTATCTTCTGGTCAATGGGTAACGAATCCGGCTTGGGTAAAAATTTCGATGTAGCATACCGGGCTATAAAAGAACTGGATCCTGAAAAACGCCCTGTTCATTATGAATCGCAAAATCCGGCTTACGCTAAAGTTTTGTCACATTACGATATTATGTCAAATATGTACCCTTCGCTGGAATATCTTGTAGAGCAATTCAACAAAGATCAGGATCGTCCCATGATCATATGCGAATATGCGCATGCCATGGGTAACGGGTTGGGTAATTTCCGTAAATACTGGAATTTATTTTATGATTATTCCCGTATGCAGGGTGGATTTATCTGGGACTGGGTGGATCAGGGATTACGTTCGAAAGATAAGAACGGAAAGGAATACTGGAATATCGTCAATTACAGCGACGGTGCCAATGTAAACGATGGATTGATAAATCCCGACAGGGTTGCACAGCCAGAAATCCTGGAAGTGAAAAAGATTTTCCAGAATTACAATGTCCACAATATAGATATCAATAATGGAATGGTAGCTGTTTCCAATGAAAATTATTTTGTTTCATCCAATGACGTTAATCTTACGTGGCAATTGTTGGAGAATGGAAAACCGGTATCGAATGGGACGATAGAAAACCTGTCGTTAGCACCGCAGTCAAAAAAGCCGGTAAAAATCAACTTTCCACAAGACCTGATAAAAAGGGGGAATGAGTACCACCTGAATTTTATTTTCATAACCCGGGAAGCTTCGAAAGGAGTTGAAAAGAACCATCAAATTGCTTCGGAACAAATTGCTTTTGATTACAAACCCGATGCATCACTTCCTGTAGATCTCACCAATACAGGCACACTGGAAGTAACAAATGCAAACAGATTAAAAATCTCGGGTACAAGTTTTACGGTTAGTTTTGATAAAAAAACAGGCTATATCAACAGCCTGATACATAAAAACAAAACAATACTGGAGAGTTCCCTTCGCCCCTGCTTCTGGCGTGTGCCGACCGATAACGATGAAGGCGGTGTCAGTGGATCGTTTGCCACCAACTGGCGGAAAGCTGGATTGAATAATTATACTGTGACACTTGAAGATATGAATATTGTCAAAATTTCGACAAAAGAACTATTCGTATCGGTAAAGAACAAATTGCAATTCAGTACAGGTAATATTAAGCAGACAACGCAATACAGGATATACGCGAACGGCGAAATAGAGGTAAGCACCTCATTTCAGGTTGATGAACAACTTCCGTCGTTGGCAAGGGTTGGCATGGAGACATCTTTGCCGAACGATTTTAACCAGATAGAATGGTTTGGCAATGGTCCCTTCAATAGTTATGATGACAGAAAAGAGTCTGCTTTTGCCGGTGTTTATTCAGGAAAAGTAGAAGACCAGCATTTCCCTTTTGTCATGCCGCAGGAAAACGGAAATAAAACAGATGTACGTTGGTTAAAGATCAATTCAACGACCGGAAACTCCTTGCGTATTACTGGGGATCCAACCTTCAATTTCAATATTCAGGATTATTCCGACGTATCACTCAATGAGTCGAAAACCACCCATACCCTGATACGTGGAGAGAAAACGTATTTGCACATCGATCTTAAACAAATGGGATTGGGAGGCGATGACAGTTGGTCGCCAAGGGTGCACAAGGAATTTTTGGTAAAAAACAAAGTGTATCAGTATTCATTTACTCTGTCGTTGGCAGATTAAAGGTGGTAGAAGCAATCAAGACAGGCCTTATTTGCTATTTTGAGAGTCTACAGAAGCCTGTTCCGTTCAAAGATGACATAGCTGTTGTTGCCCGTCTCAGAGCTAATCTCATGCAAACGTAAATATTATTCTAACGCTTATAATTAAAAAAATAGATTCAATTGTCCTTACCGGGCAACATGTACAATTTGATTTTTACTTAAAGGTGTCGCTTCGGTTGCCTTGTAGTAGATACAATATCCGATTATTAAACAAAAAAACTGAAATTAAAACCTTCAAAAAATATAGAAAATGAAAAGGTGGAATCTTTGTGTAGTATTATTTATTCTAATGTTCTGTTTGCCTGGAATAGCTCAGGGAAAAGGAAAGGACAAATTACCGTTAATCGGTGCTCAGGTAATTATTGAGCCGGGTCAAACACCGGAACAAATTGAATCCTGGTTCAGAATTATGAATGAGAATGGGATGAAGGTTTGCCGTATCCGCATGTTCGAAGAATACATGCACTCAAAAGACGGTAAGTGGGATTATTTACTTTTCGATCAGGCCTTCCGTTCAGCAGAGAAATACAAAATAAAAATTTATGCAACGCTATTTCCACTGGGTGACAGCTTTACTTCCACCCTCGGTGGTTTTAAATTTCCTTCAAGCGAAAACCATCTTCAGCAGATCGCTGATTATATTCAACATGTGGTAAGCCATTTTAAACAATTTGAATCATTATATGGATGGGTACTGATCAACGAACCAGGTTGTGGTGGCTGGCTTCCTACGGGTGAATTCACTGATCATAAATACAACGAGTGGAAAGCCTCACAGAGCAAACCAACGTATAAGAATAATTATTCGCAACTCGTAAATTTCGATAAGGAAAAATTTCTTCTTTACTATAATACCTGGTATTTGAACTGGATTGCCCAGGAAATTGCCCGGTACGATACAAAGAGCGAAATACATGTGAACAATCATCAGATCTTTGAGAATATAGCAGAATATGACTTTCCGGCATGGAGCAAATTCTTGACGTCATTAGGTACATCGGCTCACCCTAGCTGGCATTTCACATCGTACGACCGGAGCCAGTATGCAATGTGCTTATCAGCCAATTGCGAAATCGTGCGTTCCGGAGCAAAAGACATACCTTACTGGATCACAGAATTGCAAGGGGGAAACAACACCTACAGTGGTAACAAAGCATTCTGCCCGACAAAACAGGAAATAAGCCAATGGCTTTGGACGGGTATTGGTACAGGTGTTGATGGCATTATTTTCTGGAGTTTAAATTCACGTTCGGTAGGTGAAGAAGCCGGAGAATGGGGTTTGCTTAATTTTCAGAATAAGGAGTCCGACAGGGTGGTAGCCATAAAAGAGGTAAGCAAATGTCTTGATGTAAATAAAGCATTCTTCTCTCAGGCAGTTCCGGTTGAGTCGTCTGTTTCCATTTTATATATACGCGAATCGATGTGGGTGGAGAAAAAAGCGCAGGGTAAGCAAAAAGATGATATGGACTACGAAGGTAGGTTACAGGGCGGTGTCATGAAGTCGGCAATGGCTTATTATGAAATTCTGACAGAAAATGGTATAAAAACAAATTTTAAAGAATTCAATGAATTTGACTGGAGTAAAAAAGATTACACGGGTGAATGCATTATACTGGCAAATCAGATCGCATTGCCATCATACCACTGGGATAATATAAGAAACTTTGTAAAAAAAGGCGGAAAAATGATTATTGAAGGTTTAACAGCATTTTATGATGAAAATATGCTCAGCCTACATAGTACGGGATTTCCGCTGAAAGATGTATTTGGTGGTGAGTTGAGCCAAATAATATGTATTCCGGGCGATTTCGGGATAACTTACCAGGATCAAGCCTTTCCAGTGCACTTGTGGAAAGGATATATATTCAATCAGACGGCACAAAAGGTGGTAAAAGATGAAAATAAAAATATTATAGCTATCCGGAATGCCTATGAAAAAGGCGAAGTATTATGGATACCATCCTTATTGGGTTTAGGTGCCATCAGAACTGCTAATAAAACACCTTTATCCGACCTTCTGGTCCGGGAACTTGTACTGCAAAAAAATAAATTGCCTTTTAGTTTTACTACTCATAAAAACGGTTTGATTATGCAAACTTTACAACACGAAAACGAATATATAACGGTTGTGATAAATAAAAGTACGAAGGATGAAACTGTTGCTCTGCAAATGAATACTAAGCTTAAACCCCATGTAATCTTTTCGGAAAAAGGGGGCTCAATTTCGAAAAACATAATCTCTATACCTAAAGAAGGAACCTTAGTCATTAAATGGCAAAATTAAAAATTAGAAATCAAAAATGAAAAATAAGAAAATCTATTTGTTGTTATTTGTCGTGATCACCAGTAGCAGTCTGTTTTCAATCAATAGGACAGGGCATAGACCTGAAAATGATATAGAAAAAAAGATAGAAAAGATAATGTTACAAATGACCCTTGAAGAAAAAATAGGACAGATGGAGCAACTCAATGAGATTGGAATAAAGGAAGAATCTTTAGAAAAAGTAAGAAAAGGACTTATTGGTTCCGTTTTAAACGAAAAGAATTCCGATATCATAAATAAAATACAGAAAATTGCAATTGAAGAAAGCCGGTTAGGTATTCCAATAATTTTTGCCCGTGATGTTATTCATGGATTCAAAACCATTTTCCCTATTCCATTAGGTCAAGCTGCAAGCTGGAATCCGCAAGTACTGGAAAACGGCGGACGTGTAGCAGCTATAGAAGCAACATCTGTGGGAATTCGCTGGACATTTGCCCCTATGATTGATATATCTCGTGATGCCCGTTGGGGACGGATTGCTGAAAGTCTGGGAGAAGATCCTTATCTGTCTTCTGTTCTAGGTACTGCCATGGTAAAAGGGTTTCAAGGCAAGAACTTGAATGATGCCAGCTCAATGGCAGCCTGTGCAAAGCATTTTGTCGGGTACGGTGCTGCCGAAGGTGGAAGGGATTATAATACTACTATCATATCGGAAGAACAATTACGAAATACATATTTACCGCCATTTAAAGCCGTTCTTGACGTCGGATGTGCTACCATAATGACATCTTTTAATGAAATCAACGGGATTCCGTCATCAGGAAATCCTTACCTGACAAAGCAAATACTTCGAAAAGAATGGGGTTTTGACGGCGTGGTAGTCAGCGATTGGGCATCAATAAAAGAAATGATCAACCACGGTTATTGCATTGATGGCTCTGAAACGGCCGAAAAGGCTGCGAACGCAGGAATCGATATAGATATGATGGGTCATGCCTACACCCCTTATCTGGGAAATTTAATAAAAGAAGGTAAGATCAAACTAGAAGTGATTGATAATGCCGTACGGAATATTCTCAGGCTAAAGTTCAGGTTGGGACTTTTTGATAATCCGTATGTTGACACAAAAAAACCGTCGCCTTTCTTCGCCAAAGAACATTTGGAAATGGCGAAAGATGCTGCCGCACAAAGTTTGGTGTTATTGAAGAATGAAAAAGAGCTGCTACCCTTAGATAAAAACATAAAAAGCATTGCCGTTATCGGTCCTATGGCTGATGCTATTTACGAACAGATGGGCACATGGGTAATGGATGGTGATAAGAATAAAGTAGTTACACCACTTGCTGCTCTCAGAAGCGAATATGGCAAAAATATTAAAATAAATTACGTGCAAGGGCTGAAATACAGCCGCGATAAGAATACGGATGAATTTTCAACTGCCCTGGAAGCCGCTAAAGCAAGCGATGTCATATTGTACTTTGCAGGCGAAGAGGCCATGTTTACCGGCGAAGCACATTCAAGAGCCGATATATCCTTGCCGGGTGCACAAAAAGAATTGTTAAGAGAACTGAGTAAAGCAGGCAAACCGATCGTGCTGATTATGCTCGCCGGACGACCTATTGAGATCTTTAGAGAATTACCTTTTGTGGATGCCTTTTTGTATGCCTGGCATCCGGGTAATATGGGCGGACCTGCCATAACGGATGTATTATTTGGAAAAATAGTGCCTTCAGGTCGCTTACCCATTACCTATCCGTTAATGGTGGGTCAGTTGCCGATTTACTACAATCACAAGAACACAGGTAGACCACCTAAAGGCGAATTGCAAACCATTGAAAATATTGCTATTGGCAAGCTTCAAACATCTTTAGGAAATACAAGCTATTATCTTGATGCAGGTCATAAACCATTATATCCTTTCGGTTATGGACTCACCTATACCACTTTTGAATATTCAGGTTTGGAGCTTTCTTCCAATGTAATGAAACCGTCGGAAAGACTCACTGCGTGCTGCAATGTAAAAAATACTGGAAAGCGGGAAGCTGTAGAGATTGTTCAATTGTACGTGAGAGACATAACTGCATCAGTTACACGTCCAGTAAAAGAACTTAAAGATTTTAAACGTATAACGCTAAAACCTGGAGAAACACAAAAAGTAACCTTTGAACTTATAACGGAACAATTGAAATTCTGGAACAATGAGCGGGAATATTTGCTTGAGTCCGGTGATTTTAATGTGTGGATAGGAAAAAATAGTGATACTGGTTTATTAGGAGAATTCAAAGTGATAAAATAATGAAACTAAAAAATCCCCACGTATTTTTAATAGTAATATATTGCCTTTTATATAGAACTGTTTGTGCGCAGCATATACCAATTTATTTGGATGAGAATTTTCCTTTGGAATCTCGGGTTGAAGATGCATTGCCCAAAATGACACTTGAAGAGAAAGTTGCAATGATACATGCACAGGCAATGTTTAGCTCGGCGGGAGTTCCACGCCTGGGAATTCACGAACTATGGATGACTGATGGGCCTCATGGAATTCGGGCTGAACTCAATTGGAATAACTTTGACTACGCAAAATGGACAAATGATGAGTGTACTGCTTTTCCTGCCCTCACTTGTCTGGCGGCTACTTTCAATCCCGAACTTGCGTACCAATATGGTAAAGCTATTGGAGAAGAGGCTCTTTATCGTAAAAAAGATGTTGTATTAGGTCCAGGTGTCAATATTTATCGAACGCCTCTGAACGGACGAAATTTTGAATACATGGGAGAAGATCCTTTCTTAACTTCAAAAATGGCTGTTTCATATATTCAAGGAGTTCAACTAAATGGAGTGGCTGCTTGCGTTAAGCACTACGCATTAAATAATCAGGAACAATGGCGTCAGCATATTAACGTTGAATTGAGTGATCGAGCACTGCATGAAATTTATTTACCTGCATTTAAAGCATGTGTCCTTGAAGGAAATGTATGGAGCGTCATGGGATCATACAATAAAATAAGAGGACAATATGGTTGTCATAATAATTTATTAATCAACGAAATATTAAAAAAATACTGGAATTTTGATGGAGTAGTTATCTCAGACTGGGGAGGCGTACATGATGCAAATGAAGCGGTATATAATGGGCTTGATATAGAGATGGGAACATGGACGGATGGACTCAAATCAAACGGAAAATCAACTTTTGACAATTATTACATGGCAGCAACATTGTTTGATAAAATCAAAAAAGGTGAGATTCCTGAAAGTGCCATTGATAATAAAGTTCGACGTATACTTAGATTAATATTTCGTACCAGTATGAATTCTCAACGCAAGTTCGGAAGTCTTGTTTCGGAAGAACATATTAATATAGCACGTAAGATTGGAGAAGAAGGTATTGTACTTTTGAAAAATGATAAAGACTTCTTTCCTGTCGAAAAAGGCAAATATAAAAAAATACTTGTCATTGGTGAAAATGCAACAAAGCCATTAACTCTGGGAGGTGGTTCTTCAGAATTGAAGGTAAAAGAAGAAATTTCACCTTTGGATGGATTAAAGAAGAAATACGGTGAAGAAAATATTGATTATACAATGGGTTATGGTTCTGGTCCATCGGTATATGCGAAAGAAGTAGCTTCTCCTTACAATGCCGATTCACTTCATCGAAAAGCTCTTCAAATGGCAAAAGATGTAGAAATAATTCTTTTTATCGGAGGGTTGAATAAAAATCATCATCAGGATTGTGAAGCTGGTGATCGTTTAAGCTATGATCTGCCATTTGAACAAAATAAATTAATAAGTGACATTCTTAGAATTAATAAAAATGTAGGGATTGTTCTCATTAGTGGAAATGCAGTTGCAATGCCTTGGATAAAAGAAGTTCCTGCTGTAATGCAAGCATGGTATCTTGGGTCGGAATCCGGAACTGCACTTGCAAATATTATTTCAGGAGATACTAACCCATCAGGAAAGCTTCCTTTTAGTTTTCCTGTAAAACTTAAAGATAATGGTGCACTTTTTTTCGGTGAGTCATCTTATCCCGGCGATAATGTAAATCAATATTACAAGGAAGATATATTAGTGGGATATCGATGGTACGATACAAAGAAAATCAAACCTCTTTTTGCGTTCGGCTATGGATTATCTTATACCAAATTTGAATATGGAAAAATAGATATTGTCAAAAAAAACTTTTCGAAAGATGAAACTATAGAACTAAAAATACCTATCAGTAATATTGGGGAAAGAGATGGTGCTGAAACTGTTCAGTTTTATGTAACTCAATCAAAACCAAGTGTTCTTCGTCCAGAAAAGGAGCTTAAAGCTTTCAAAAAAATATTTCTTAAGACTGGAGAAACCAAATATATTGAAGTAGTAATCCCAGTAAGTAGTTTCGCTTTCTACGATGAACAAAAGCAAAGCTGGATAGTCGAAGAAGATAAATATATCATCCATTGCGCATCATCTGCAAACGACATAAAAAATTCTGTTTCCATATTTGTAAAATAATCAAAAAATGAATCGGATAAAAACAATCTTATATATATTGCTATCAAGCTGTTTGTTTATTCTTAATGCACAGGACTGCAATAAATATGTTCGCATAAGTAAAGAATATTCGCATTATTACGAACTTGAAAACGGTAAAACATGGATTCCCATAATGACTAATTATCTTACTCCAAATGATGATTTCAATGGCACCGATGATAATGAATTTAATATTGTCGAAGATTATTTCAGGAAGTTTTCGGACAACGGAGGAAATGCTATGCGGATATGGATTAGCGCTTCTTTTCTGGAAATAGAAGATAAACTAGAAGGAGAATATAATCCTGTAAAGTTTGCCCGGATCGATAGGTTACTGGCTCTGGCCGGGAAATACGGAATCCGCGTTAAATTCACCTTGCAGCATATCCGGTTTATTTCTTCCACTTCCACACCGTCTACAGGCTGGGCAACAAGTAAAGCACTGGCATCGGCATTTACCGATATGGAAGAATATATTACAACCGCACGTGGACGTCAATCCTATTTAAACAGAGTAAAAGCATTTTCTGACAGATATAAAAATAATAAGCAGATTTACGGTTGGGAACTATGGAATGAAATGAATGCTGCCGGCTGGAAAAACGATTCGTGGTATGATTTTACTACCGAAGTACTTCCAAAGGTAAAAGCACTTTTTCCCAACCAGATGGTTACGCAAACCTTAGGAAGCCTTGATTCAAAAGAAGCGGAAAAAAGCTATAAAATGCTTTTTGCGATTGAAAGTAACGAATATATATCCATTCACCGGTACCTAGATCAAGGAAACAAAGCTTATGAAACCGTAAAAGGTACCGTGGATACATTGGTATCTTCTGCCATGAACTTTACACTGAAAAATGTGAAAGATAAACCCATTGTTATAAATGAAATCGGAGCAGTAGAAGGCAATCACGCCGGACCATTCAAACTGTATAAAAAAGATCGTGATGGAGTTTTGATCCATGATATGATATTTGCTCCATTCTTTTGCGGCGCAGCAGGTTCGGGAGGAATGTGGCATTGGGACCATTATATTTATCCCCAAAATCTGTGGTATCATTTTAAAAGATTTAGTAAAGCGGTAGAAAATTGTGATCCCGTAAAAGAACATTTTCAACACTTCTTTTTTGAAACAAATGGAGTAAGATGCTATGGATTAAAAGGAATATCCAAAACCATCATGTGGTGTAGGGATGGCGAAAATAACTGGAAAACAGAGTTGGAAAAAAATATAACTGCACGGTCCCGATCATTCTCTTTTAATTTAAACGAACTGGCAAATGATAAGTATTCAACGGTAGTTTTTTATGATCCATGGAAAGATGCACGGGTTGAAAAAACCGTAAAAAAAGGGAAAATAAATGTGCCGTATTTCAAACGATCTATAGTAATTATTCTGGAAAAATAAGATGGACGCATTTACATAATATATGATTAAATGGCTGTTCATATGATTTATATAATTACTTCATATAAACTACTATTTGGAATTTGTCATTTTGTGATAAGGAAATCTAAAGAATTGATAAGCTAAAAACATCAGATTGCATCTATTTTTGTATATCCATATTTTTAATTTAGTTCGATAACACAGAAATAATCTATTTAGATATTGAATTTAACTCCTTAAATTAATAATTTTAAATTTTTTACGATTATGCGAAAACAATTATTCCTCTCTCTGTTTTTTTTGTTGGGCGTAACTTTTACACAAGCTCAAAGTATTTATTATGTAATGGAAGCATCAACAGGTGGTGGTACTTCGTGGAGCGACCCGGGAGATTTGCAAGCTATGATAACTAAATCAGTTACCGGTGATCAAATCTGGGTTGCTGCCGGGTCTTACCAACCTCTAGCATCTACTACCTACTTTGAATTAAAAGAAGGTGTGAAAATTTATGGCGGTTTTACTGGTATTGAAACTGATCTTACTCAACGTAATTGGAAATTAAATGTGTCCATACTCAAAGGTATAGGAACCGGTAATTTGGTGGTTAGAAACTATCAAAATCATTTGACATCTGCAACTTTATTGGACGGTTTCACAATTACAGGTGCAGCCAGACCTACAAGTAACGGAGGAGGTATATATAATGATAGCTCTTCTCCTTCTTTTAGGAATTGTATTGTTACCGGAAATGTGGGAAATTATGGAGCAGGTGTCTATAATAAATCATCCAACTCTGAATTTACAAATGTTACTATTACGGGTAATTCGGGAGGAAAAGGTGGTGCAGGAATGTATAATGACAATTCTTCTCCTACACTTACAAATGTAAATATTAGTAACAATACCTCAGGCGAATACGGTGGTGGCCTAAGAAACCATTTGTCGTCATCACCAACTTTAGTAAATGTTCTGATTACAGCTAATCAATCCGTTCGGGGTGGTGGAATTTATAACAGTGCCGGTTCCAACGCTAAACTCACAAATAGTACTATTTCACGCAATATAGCAACACATTCTACTCAAGGAGGTGGAGGAATATACAATCTTGATTCTTCACCAGTGGTTAAGAACACCATAATTTGGGGAAACACAGCTAATGGAAGTGTAACTGTTTTCAATGAGTTAACCGGTTCAACAACTTATTCAAATTGCTTATTAGAGGCTGGAGTAATTGGCGATGGAATAATATCAAACAGCGATCCTTTATTTGTAAATGTAGCAGAAGGCAATTATGCATTACAGGCAACGAGTCCTGCAGTCAATACAGGTAATAATGAATTTGTAGCGGGAGTATTATCCGATTTGGCAGGGAATGCACGAATTACAGGCAATCTGGTAGATCTTGGAGTATATGAAACTAAAGATGTAAGCACTTCAGTTATTAATTTGCAATCTAATGACGTGAATTTAAGTGTTTATCCAAATCCTGTAGTTGATAAACT